>Ga0182018_10001095_pt1 | contig 32494 bp, 25 predicted proteins | sample 812P2MmetaG_FD_120490 | JGI IMG/M metagenome (GOLD analysis project Ga0182018, IMG submission 120490) | Permafrost microbial communities from Stordalen Mire, Sweden - 812P2M metaG | ecosystem: Environmental > Terrestrial > Soil > Wetlands > Permafrost | place: Sweden: Stordalen | collected...
AGCCTCTGCAATTCCGTCCGCGCTTCGGGACTCAAGTCAATCGCTGGCGCTACACGCATGCCGGTCACCTCAACTCTATAGGAGATGACCATCGCCATATAAATGATTCTATTTGTGACGGACTATACTAGGTGTTTCTCGCGTCCCTCTTAGCCAGGAAATGTCCGACTTACGTGAGCTCCTGGCGCGCAAGGTTCACGAGAATTGGGCAAGGCTTCGCACGGCAGAGGGGTGGCGCTACGGGCCGAAGCGGCACGACGGTCGCAAGAAACATCCAGGGGTCCCTTTTGACGAACTGCCAGGATCGGAAAAAGACTACGGCCGCGAAACCGCGATGGAATCGATGAGGACGTTGTTGGAATTAGGCTACACGCACCAAGCTCCAGTCACCGCAGGCCCCACTTCCGCACAACAGTATTCGAATGCTTCAAAGGCGCGGCCCGAAAATTCATTGCGTTTGGTCGGTGGCACAGGACAGCAAGATCGCGCCACGCTGCAATGACTTTGGCACAAACGACACCCTTATTGATTTTATTAGACTAACCAATGTGGGGGTAAATGAGTCTCCCAGCTAGCACCCGTAATCCCCTAGGAAGGACTCCAAAAATACGTTTCGCCGTCCTTTCCGCCCACGTGCTCCGAATTGCGCGCAAGCCGGGGTTTGCATACGTCTGATAAGTCAGCACGGAAGGAGTTGCCCCGAACCGCTCCTTGAAAGTAATCAGGCCTGCATTGCCCGGATCGGACCGCCCGAGATCAAGTTCCGTCGCGCCCACGCGCTTGGCATCCGTGATCGCCTTCCAAAGCACAAAGGGCATGCCCCCAAGACTGTGAAAGCGGGCATCGCTGCAGCCATACTTATAAACCATTGTTTGTTTAAAGTGGAGAGTAAGAATGGCGGCGATGGCTTGGTCATCCTTCAGGACAACGCGAATCAAGGCGCGCTCGCCAAGACATTCAAGGACATTGCGAAACCATTCGAGCGGGGGTGGGGGCAGACCCTGCCTGCGTCGCGTCATCACCGTCAGTCTATAGAATGCGTGCAGCTCCGTGTCGGACCGGCCCTCCCGGCACACCAGGCCTTCGCGCTCGGCGCGTCGAATTTTTCTTTGGATGGAATCTTTTTGCAGGCCGCGAAAAAGGTCGACGAGACTTGGACGAAGATCCAGGCAATGAAGAAAATAGGTTTGGCCATCGCAAAAATCCTTCCACAGCGCGGGAGCGTCTGGATATGCGGGAGGCCGCAGTTCGACGCTTCGCCATCGGCCTTCGGATTGGCCGTGTTTGAGGAGATTGGTCAAGCCAGGCAGGTCTGCGGCGTCATCGAGGAGCGGATCGACGTAATCGGAAAATGGCAGGGAAACGAGGCGCGGGCGGATGAGCCAGCTGTGCACGTTGCAGAAAACCACTCCATTTCTCAGCTCATCGCGGGGACGAGCCGTAGTAAAAACGAGCGGTGTGTAACCCTAGGTCCGCCGCAGCGCCTCGAGCCAGCGAGGTGTGTGAAAAATCGATGCGCGAGGATGACGCTGCAAAAAAACTTCCCATCGCGCATCGGTGAGCGGATCGATCGATTGAAATGTTTCGGAAACAGCAGCCCCTGCTTTTTGCTCTGGCGATGGCTTGCACGGTGTCTGCACCTCAGAACAGCGCTGACCGGGACCTTATGGAAGTTCACTAACTAACTTGCGGCAGATAGTTCGCAAATTCACCTATTGCGCCGCCGAAAATCAGCTATTCCAGAGTTCGCGAAGAACAAAGCTGGGGCCAATCGGCTACTCGGATGCTAGAAGTGTAATAGCGTACTAATAAAAGTGCACTCAAAATCCAAATCAGTGGGTTAATCTCGCGACACGCTTCGCTCCCGCCTTCAACGTGGCAGTTAATTCGGATGGAAAACGGAAAATCAAGATGCGATCCACAAAACGGCTGTTCAGGGGCGGCGCTGCGGTAGTGCTGGCGGCTATCGCGCTGGTGTCAACAGTTGCCGTCCTAACACTTCTTGGCCATGAACATCTGCACGCAGGACGTTCGACCGCCAAAGTGAGCCGGTGACTCATGAACCGTGCTCTAATAATGCAATCGTCGGCGACGTTCACATACTTGTTCTCTGGAGACTTATTCCTTGCACGATGAACCCACGTCCCTAAGTGTTTCTCGCGTCCCTCTTAGCAGGGGAATTTCAGACTTGCGTGAGGTCCTGGCGCGTAAGGTTCACGAGAATTGGGCAAGACTTCGCACGGCCGAGGGGTGGCGCTACGGGCCGAAGCGGCACGACGGTCGCAAGGAACATCCAGGCCTGGTCCCTTTTGACGAACTGCCAGAATCGGAAAAAGACTACGACCGTGAAACCGCGATGGAATCCATAAGGACGTTGTTGGAATTAGGCTACACGCTCCAAGCTCCGATCATCGCAGGTGTCACCTCCGCGCAACAGTATTCGAACTCTGCGGAGGCGGAGTCCGAGAATTTGATGCGTCTCGTCGGTGGCCCGGGGCAAGACCGCGCCACGCTGCAGCGACTTTGGAGGGAGCATGATCGAGATGTCTGGTCCATCAATGCGGAAGCCTACAAGATTGTCGCGCAGAGAATGTTGAAGCTGGGAGAGCCACTATTTGCATACGACGTTGTTGCCGAAGGTATAAAACATTTCCCGAATGATGTGCGCTTGCGTCAGCTTCTGGCACTGGCGCTCGCGCGTAGTGGCGCGGTCGCCTCGGCCAATGCGGTGCTGACGGGCTTGTGCGGAGAAGGCCATCAAGACGAGGAAACCGTCGGCCTTATGGCGCGAACGCATAAGGACTTGGCGGCGGAAACAACGGACGCGGCAGAGAAAACGCAGCACTTTCGTTTGGCATACAAATTCTATGCGCAGGCGTATCACGCTTCGGGCGGGTATTGGAGCGGAATAAACGCAGCTACGGTGGCGCTCTTATTAGGAGAACACGAACAGGCAGCGGTTTTGGCCCGCAAAGTTGCTGCGCAGTGTCGCGTCGAGGTGGTTCGAGGGGAGCAGACTGCAGGAGATCGCTACTGGCTCCTTTCCACACTGGGAGAGGCTGCTCTGCTGCAAGGCAATTGGCCGGAAGCCGAAGACTGGTATGGCCAGGCCATCGAACTGGAACGAGGAAATTGGGGGAGCTTGCAATCGACGAGGCACAATGCTCGTTTGTTGTTGAAACACTTGGATGGCGATCAAGAACTTGTAGACCGTATTTTCCGCGTCCCGAGTGTGGTGGTCTTCACGGGACATATGGTCGACCGGCCGGAGCGGGAAATTCCGCGATTCCCCCCGCACCTCGAGCAGCAAGTGAAAAGCGCGATTCGCGATCGCCTTCAAGAATTAAACGCAGGGTTTGGTTACGCCTCCGCGGCCTGCGGGTCAGACATCTTGTTTCATGAAGCGATGCTGGAGAGAAAGGGCGAGAGCCACATAGTCTTGCCCTATGAGAAAGCGCTTTTTATCGAAGACAGCGTAAACATCACCGGCAGCCCGGAGTGGCTGGCGCGATGCAATCGTGTGATAGCGCTAGCAGTCGAGGTGCAGGAGGCCTCGAAGCGGAGTCAGATATGCGGGCACGTTTCCTACACCTTCGCCAACCTCATGCTCCATGGCTTGGCCAGCGTACATGCCGAGCGGCTTGAAACCAAACTTGTGCCCCTGGCGGTATGGGATGGCAAGCCGGGAGACGGGCCGGACGGAACCGCCGGAACGGTCGAACGCTGGCAGACCTTAGGTCTCACGGTGGAAATCATCGACTTGAACCAAATCCTCTGCCGTGAGTGCCCCGCGGTGGCGACGCGAAAATTCGCTTCCACGGCGACCGCCACGCACGGCGCGCGTGCGACAGTGCCCGAATTTGCTTCCGAAATTCGCGCGCTGCTGTTCGCCGATGCCCACGGGTTCAGTGAGCTTAGTGATGAGCAGGTGCCTCTGTTTGTGCAGCACTTTCTTGGCTTGGCGGGCCGCCTGGCTTCCGATTCATTACACAAACCATTGATGAAGAACACCTGGGGCGACGGACTCTATTTCGTTTTTTCGAGCGTCAGTGATGCCGGCCAATTCGCTCTGGACTTACGCGATGGCGTTGCCTCCACGGACTGGCCGACCAAAGGCTTGCCCAGTCTAAACCTGCGTATTGGCCTGCACGCCGGGCCGGTGTACGCCTGCACCGATCCGGTCACCCTGCGGGCGAACTACATCGGCGCACAGGTCAGCCGTGCTGCGCGCATCGAGCCCATTACACCCACCGGCCAGGTGTACGCCAGTCAATACTTTGCCGCGCTGGCCGCCGCCGAGGGTGTGAAGGAGTTCCGGTGCGATTACGTCGGGCAAACGTCCATGGCAAAAAAGTACGGCGTCTTCCCGACCTATGTGGTGCGCCGCTCCGCTGGGCGAAACTGACATTGCGCTTACGTTGCAGGCAAAGAACTTGCTAACCGTTTTTCCTTGGGTTATAAGACTGGCAAGGCCCGCTTCCTCGGAAAGCCGCGGGATAACGGGATTCGACGGATTCCAATGCACTTCAAGTCGTGAAGATTGTTTACGTTGTGCAACCGCTCGCGGCTCCTCCCCGCCGGGGCAAAGGCTAAACGGAAGCTATGATTTTTGAAAGCGACGCCTTCATCAGCTACGCCCATCTCGACAACGTCGAGCTAATAGAAGGGCACAAAGGTTGGGTATCCAACCTGCATCGCGCCTTAGAGGTGCGCGTCGCGCAGCTCCTCGGGAAACAGCCGCAAATCTGGCGTGATCCGAAACTGCAGGGGAACGATTTTTTTGCCGAAGCGCTGGTCGACAAGCTCCGCCGCGTGGCCATCCTTGTCCCGGTGGTGTCGCCTCGTTATGTCAAATCCGAATGGACGCGCAAGGAGCTCAGCGCGTTTTGCCAAGCTGCGGAAAAGCAGGGCGGCATCCGCTTTCATGACAAGGTTCGCGTCTTCAAAGTGCTGAAGACCCCCGTGCCCCTCGATACCCACCCTCCCGAACTCCGATCGTTGCTCGGCTATGAATTTTTCAAGATCGATCCGGAAACCGGCCGGGTCCGGGAGCTCGACGAGATTTTTGGCCCGGAGGCCCAGCGCGATTTCTGGCTGAAACTGGACGATCTGGCGCACGACATTTGCTACCTACTGGAAATATTCGAGCATCCGGATACGGCGCCTTCCTCCCAACCCGTGGGCCAGGGAATTTTTCTGGCGGAGACCACTGGCGATCTACGAGAGCAGCGTGAGACCCTGCGACGCGATCTCCAGCAGCACGGCTACGTCGTTTTCCCCACGCGCCCGCTGCCCTCGGTTGCTTCCGAGGTGAAAGTCGCGGTGAGCGAGGATCTTGCCAAGTGTCAGTTAGCGGTCATTCTGGTCGGCAAGAATCACAGTTCTGTACCCGAAGGCGGCGCGGACTCGCTCTTGGAAATTCAGAATGAGCTGGCGATTGAGAGAGGCAAGCAGGGGAATTTCTCGCGCCTGCTGTGGATACCTCCCGGTTTGCAGGTCGAGGATGAGCGGCAGGTAAAACTCATTGAGCGTCTTCGTATGGATCCACGCTTGATGGAAGGCGCGGATCTGCTGGAGACATTCCTGGAGGATCTGCGGACGGTCATCCACGCCAAGCTTAAACGCTCACCCTCGATCGCACCGGCGGTACGAAGCCCGGCTCCGCAACCCAACGGCGGCAGCCACCCAAGACTCTACGTCATCCACGATCAACGGGACACTGATGCGGCTTCCGCTTGGGTAGAGCATCTGTTCGACCACTTTGAGGTCTTGCAGCCCGTCTTCGAAGGTGACGAAGCGGAAATTCGTGACTACCATGACGAGAATCTTCGCAGTTGCGATGGCGTGCTGATTTTTTACGGCTCTACCAATGAATGTTGGGTTCGCCGGAAGCTCCGCGAAGTTCAAAAGGCTCCAGGTTACGGGCGCACCAAACCCGCGCCCGTCGTCGGCATTGTGATGGCGCCTCCGCGAAGCCCCGACAAAGAACGATTTCGCACGCATGACGCCATGGTCCTGCCGCAATTCGAGGGACTTTCCGCAGATATCCTCCAGCAATTTGTCGCTAGCCTAAAACATTGAAAGAGGGGAATGCGGGGTCGATGGAATCCAACATCCTATCGAACCCTTTTCCAGGTTTACGTCCCTTTGAACCGGACGAGGACCATCTTTTTTTCGGGCGCGAAGAAGAAATTGACGAACTGCTGCGGCGGCTGCGCACCACTCGTTTTCTCCTGGTGGTTGGCAGTTCCGGCACCGGAAAATCCTCGCTCGTACGCTCCGGCTTAATTCCCGCGCTGCAAAGTGGCTTCATGCTTAAGGCCGGCTCGAACTGGCGCGTTATGATTTTCCGTCCGGGAGACGATCCCATCGGAAACCTGGCGGGCGCCCTCGATACCCCTGATGCGCTTGGAACCCAGGGAGAACTCGCCAGCACCAACCGCATTTTGCTCGAAGCGACGCTTCGCCGCAGCACTCTCGGGATTGTGCAAGCCGTTCGTCAGGCCAGAATTCCGCAGCAAGACAATCTCCTCGTGGTCGTTGACCAGTTTGAAGAGCTGTTCCGTTTCCGCCACAGCGGCCATGGCGGAGACTCCAGAAATGAGGCCGTTGCTTTCTTCAAACTCCTCCTCGAAGCCGCTAAACAGGAAGTCGTCCCCATCTACGTTGTGCTCACCATGCGTTCCGACTTTCTGGGCGACTGTCTGGGATTTCAGGGGCTCCCTGAAGCGGTCAACGCTGGCCTCTATCTTATTCCCCGTATGACCCGCGACGAATTGCGCTCTGCCATCACCGGTCCCGTCGCGGTAGCCGGCGGAAGCATCACGCAACGTCTCGTGCTTCGCCTGCTAAACGATCTCGGAGACGACCACGATCAACTTCCGGTCCTGCAGCACGCATTAATGCGCACCTGGGATCGCTGGGAAACACATCGTGAACAAGATCCGAGCATCGATATCGCGGATTACGAAGCCATTGGAGGTCTGCAACAAGCGATGTCTCTCCACGCGGAGGAGGCTTTTCAGGAGGCCCGCCTCGATCACGGCCGAGAGATAACGGAAAAACTTTTCAAGGCGTTGACCGATACCTACTCCGATCCCCGCGGCGTACGCCGACCCTGCTCCATTCAAGAACTCTCCGCAATCTGCAAGGCTTCCGACTCCGCAGTTATACAGGTCGTGGAAATCTTTCGTCGCGTCGGGCGCTCATTCCTGACGCCGCAAGCCGGGATGGCGCTCGATTCCCGCTCCATCGTGGACCTCTCTCACGAAAGCCTGATGCGCTGCTGGACACGGCTGGTCGCCTGGGCGGAGGAAGAGCGCGAATCCGCCATCAGCTACATTCGCATTGCGCAAGCGGCCTCCTGGTGCGCGGAATGCTCCGGAAGTCTGTGGATTGATCCGCAACTCGAAACTGGTTTGCAGTGGCGGCGCAAGAACCGGCCGACTGCGGAGTGGGCCGAACGCTACGATTCCAGCTTCGTTCAGGCGATGGATTTCCTGGACCGCAGTGAAAAACAGCGCGAACACGAACGCCAAAAGGAACTCGCCAGAAAACGCGCCCGGCAAATCGCCATTTATGTGCTTACTGCCCTGTTGCTGGCGATTGGCACGCTCACCTATGTCGTCTACCGGCAAAGATCGCGGGTGGAGCTGAACCTGATGCTGGCGAAAAAAGCCGTAGATGAGAGTCTCTCCTCAGCCGGCGCGCAGCAATCGCGCGAAGCGCCCGATTCGCCAGAGATGGAAGAGTTCCGCCGCCAACTCTTGGACAAGGCGAAAATCTTTTACCTGAGCTTCGCCCGGCAGGAGCCTCGCAACGACAAGCTTGCCGCGGAGATGGCCATGGCGCATTCCCGCCTCGGAGATATCGATCGGCTCCTCCAGATGCATGAAGACGCCGTGGACGAATACAACGAAGCCATTGCTCAGTTCGGGAAGCTCGCGGAGGAGCATCCCAATAAGCCGGAATATCGACAGAGCCTTGCGTATTGCCACAACTGGCTCGGCGAGACCCTGCGGCTGTGGCTAGAGGGCGAGCAAAAGCCCGCACAATATATCGCGGCGGACGCGAAGAAGGAGTACGACACCGCCGTCACCCTGGAACGAGAGCTACATCAAAACGCGCCCCGCGACCCCGTCTACCAACAGGAGTTGGCTCGCGGCTATTACAATAGGGGGATTCTCCTCTACGACGGCCATTCCTACGACGACGCCGAGGCGGACTTCCTGCGCGCGGCTGGCTTACTACAGCCGCTGGCCGCCGGCGACCAGCAATCCCCGAATCGTCCCAGTCCCGCACAGGATCTGGCCCGCGTGTACAGTAATTTGGGAAATATTTTCCTGCAGCGGCAGGAGTTCGAGCAAGCGGGGCAATTGTTTGAACAAGCGATCGTCATCATGAACGCCTTACGTGAGAAGTATCCGGGTAATCGCGAGTACAAAGCCGAACTGGCCGCGTTTTACAACAATCTGGCGCTCGCGCTGGCGAACCAGCGCCAATTCAGGCTGGCAGCGGAACCGAACCATGCGGCGCGGGACCTACTGGAAGAACTGGCGGAGCCCAGCCCGAAGCTTGAGAACGAGCGCGCCAAGATTCTTAAATTGCGCGACTGGATCGCCGCACACGATCCACAGGCCACTGGGACGGCGCCGGAAAACGCATCTGAGCACCACGAATTTCATGTCATGTATATGAACCTGGGCCGCAGCTATGTACAAATCGCCGAGGAGTATCTGCAGGCCGGCAACGTGCCGGAGGCCGAGCAAGCCCTAGAAAGTCTGCGCCGCCTCTTGCCGAAACTATTACCGCCCGACCGAGCCGAGCTTAGCGCGTCGTATGCCGAGCTGCGAAAACAGGTGCATGACAAATCGGCAAAACACAGGTAGAGTGTCGAGCAATCCATTCGGAGGATTCATGACACGAGCAGCTACAATTTCGCTTTTCGCTGCAATTTTGCTCCTCGTCGCAGTCTTGCCCATTTCGCTTCGCGCGCAAGTTACCACGCCAGCTACGGTTGACGATGCAACCGCGCCCGCTTTTGCGAGTCAGTCAGCAGATGATTCGGGCAGCCCCCTAGTGTCCTCCGCGATTTCCAGCGACGATGTGAGTGCTCCAAGCACTGGCGGGCAACAACCCAAATCTCCTGCCGATAACTCCAAGCCCAGTAAGCCCAAGCCGAGCTCCGATTCCGACCGCCCACCGATCGAAGGAAGTATGGTCGGATACATCGATAACGCCGTCGTGGGTTCGGAAATTCGGATACGATTCGATGCCGGCTTTGGCGATAATTTCCCAGATCGCGCCGAGTTTTTCTACGCGCAGTGCGGTTGCAACGCCGGCGCTCACGGCCCCAAGCCCGGCATAGCTACCAATCTCAATTTCCAGCAACTTTACATGCGTGGCGAGTATGCCCCGACCAAGCGCTTGTCTTTGTTGGTGGACGTCCCGGTGCGTTGGATCGAGCCGCTGCAGTTCGCTCCCTCAACCGTCCAATCCTCACCAGGTTTCGGTGACCAGTCGGGCCTCTCCGACGTTCAGGCTGGCGTTAAGCTCGCCCTGCTAGCGTCGCAACAACGGTATCTTACCGTTCAGTTTGTTGCTTCGTTTCCGTCCGGCGATTCTTATAGCGGCTTAGGCACGGGCCACTACAGCGTCGCGCCGTCGCTGCTGTATTTCCAGAAAGTCACGGATCGTTTTTCTTTGGAAGCGCAGCTAGGTGATACGCATCCGATAGAAAGCAGCGGCCAATTAGCATTCGCGGGGGACGTCTTCACCTATGGTATTGGCCCGAGTTACGAACTGTATCGAGGCGAGAAAGTACGCATCGCATCGGTGCTTGAGCTGGTTGGTTGGCAAGTCCTGGGAGGCCTGGAGAACAACGCCGCGCTCATTGGCGTGGTTAAGCCCCCCGTTCAGAGCGTCGACGGCGTCAGTATCGTCAATTTGAAAGCGGGTATCCGCACAAGTGTAGGGCACCACCAATCGTTTTACGTGGGCTTTGGTCAGGCACTGACTCACGATGTCTGGTACAAGCACATCATCAGACTTGAGTACCGCTATACGTTCTAAGCCCTTAGGTTCCCGTCGTGCGGGGATCGAAATTACCCTTTCCAGTGTTCTCAAGCAAGTTTGGCGGCGCCAATCTCTCGCCACTTTCTGTGCTCAGCTTGTCGTGTGAGGCGCGCCAAACAAATTCATCGGGCATCCCACGCAGATAGCGGAGCGCCGCATCGCACGCATCCAGTTTGCCACGCAGCTCGGCAGACGGCTGCACGTCAAACAAAAGCTGGGCTTCGGAGCGAATCAACAGGATTTTAACTAAAAGAGAGTCAGTCGGCATGCGCCACTCCAATAGTTTCGTTGCGTGCGCAATTTTATTACGAGTGCCCCGAAAAGCGTCAAGTCAGGTAAATCCTGTACCGTGTCACGCCTGATGACTGGGCACGGTACTTGGCCAAACATAATTTGCTCTGACGATAGACTTCAGGCGTGCCCCCCCCGTGATTCGCTTGAGTGCCGTCGGCGCAGTCGGATTTCATTGACGCGCTCGGTTTACTTGGTTTCGGCATTCTTGGTCTTGCCTGTCTGGCGAAAAAACCGTCAGAGCCGACCTCTGAGTCTTTACCGGGTATGTGGGCAATGCTTTGCCTGAGGAGCAGAACACACTGACGGACAAGATCCGTCGGGTTTTGCTCCCAGATACTCCCAAGTTTTAGGCGCGAGTGTCTGGCAAGAAACTAGAAGATGATCTAATGAGGATTTCGTCCGATCACGGTTTTTGATATTTCGAATCCCGATAATGTGCTGGGCCGGTTTTCACTGACAAGCTTCTGCTTCTTTTGCGACAGACTGTGCAAGCTATCGAGATAGGTTGCAATGCCGCGGTACAGCCCTTCGGCGACGCGCTGGCGCTGGCCGCTCCCGAGCAGCAGGCTCTCGTCGCTCGCATTGCTGACGAAGGAAATTTCTGAAAGCACGGCAGGCATGTTGGCGCCGGTCAAAACGATGAAGGGTGCCTGCTTCACGCCGCGGTTCATCTCGCGCCAGCTCACAAGCTGGAGCCGCTGCGAGAGCCTGTTCTGGATATCCACGGCAAGCAGCTTCGATTCCGCGATCTTTTCGTTGCGTGTGATCTTTTTGATCAGTTCCGGAAGATCGTGGAGGGAAGATTGCGCGAGCGCGTTTTCGCGCGTCGCAACTTCCCTCGATTCCTGCGAAGCCGCCAGACTCATGTAGTACGTTTCGACGCCGCGCGCTTCGCGGCTGTCGCTCGAATTCGCGTGAATCGAGATGAACAGGTCCGCGTTGGCGCCGTTGGCGATCGCCGTGCGCTCTTCCAGCGGAACATATCTGTCATCCTTGCGCGTGTAGACCACTTCCGCATCCGTAATGTTTTCTTCGATCAGTTGGCCGAGCCGCAGCGCCACATCGAGGCAGAGGTTCTTTTCGAGCAGACCGTGCGGCCCCATCGTACCTGCGTCGTACCCCCCGTGACCGGGATCAATCGCGATGCGGTTGATCTTCAGTCCCAATTCCCGCGTCAGTGAGAGTTGCCTTTCGTGGCTGGCGATTGCTTCCGGCGGCGTCTCGGCCATGTTGTGCCCCGCCTCCGAACTCGGACCACGCTTCGCAGCGGCCATCGGTTGCGCGTGAACGTCGATCACCAGGCGATACGGGTCCGAAAGCAATTGCGAGGAATAATCCTTCGCTCCATCCGCATTGAGAACCAGCCGGACCACTCCGTCCCTGTTTTGCGCGGCCCGCACCCATTTCAGCAGCCCATCTTCGAGGGGGACTGTCTTCTGTCCGACGGATGAGCTCAGCCGCGCCTTGTACAGATCGAAATAGATGCGGTCAGGTGAAGTAATGCGCGCCGAGTCGTACTGTAGGGGATCGTCGAGCATGACGACAACCCGCGCATCGTTCTCTGTGCTCGACGCCTGGATGGCGATGACGTTCGGCATGCCTCGCCCGCTTAGCTGTGGCTCGACGGCCTCTCTGCTCCCCGCCGATTCCCGAACACTCGGCGTTTCCAGCCCATCGTCCGGTTTTTCGCGCTGCATCCGGCTATTTGTTGCCGTCACCTGATCGTGCATTATCTGCATCATTTCCCTTAGCGCGTTACGCGGCATGGCGAGGCCAACCGACAGCAGAACGGCAACGAGTGCGGCCGCCCAAAGACCCCAGTCAGGCAATCTAAACTGCGCGAGCGGCTTGTATGTAAGCTGTGGCGTCGCAGGAACGTCGGCTGCCTCCACAGAATCGGTGTCCGCAGGCGCAAACGATGGCACAGGTATCGGTATCGGACGAGCAGCAGCCAGGACGTCCAACTTGCGATTCGCCGTCTCGACTATGTCGGGAGACACCGTGTGACGCCCTCTGGCATATGCTTCCAACAAAGCGTGGAAGCAGATCTTGTTTATGTTTCTGGGAACGCCCTGGCTTCGCTCGGCGACGAGCGCCAAGGTCTCCGGCTCGAATAGCGGTTCGCCGCAATGGCCCGCCACTTTCAGCCTGTGCCTGATATAAGCGGCCGTTTCCTCGGGCGACAGAGCATCCAGATGCTTCACCAGCGTAATGCGTTGCAGCAGTTGCGCTAGCTGCTTCTGCCCCAGTTTCTTTCCGAGTTGCGGCTGTCCGGCCAGAACGATTTGCAGCAGTTTGGTGGTCGACGTCTCGAAGTTCGAAAGCAGCCGAATGGTTTCGAGTACCGTATCGTCCAGGTTTTGCGCCTCATCAACGATCAGGACAAATCGCTTGCCCTCCAGCATTTCAGCAAACAACATTTCGTTCAACTTGTTATGCATGGCCACGAGTCCCATGCCCGTCGAATCGACTCCTAGCTCGGTCAGAAGGTATTGGAAGAATTCGCGGGGGTTGCACTGCGTCTGGAACAAGAACGCGACGCGCGCCGTATCGCGCAGCCCCTCGAGTACTTGATATAGGAGCGTCGTCTTGCCCATGCCGGGCTCCGCGATGAGCGCCAGAAATCCCCGATCGCCCAAGATTGCCTCTGTGAGCGAATCTAGCGCATCGCAGTGCGTCCGACTCGGGTACAGATACGCCGGGTCGGGTGTCACGCCAAACGGTTGCTCACGCAAGCGAAGGAAATCGAGAAACATAGGCATGACCTCAATTCTCCAGACGGCGCAGTCAGATAGTCTTACCAGCTTCGCTGCATCGGGGTTCCAGTACCGCGTCGAATCGCAGAACGACCCCTCCGGGGTTAGCGTTGCTCTGCCGGCGGGGACGGGAGAACAACTGGGCGCATCTTAGCCGGAATTTCCGTTTTGACTTCCCGGCGGACCGCCAATGTACTTCTGACCGCCGTAGCATGCAAGGCCTCCGGCCAATTTTTGGACTGCAGAGCCCTTTCGGCGGTCGCAGGAAAGTCACAAAGCCCAAGAGTGACGATTTTCCGATGGGCTCCTCAACCACCTGTCCTCGTCTGGGTTCTCTGGTCACCAAGAATCTGCTCCGGTGTAGGGGTGGAACTTTACGGTCGGAAGGACCGTATGTCTGGATGTCGCAACAGATACCTGCTGTACCGCTGGGGGCATCGTGGTGAGCCAGATAATTCAACGTACCGCATGCGCCGCAGCGCTGGTTGCGTGCTTATTGACTACTGTTTCCCGAGCTCAGACGACCAATACGAAGGCTGGGGCCGCTCGGTCGTCAGATGGGGGGACTGCGGCGGCGGCCGAACGGCATCTGGTCGACGACGCTACGGTGATCGAAAACGTAACTCTGATCTCTCCGGAGCTCGCCAGCCCGATACTTCATACAGGTGTTGTTATCCGCAACGGCAGGATCGCTGAAATCAACAAAAATGTGATTGCAGGTCCGCACGCACTGCGAGTAGACGGAACCGGTCGATTTCTCATCCCTGGGCTGATCGATTCACACGTGCATACGGGTCACTCTGCGGCACTGGATGACGATGCAATCGAGGCGCACCCGGAACTTTGGGCCGCCTATCGCGGACAAGTTCCCCGCGCCTATCTCGCGTTCGGTTTCACATCCGTTGTCGATCTCGATCTCACGTCCAGCGACCAAGCATGGTTTGAAAATACGCCATTGCATCCCCGTTTCTTCTACTGCGGCCGTGGAATAAAAGTCGCCGGCGGGTATGGCGCGTTTGATGTTCCGACGGTATCATCGCCGAACTTTCCGAATCTGGTCTACGAACCGGAGGAAGCCAAGCATTGGCCCGATTCGCTGAACCCCGCCGATTACGCACCCGAACAGGCGGTAACACGCGCTGCGGACGTCGGAGCGATTTGCGTGAAGGCCTTTGTGGAACCCGGATTCGGCATGTTCAACTGGCCGTATTTGCACTTGGAGACGCTGCGCCAAATCCGTACTGCGGCGACAGCGCACAAAATGGTTCTCATGGTGCATGCCACAGGTATTGAAGGTTGGCGTTCCGCGATCGACGCTCATGCGGACGTGATCGCGCACGGTCTCTGGATTTGGCCGGGCAACCTTGCCAGTTCCGACCTACCCCTGGCAGCTCGCAATGTGATTGCAGACGCCGCCCGCGCCGGCGTGCATGTCCAGCCCACGCTCCAAACTGTGGCGGGTGAGCGCGCGATGTTGGACCGCGGGCTGCTCGATGATCCCAGACTGGCCTTTTCACTCCCGCCATCGGTGACTGCTTATCTCCGCTCATCCGAAGGGCTGAAAGCGAGCAATGCACTCTTGGAAGAATATCGTAAAGCCTCCCCGCCACCGGGCTTTGAAACATTGCTTCCAGCCGCGATCGAAAGAACGCGGGCGACATTCAAAATGATGCTGCAGGACGGGGTGTCCCTTCTTTTCGGAAGCGACACGCCCGCCGGCGATGGCTTCGGCAATCCGCCGGGTCTGAACGGACGGCTTGAATTGCAGGATTGGGCGGAGGCCGGCGCTTCATTACCTCTGATTCTGCGAGCCGCAACGCTCGACAACGCGATCGCCTTGGGACTGTCGCACGAGTTGGGCTCGATTGAAGCAGGCAAGCGTGCTGACTTGCTCTTGCTCACACAGAATCCGCTTACGAATGTCTCCGCTTATGACTCGATAGAGGTGATATTTCTCAATGGCGAGCCAATCGTGCGAGAAACATTGCGTGCTCATAACTAGTTTCCGCAAGAGGAATTCGAGAACAACTCCAAATCCCTGTCAAACCCCAGCGATTGTGCCTGAGGGGGTACACAGGGTAATCCACATGCCTGATTAACGCGGTGGTCTCAATGGGTCGGCGCAACACTAAAAACTCTCACTTCTCCTGGACTAACAAATCAGGCCGGTCACCACTCTAGCTGCTTGAGGAGAGATTCGGCCGATTCGGGGTGGGAATTAGGATGTCCATAAAGCAAAGCCCGCAAGAGTTTGCGGCTTGGCCTTGTCGGTCAGCTTAGTAGCTACTTCCTGCACACCAGTCCTTTCGCAGAATTACATGAAGAGAAAGATCAAGGTTTTACTCGTCGATGACCACGCTTTGGTTCGGCGAGGATTTCGATTGGTCATCGAAGATGAGATTGGCATCACGGTTGTGGGTGAGGCGGGCGATGGCGCCCAGGCAGTCCAGATGGCTCGCGACCTCAAGCCTGCAGTCGTGCTTATGGACTGCTCATTAGTTGGAATGGATGGCATATTGGCTGCCAGAGAGATTATCAGATCATGTACCGGTACAGCAGTGTTGATCTGCAGTATGCACTCCGAGGATTCCTGGGTGCGCCGAGCCATCGAAGCGGGTGTTCGCGGATACATTTTCAAAAGTGTAGTGGATCTTGAGCTGGCCTCAGCGATCAAGCGCGTGGCCGCAGGCGAACTCGTGTTCGATCCGCAGATCGTCGAGCAGCGTGCACGGGAAGGCAACGGGAAATGCGAACTAAGTCCGCGTGAGCTTGGAGTCTTGCAAGCGATCGTGGACGGAAAATCGAATAGAGAGATCGCCACCCATTTTGATCGCAGCATCAACACCATAGCTGTACATCGCGCCAATATAATGAGAACGCTTGGTATCAATAAGACTGCCAACCTCGTCGTGTACGCGATCCGTAATGGGCTGGCAAGAATAGTATGAAACAGAGGTACCAAAATGCGCGTCACACCGCATTCGCTCGCCGATTTTTGGCAAGTACGAACCTCGGCGCAGACACCATCAGGATGTGATTTCCCGCGTATTGTTGGAGGCTCAAGCGGCAAATCACTAAGTAAAAAGAGCGTTCGACTTCGTTTACAGACTGGATTAATAATCCTGATGGTGGATTCGGTGCAGTTGCCCCGAGAAATTGTAAGTCCGTAATAGAAAAGGAATTCGTTTCAAGGACTGTCAGCCACCGTGTTGCCCGCCTATTGCAAACTCCGTCTTTCCACCGCTCGTTCTGAAGTGCTTGACGTTTAGATTTGGACCGTCGTATGCTCTGCCTCCTACGGAGGTCTTCATGACCACAAAAAAGGGCTCAACGAAGAAGGTAACGGGCAAACCCGCAAAGAAACTTACCACGCCTAGGGGGCAGAAAATCACCAACATGAAAGGCAGCGACTTCACGATTACAAAGTACCTGGACAGTTCGTCGCCAAAATAGTAACGCCGCAGGCCAAGCGGATCAAGTCTCCGGTAGCTTTTCATCCAGCTCCGTCGCTAGCTTTCGAACATCCGTGGCATCTTTAAATTCTTCCACTTGCTGGCTGGATGATTTGACATCGACTCCAGAGTGTTCGCACAACGATTGCAACATTTGAAGCATAGTCGTAAGTTCCTGCTCAGCGAGCATTCCAACCTGCAGGTCTAGATGGGAGCGCCTTTCAGCTGCACGCGCCATGCGGTTCTGGCTGATTAAGACGAATATGGTGAGGAAGACACTCTCCGATGAAACCACTAAAGCCAAAATCCCAAATGGAAACGGATCAAAAACTCGGGTGCCAGAGAACAACCTGAGGTTCATAGCCAGCCAACCAAGCACTAGTGTCAGATTTAATCGGAGAAAGAATGTGTTACCCACGGCTTTTACGACCGCGTCGCTAAATTTTTCGGTAATAGTTCGGCGAGTGAGAGCTTCCTGTTCAAGCCTCGCTATCGCCTGTATATTAAATTTAGATGGATGGTCAATCGGAAGCCTTGGCGCATGGCTCATCGGGACAGTTCCTCATCAGCAATGTCTAGGCTTTACACCGGATCTCCACCATCCCCGTTTCACCTGACCTCGTGAAGGCTGCCCGGCCTTGCGTCCGTGCCACCCGTAGCCCTTGCTATAATCTCGCCCATGAAGGCCCGGCGATCACATCGAGATCAATCTCTACTCCGGCGAAATTCTCTACGCCGTCGTATCCGCCGTCATCCCGGACGTGAGAGGCACGATGATCCGCGCTAAGAGCGGAGACCGCGTGTTCAAGGTGAAGGAAGAGCAGTGCTCGCCGTACGCTCCTACGTACACATGGCTGCACGAGTGTTCATACAAAGATGGACTTCGTTCTGTAAATTACGGAATCTGAATTGCAAACGCCCAAACAATCGAATGCACCACGCGGTTTATTCCGGGCTCTAACGTGACTGTGTCAGGCTAGTGATTAACTCTCGGAGCTAACCGCGCGCAAAATCGCCGGGTCACTTGCCACGTCATTCGTCGCCGAGCCCTGCGGATGAATTATTGCGGCAGCCGAACTCATGTTGTCGCGCGCTACCGCCCTCAAGTTTGGCTTCGACCGAGTATGACAGTTCACCGACATCGGAGATACTGAGGCGTTCGGCCGTGCGCAACTCGCTGCCGCGATAGAAATAAACCTTTGATATCAGACAGGTCTGCCCTTCCCAACCCTGCGCCGACGCCGAGCCGTAACCATCAGGACCGATGCAGCCACCAAATAGACTTGTGCTGAGTCCCGTTCTCTTGGCTCGGTTCTTGGCGCTTCTCAAAACACGGTTGCACGCCCGGGAGCATAGTTTCTCAGGGTTGGCTTCGCTCTTCGGAGGATGCTTTTGGTAATGTTCAAGAACGCGGAACGTAACGTCCAGTGCGTCGTCAGGAAGGCCATCGACGAGACGGTGTAGGGCTTCGCGGTCAAACATTTGTCGTCTCCTACATCTCAGCATCTCGGATTATTTAATCGTCCGCAATCCGTATAAAACCCGGTCCGGCGATGTGAGACAAGGTACTTCTGGCCCGTAGAGTCCAGAAAGTGGACGGGACTCAAGCGGAGGGAGTCCTTCGTAGTTTGCCCGGTCCGGAAGCCGCCGGGTCGCCAAGGCACGGAGTGGTGCGCGGGTGGCAGAGCACAGGAAATATAGATGTCACGAGTGCGTCCCTAATCGATGTAACGGGCGCAAGATGCTGATCAGAATTCAGCGTCGAATGTCAACAACTACATCGACTTCACGGTTTCTCGATGACTTTTTCCACTTGTCCGATCTTATGTTGGATTTTACCTCCTATTTTTTCCGCTCAGAATTGTTCGTGGCCCGACCTATCTGTTCCTTAATCTTGCCTTTCACTTCGTGAACTTTGCCTCCGACTTCATCTTTAGTACTCGGCTTCATGCTGTCCTCCATCAGAACAATTTGAATTCCAGACGCTGGATTACTACCTGCGCCAACGGGAATATCCCCAGCCCCCACCACCAAGCAGAAACACGACGAGGATTACGATCAATATAGTGCTCATTTGAATCCTCCTGCGAATTAGAGAAGTTGGTTGCCCGCCCCGAAGAAGGGTTCTTACTCCCCACTTGCGATGCTATGCGCGCGCGGAAGGAAAATCTGTCCAATTTGGCACACGTTAATTTTGTTGGACTTATTTCAGCCAACGTCCACAACAGCACAGACGCTCGCTTGCAGTATCGTTACGATCGTATTTTGATCGATGGAATGTGGCGGCCATGTCCCCCCTGGGGAGTGACTGCACACGGTGGTCCGAGCGGGCCTTTGCAGTTTGAACGCTTGGAAGCTGCCCTTGCCGCCAAATTCCGTCGCTACACCAAGAAATGGTGGAGGGATGAACACATGGCAAAAGCTGACAACACGACGCTTGACAGCGTCAAGAAAGAAATGGCGAAGCCACGCATTTCCAAGTCGGCAAGAATAGCGGAACTGAGTCTGGACACTTCGCGAACTCCGGCAGCTCCCAGCACCAGCATGCCCGGAACCGTCGATAAAATTATTCCTCCACGGCTCAGCCAACCGGAAAAGGCACAGATTACTGTTGAAGGTGCCGATCACCGGCATCGAGATCTCCGTATTGAAAATATCTTAGTCGACGAACACGGCGAAGATGTCAGGCTCAAAAAGGGCGCTCACGTTAACGTTGTCGTCAGCCAAAAACGTCAACGGGCACAATTAATGCCATGGGCTAAGCGGCACGGGCAGCCCACTCAGTGAGTGGTATTGCTTCGGTCGAGGCTCCTATGGCCAGCCCGCTGCGATAGGCTCCATTGCCGGCAAGTGGACGCAGGGCCTCGGCGGCCTGCCGGGCGGTTGTGAAGTCGGTCTGTCCGTGTGCGTGTAATGTGGCGGCGGTGGTCAGAACGATGAAATACATGATGAGGTTCGGAAGATGAGGAGCAATCGTGGTGCCCAGAATGGCCACCAGCACCGCTAGGAATCCGCGTGACCACTCAGATGGGGCACGAACGTCACCGCCAGCGCGTGCCTCCAATCAACGTGGGCATAGAACGAAGCCAACACGTAGGCGAACAACACGAGCGTCAACCACTTGAAAGCCTTCGCGATCAGCTGGTAGGAAGTCCAAAACAATAGCCCAATGATGAAGAACGCGCAGGCCGGAATCCAGATCAGCGATCGAATTCCGGTGATGAGTCCGGTGACCTCCGCCATGCCACCGAGGTCCAACTACTTGCCCTAGCCTTCAAGTGAGGATTGTTTCTGGTATGCCGGTTTCGAGCAGCTTGGCGAACTGCTCGGCAGCTACCGGGCGGCTAAAATAGTATCCCTGCGCTTCATCACATTGGTGCGCTTGAAGAAATGCCAGCTCTTCTGGCGTCTCGACACCTTCCGCAACGACTCGCAATTTCAGACTTCGGGCCATGCCGATTATTGCCGTCACGATGGTTGCCTCTTCGGGAGTGCAGGTTATTTGACGGACGAACGACTGGTCGATTTTGAGCGAGTCGATCGGAAACTTACTGAGATAACTCAAGCTGGAATAGCCCGTACCAAAATCGTCGACCGCGACCTGTACCCCGCTAGCTCTGAGTGTTTTGAGGACCGATGCGGCGAAGTCAGCATGCTTCATGAGAACACTTTCGGTTAGCTCCATCTCAAGAAATCTCGGATCCAGGCCCGTATCATCTAGAATTGCAAATACACCTTCGAGAAAATGATCGTTTCGGAACTCGACCGCAGAGATGTTCACCGCCATGGTGGTTGGAGAAAGGCCGGCATTCACCCACGCTCGAGCTTGTTGGCAGGCTTCACGAAGAACCCAGTTGCCGATCGGCAGAATTAAGCCGCACTCCTCCGCGACTGGGATAAATTGTGCCGGAGAGACCTTCCCTCGAATGGGATGGGTCCAGCGCAGCAATGCTTCCGCGCCGGTAATCCTTCCTGTCCTCAGATTGACCTTCGGCTGGTAATGCAGCGCGAATTCCTCCCGTTCCAGGGCGCGCCGCAAGCTCTCCTCGATGGATTGTCGCTCCACGGCTCGGTGGTTCATGGCTGGCTCAAAAAACTGATAGCTCTGACGCCCGTTTTCCTTAGCCTGGTACATCGCGGTGTCTGCGTTCTTGATGAGCGTCTCCGCATCCAGTCCGTCGTCGGGATAAACGCTCACGCCGATGCTCGCGGTGATGTGAAGATCGTGCTGGTCGATGGGATGAGGATCCCCGACGGACTGCAGCATTCTTCTTGCTGTAACGGCAGCATCCTCCGGTCGTCCGACTTCGGAAAGCAGCACAATGAATTCATCGCCTCCCTGCCGGCTGACCGTGTCCGAATCGCGTACGGAAGCCACCAGCCGTCGTGCGACGGATTGAAGAAGTTTGTCCCCGATCGGGTGTCCCAGGGAATCGTTGACATGCTTGAAGCCATCCAAATCCAAAAACAGCACCGCGACTTTTTTCGCGTGACGTGATGCCAACACAATCGCCTGATTCACACGGTCATTCACGAGCATCCGATTGGGCAAGCCAGTGAGGGGGTCATGCTGTGCGTAATGGGTCAACTGCAGCGACATGTCTCGGGCCACGCTCACGTTGCGAATTGCGGCCGTTATTAAAGTTCCTTCGGCGCTTTCAAGCGGGCTCAACATGATCTCGATCGGAAATTCGCTTCCATCCTTCCGCCGCGCCGTGAGTTCGATTCCCATACCGATCTGCTGTGCCCGCGCATCTTCGGCGGATCTGAGATCGTCCGTAGCCAAGCGTTCCGCGAAACCTTCCGGAATGATGTTCTTTATCTTCTGCCCGAGAAGTTCATTGCGATCGTATCCGAACTGCTTTTCGGCTTGAAGATTCAGGAGCACTATTTTTCCGGCTTCGTCCACGATGATTATGGCATCCGGAGCCGCTTCCAGAAGACCTCGGTATCTGGCCTCCATCTGGACCAGATGTTTCTCGGCCGCTTTGCGCACAGAAATGTCACGGCCGATGGTGGAGGCACCCACAACATTTTCCAGTGCGTCCCGAATGGGCGATACAGTGAGTTCAATCTGGATTTCTTTGCCGTCTTTTCTTGTACGAACAGTCTCGAAATGCTGGACGGTTTCACCGCGTTTCAAACGTTTCAATATCTGGGGAATCTCATCTGGGCGACCAATGGGGACGAGTATGCTAACGGGCTTCCCGATGGCCTCAGCCGCGGAATACCCATACATCCGCTCCGCGCCGAGGTTCCAACTGGTGATGATTCCATCCAGTGTCTTGCCTATGATCGCGTCATCGGAACTTGAAACAATCGATGCTAGCCGACGTAGGTCTTCCTCCGTTCGCCTGCGGTCACTGAGATCGCGGATGGCACTGGAGACCAATATTCCTTGCTTCGTGTCCACCGGACTCAGCCGGACCTCGGCGGCGAACTCGCTGCCGTCTTTGCGCAAACCAAAGAGCTCTACACTTGCGAAGATCTGTTCGGTGGGGGCCGTCCCAAACTCCGAGTGCTGTTTGCTATTTTGAGCTCGGGAAGAAAGAGAGACCAGCATCTTAGCAGGTTGACCAATCAACTCTTTCCGGTGGTAGCCAAACAGTTTCTCGGTCTGCACATTCACCAAAACAATTTCGCCGGACCGATCAAAGATGACAATGGCATCGGGCGCTGCATTGAGTAGTTCCCGGTATCGCATGCTCGAGTCTTTTCCTAAGCCAGAAAGCGTAATAGCTGAAATATGTAACTATATATTTATATATAACTACTTATAGTACCTGATAATTTAAGCTTACAATTGCCGGGCCGTCAGAGTTGCTCAGAATCGCACAGGAGACTATTTTGTGTCCTATTGAATAACATAAATTAATCGAGGACGTCCAAGAGCGGATGGCTTCAAACACATCAACGATACCTACGGACATATGTGTGGAGACGCAGTCCTAAAAGAAGCAGCGCGGCTAATTGGCTGCGCCCGGCCCTATAACACGGTTGGTCGCTATGGCGGTGAGGAATTCCTCACCGTTGTAGTTTCCGCCGATGAGTCCATCGGCCAACGGTCGGTTGGAATTCGGGATGAACACTCAATTTTCCTCGCCTGGGGCTCTCGCCGATGATACCCTACCCTGCCTAGAGGGCCGCCGGCGCCCGTTTCCCCACAAAGCGGCTCGGATATCCCTTCAGAGAAGGTCATTCCTGGAAGAGAAATGCCCGGGGAAATTGGTTTGTCTTTGCGCAGATCGCCGCGCTGAGGCCGTTGATTGAGTGTAATTGGACGTCCCGCGTCGAGCCCTGAGCTACGAGACGTGACGCGGCGACAACGAATAAGAAGCGAGGGTGGAATGCGTGTGAACAATGCCTGGAAGGCTGTGAGGCGCTGGAAGGCTTTGAGCATTGCGGCTCTGGCCGGATCGCTGCTTGTGGCCGCGCCGCTGCATGCGCAAACGGTCACCGCCACCTTGGGCGTCGGGATGGATCCGGCGACCGCGGCAGTGAACCCCGTAACGAATCAGATTTACGTAGCCAACTTTAACTCGAACAACGTGACCGTTATTGACGGCGCCACCAACGCCACTTCCACGGTAACGGATCCCAACGCGGTAGGCCCCGGTGCCATCGCCGTGAACCCGCTCACCAATAAGATCTACGTGGCCAACAAGACCAGTAACAACGTGACGGTGATCGATGGCGTCACGGACACCACCACCACGGTGACGAATGGGAACGGGATCGCGCCGTTTGCCATGGCCGTGAACCCGCTCACCAACACGATTTACGTGGCCAATCAGACCAGCGGCAACGTCACCGTGATTGACGGCGCGACCAACACCTTCCAGACCGTCGCGGCCGGCAACTTCCCCGTTGCCCTCGCACTTAACGCGGTGACCAACCAAATTTACGTGGCCAACGGCCACGGCTCCAACGTCACCGTGATCGACGGGGCAACGAACAGCACCTCCACCGTCGCCGCCGGGACGCAGCCTTCAGCCGTGGCGGTGAACGTAGTGACGAATAAGATTTACGTGCCCAACTTCGGCAGCAACAATGTGACGGTCATCGACGGAGCCACCGACGCCACCACCACAGTGACGGATCCGAACGCGGCGGGACCCTTTATCGCGGCCGTGAACTCGGTGACCAACAAAATTTACGTCACCAACGTCAGCGGCACAACTGTCACGGTGATCGACGGCACCACCAACAGTACCGTTGACGTCGCGGTCGGGACGGGCCCCGACGCACTCGCCGTGGACACCACCACCAACCAGATTTACGTCGGCAATTTCAACAGCAACAACGTCACCGTAATTGACGGAGCCACGAACAACACTGCGACGCTGGCGGTCGGAACCGGACCCGAGGCAACGGCGGTGAACCCGGTGACGGACAAGATTTACATCGGCAATTCCGGCAGCGCCAACGTCACGGTCATCGAGGGGGCCACCAACGCGACCGCCACCGTGGTGGCCGGGACGGTGTCCAACGGAGTCTTGGTAAACCCGGTGGCAGTGAACCCGGCGACGAATCAGATTTACGTGGCCGGCCAGAACGCCAACGCGGTAACCGTGATCGACGGGGCCACGAACAATACCACCACAGTGGCGACTGGGACGGGCCCTTTGGCCGTGGCGGTGAATCCACTGACCAATCAGATTTATGCGATCAATGAAGCAAGCAACAACGTGACTGTAATTGACGGGGCGACAAACAATACCACCACGGTGGCTGCCGGGGTAGCGCCCTTCGGCGTGGCGGTGAATCCGGTGACGAACCAGATCTACGTGGCCAACGAGAACGGCAACCTGACGGTGATTGATGGAGCGACGAATTCGACCACCACGGTCACGGCTGGAACAAGCCTCCCTCGATCCTTGGCGGTGAATCCGGTGACCAACAAGATTTACGTGGCGTATCTCGGCAGTGGCAACGGCACGGTGATTGTTATTGACGGGGCCACCGACGCGACCACCACCGTGGCGGTTGGGATGTCGCCTTTTGCCTTGGCCGTGAATACCGTGACGAATCAGATTTACGTGGCCAATCATGCCAGCAACAACGTGACGGTGATTGACGGACTGACTAACACCGTCACCACGGTCACCGATCCAAACGCGGTGCAACCCACTGCCGTGGCGGTGAATTCGGTGACGAACCAGACTTACGTGGTCAATGGGGGTAGCAACAACATCACGGTGATTGATGGCGCCACGAACAATACCACGACGGTGGGAGTCGGCAATGGGCCTTTTGCCGCGGCGGTGAATCCTGTGATGAACAAAATCTATGTGGTCAACGCGGGCGGCAATGTGACGGTGATTGATGGGGTCACGAACAATGCCACCGCGGTGGCAGCTGGGGTTGGACCCGTCTTTGCGGCGGTGAACCCGGTGACGAACCGGATTTACGTGTCCGACGACGTCAGCAGCGGCACCGTCACGGTCATTACCGAGGAGCAGGTGCAGGCGATTCCGCTGACCACCACGATCACGCCTCTCGCCGGGAACATCACTACGTCCCAAACGCCTAGCTTCTCGTTCAACGTTGCCAGCACGTTCGCTCCTACCGCTCCGACGCCGGATGCCCTGTACTTCCAGTTTGATACCGTGCAAGGCCCGTGGACCGCGGCCACCCCGAACCCCATCACGCCTCCGCCGGACTACATCGGCACCGCCCCGGCGCTTTCTGCTGGCACGCACATCATCTACGCCTACGCCACCGACGGGCAAGATGCCACATCTAATATGACCACCTCCAACGGTGGCAGCAGCCCGCTCATCGGCGCGATCGCCTCGTATCTTTTTACGGTTTCGCCGCTCGCGACTGGGCCAGCAGTTTCGCTAAATCCTGGGACCGTGAATTTCGGCAGCCAGCCTGTGGGCATGTCAGCCACTCCAATAACGGTGACGCTCACCAACACCGGCACAACCAATCTCGTATTCACCAGCGTCGGGGCTCCCGCAGGCACGAATGCGGGCGATTTCGTCATCCAAACCGCCAGCACCTGCTCCGGAGGGTCCACCGTCACACCCAACAGCTCCTGCACAATTGTTGTCGGCTTCACCCCGTCCGCCTCTGGAGCGCGAACCGCGACCATTACGCTCGTGGACAACGCCACGAACTCCCCGCAGTCCCTCAACCTCACCGGCTCCGGTACGCTGCCGCCCGCGAACATCACCGCAACCGGCGGCACACCGCAAAGCGCCACCGTCAGCACGGCCTTCGCCGCGCCACTGGCGGTAACCGTCACCGACGCCACCAATGCTCCCGTCCCCGGCATCACCGTGAGCTTCAGCGCTCCGACCACCGGCCCAGGCGGAACATTCGCCGGCGGGGTCAACACCGCGATCACGAACGCCAATGGCGTCGCCACCTCGGCGGTCTTCACCGCCAACGCATCGGTCGGAAGCTACATGGTGACCGCCACGGTCGCCGGCCTGGGCGCGTCCGTATCGTTTTCGCTCACCAATACCGCCGCCGCAGCTCCCGCCAGCATCACCGCCACCGGCGGCACGCCGCAGAGCGCCACCATCGGCACCGCATTTGCAGCTCCATTCGTCGCGTCCGTAAAGACTGCCGCAGGCGTTCCCGTAAGTGGAGCGACGGTTACCTTCAATACGCCGAACGCCAGTGGAGCAAATGGCACGTTCCCCGGCGCTGCCGTCAGCTACACGACGACGACCAATGCCAATGGCTTGGCCACCTCGGCGGTGTTCACAGCCAACAACATTACGGGAAGCTACGCCGTGACTGCAGGCATTTTCGGCACGAACCTGGCCGCAAACTTCTCGCTCACGAACAATGATCCTACGCCAACGCTAACTTCCATCTCGCCGACGAGCGGAATGGTCGGTCAGCCGGTCACTCTGACTCTGACAGGTAGCAACTTCGTCTCCGGCGCCATCGTCAACTTCGGTTCCAATGCCGATGCCGGCGGATTAGAATCCGACGGCACTTCCATTACCATCACCATTCCCGCCTCGCAACTGACCGCGCCTGGTCCCGTGAACATCACGGTGAGCAACCCCGCTCCAAGCGCCGGCCCTTCGGCGGCCCAAATCTTCACCGTCAATGGGGCGGGTTTGGTCATCGGCGTCAATGGCAGCATCACCGTACCAACAAGCACCGATTCCTTTTCGTTTCCGGTGCAATCCGTCGGCGGTCTCGCCGGAGTGCTGAACAGCTATTGCGCCAGCCCAACGATTAGCTGCTTGATCTCTCCGTGTCCCACAAATCTGAAAGCCAATAGTTCGGTCATGATGACCGTCACTTTGTATTCCACGCCGCAAGCGACGGCGATACTCGACCCGCGCTTACCCATGCTCCCAGGGTCGCGCGGATGGCGTATTGCCCTTGCATGCTTGATAGGCCTCTTACTCGTCGGCCTGCTGTCCGCTCGGAAGCCCAAGGTCCGCTGGGCATTCGCGACCGCCGCTTTGGCGTTCGCTCTCGTTGGTGGGTGTGGTAACTCCGGCTTACCCCATGGCTCTGCGCCGGCAGGTCAGTATACGATGACCATTACGGAATCTCTGGGAAGCACAACGCAAACCTCGCAAATTACGCTCAACGTGCAGTAAAGCAACGGGCCCGGACCAAGGAAGGGCCAAAGAATGCGAATAAGGAAAGCGGCACGCCGCATTCCGTACGCATTCCCTATTTGATGCAATGCGGCTGCGGCCCACCCGGCTGCGATTGGCACGCGGGCGGTGTCGACTGGTTGCGAGTTACTACAACCGGAACAATCACTGCAGGAATCGCCGCCAGCGCCCCAATCAAAAACATCGCGGACAAGGCGCTGTGAGCCGCAACCGGCGCGGCCACCCCTAGATTGCCGCCGTTCCAGGTGTCCGTCGTCGCGCTCGTCAACATCGAGAGTGGCGCTTGCACCAACGTCGGCGGCGAATTGTCGCCGCGGCGCACGCTGGTCATCTGCCCGGGCTTGACCAGCACGCACTTGCCGGCAAGATTGCACACGCGCACGAATCCTTCAAACACGATCACGTGCATCATCTCGTTGCTGTACTCGACGTAAAAATCCGTGCCCACCACGCCCGCCACCCCTGCCGGCGTGCGCACTTCAAATTTTGCATCGCCCCTGGAAAGTTTTTGCGCCTGCGAGCGGAGTTTACCGTACGTCAACTCCAGTTCGGTCTGCTGTGCCGCGGAGTCGTGCTTTATGACACGCATGGAAGAGTCCGCGCCCACGTTCAAAACCGAGCCGTCATCGAGCAGCACACGCGCGCGCGCGTTCGCATGGGTGTCGATCTGGTCTCGCCAGTCCACTTCTGATTTCGCCGCCGCAGTGATGGTTTTGCCTCCGCGTCCGATGCTCACGGCTGGTATCACGCGCGAAACTTCTCCCGCCCGCTGGCCAGCCCCTTGCGGCTCGGCAGACACTTTCGTCGGCGCCGCCAGCGAACAAGAAAGAAAGAGGGTCCAGACCAAGTGAAATGACCGCCTCGTTTTCATCGGACACGCTCCCATTTCTACGGCATTGTGGACATTGTTGTTACTGGAGAGCACCCCGCGTGTCAATCAAAAAGCTGGAGGATGTCATTCTGTGCGAGTCTTCGATAACCGAGGCAAAACGTGGGAAGCAAATTGAACTTCCAACATCACGGGTGAGCCGATCTCCGCGCGACGCTCTTGGGCGCGAAATAAATTCTACGAATCACTTCGATACAGGGAGGATAGATTATGGTGGAGGCGGGGGTGGCGAAAACGCGTAGGTTATTGCTGCCGATCCATTCGTCTATTACGAAGGCACCGAGCACGGCGAAGGGGTCTACTTCGGATACGGGAAGATGGTAACCCCGCCCTCTCGCCGCCGCCGGCTGGCCCAGGGAGCCAACGGAAACTTCTCCAGTTGGACTCGTCCTTCCGCGCTCCACAAGCGGTGTTTCCAGCGTTGGCCTTCGTTCAACGCCAACGCCTGCAGCTGATTCATGATTCGCGTGCGCATCTGTACCAGGCGATGCCGGTGCCAGAGCAGTTGCCGCTGATCACGATTCTCCGGACACGGTACCCAGATGCGCGGAAAGTGATTTTCCTCGAGCAACTTCAGCAACAGTTGGGCATCCTGGCGGTCGGTCTTTTGCTTGCGGACACGCCGGGCTTTGATCTCCGCGGCATTGCCGATCCACATCTCAATCCCCAGTTCTCCCAACAAACGCTCGAACCAACGTGAATATCCCGTGGCCTCAAACCCCACGCGCACGCTGCTGCCTTTCTGGCGCAACTCCCGATAGAACTTCTCCGCTTCTCCGTCGCTGTGGTTCAATCGCCAGTCGCCGCATTCCCCGGTTTCCAGATCTAAAAATGCAATGTGCTGAATGCTCGGGTGATAATCTACTCCTACGATGAACATGTCCGGCTCCTTCCTCCCGGGCCTTGGTCGTCAACCAAAGTCTACTCGGGTCGAGGGGGCCGACATGGTTATGCAATCAAGTGGAATTTGGCCGAAAAGCTCTTGTCCGGCAAGGGCGATGATCAGGAGTTTTGCAGGTTTATGAAGAGTCCGCACGTGCGGTGCTATTTCCCACAGGGCCTCTGGGGCTGCCAATCCGCATTGCTGGAGCAGGCTTATCCTTGTTCGCCCTGACACAGAGTGTTTTTTTCAGTTAGGCGTTGGTTCCGCCGTCTACAGTCAGGTTCGCGCCGGTGATGTACGAGGCCTCCGGGCCAGCCACGAACGCGACCAACGCGGCAACCTCGTCAACACTTCCGTAGCGGTTGAGCGCTGTCGCGGCCTTCTGGGGTACCGCCCATTCTCCCGCGGCGGGATTTAAGTCCGTGTCGATCGGACCCGGCTGCACATTGTTGACCGTGATGCCCCGGCTCCCCACCTCTCTGGACAACCCCTGAGAGAACATTTTAACGGCTCCCTTCGTGGCTGAGTAGGAAACCAAGCCGGGCGTCTGCGCCCGCTCTCCCACGCACGAGCCGATCATGATGATGCGACCGCCGCTCTTCATGTGCTTCAGCGCCGCCTGCGTCGCGATCATTGGGCCGCGGACATTGACGTTAATCACCTGGTCCAGCTCTTCCAGTGGGGTCTCCTCGAAGCTCTTCGGAATGGCCGTGCCGGCGTTGTTCACCAGCACGTCAAGCCCGCCGAATGTGCTAACGGTCTTCTCGACTGCGCTCTTAACTGCTTCGGCGTCGCCGGCGTTTGCTTGAATCGCGATCGCTTTTCCGCCTGCGCCTTCAATCGCTTTGACCACCAACGCGGCCGCTTCGGCATCTTTCGCGTACGTGATCGCCACACTCGCTCCATCCGCGGCCAGACGTTTCGCAATCGCGGCGCCAATTCCACGCGAGCCGCCGGTGACAAGTGCCACTTTCTTGCTTAGCTTAGACATAGGGTCTCCCTTTGTTTTCTATAATCGCTTGGTTTCTATAATTGTTTAATTTCTGCAATTGTATCAATCACTACAAAACTCGCTCCGCTAACTGCTGCTAGCTAGCATCGGTCTCTGTTCTGAGATACAGGGAACCCGATACGAGTAGGCGTTTTGATGTACCAGGGTCAGAAACCGCTACAATTTGTTTTCCACTCAAACGGCGGCTAGCGCAAAAACGCGATTCCTTGCCACCGATGAGCTCGGCGAACTAAAGTAGAAGGCGCGAAAAGACTTCTTGTTCTGTTGCAGCATCGTTGAGAGGCTACGTTTGTTGTTTGCAGCAGGGTGATAATTTCTGAACACTCAACGAGCACAGCAAGATTAAAGTAGCAATTGCAGTTTCACGGCGTTCTTATTGGCTTCGTACGGAAGTGCGTGGCTCGCAGTTTTCTTTTGGCAGGTCATTGAATCGTACCCATCGACGGAGGCTTTTCAGGAAGCTATCTGCTCGATTTTGCTGGCGTTTGTTCTTCTCGTCGTGGCGGCAGGGCTGGAATCCGCGCTCGCGAATCAGATGAGAAAGGGGGTACAATACCTTCGTGAAAGCGATGGTACAATGACGGTTGGTTTAGATTATTTCTGAGGACCGCTTATGCTTACCATTGATGCGATTAGAAAGCGGTATCCGGGATTCACGCTGTCGTTACACGATAGCGATAATCACAAGTGAGCGAATGCCGCGGCAACAGCTTTTCAGTTGCAGCAAGCTCTCTTGGCGTACAGTCGGGTCCCCGGTGTGACCGCAAAGGATTTTGGGACTGCCGTGAATAGTGCGTTGCGACAATCGTCAACTCCACTGCTGCTAAAAGATAATATGAAAGCAAGCGACTTCCGACCAATCGCCGAATTTATTAAAGCTAAGCATTGATACCAACAGAGCTGGGCTTGTCAGGAAACTCCTCAACAATCGCGACCACGCTGTCATCTCACGCCGGCCCTCGGGCAGCGCATCCATTTCGTCCGCGGCTTGGCGGCAATCGATGAGATCCGTTCTCGGCGCGAGGCCGTCCACTTGCCTTCGATTGAGTGCTGAAACGAAAAGTCTTCAGCGGTCACGGGCTTCCCTCGACGTCGCGGTTTGTCGCTTGCGTTGGTTTTCAGGCATTGGTTACTCTCGGTCCACCTTAAAGAAGCGGCAGCTATCGTGGCGTCGTGGTGTTTAGCATCGCAAAGCTTTCGGTCCAATCCTAAATCTCGGAAAGGTGGAAAAGATGAATTTTGCAAAAAGAATATTGATGGTCGCCGGTGCCGGGACGTTGGCGGGAATTCTGGCAATAACGATTGCTCCGCAGACGGCTCATGGCTTTGTTGCGGCACTGGTCCAGATATCCAACACGGCGGCGGCGCCGGCGATCACTCTGGACGTTTCCAGAACAGCCTCGCAAAACGTGCAGCTTTACTGCGGCCAGGTGTGTCTACAAATTCTCCCTGATGGCACTTATGGCGCGAACTACATCGTGCCCGCCGGCAGTAGCCTGGTCATTACCACGGTCCAAATCAACACAACCGGTTCCAATGACGTTTCGCTGTACCAGGTTAACAGTTCAGGACAATCAAGGCGAGCAGGCGGGAATTTCGCCGCGGGCGGAAGTTTCCAATTCCAATATCCCTCCGGGATTGTGCTTTCGTCCGGCTCTAACCTCTTTATGTACGCCGCCCTTTCCCCTCCTTTCGAAGCCTTTCTCAGCGGCTATCTCGTTTCGAACTAGAGCGGCAGAACTCGTCCATAACCACGTCCGGGCGGAACTCTCACGTGGCATTCACAGCTGGAACGACGACGCAGCTCTGAGCATGTCCGTGGTGGACAGTGTTCGGGCTGCTGGTATCGAGGTGCGTCGGGACCACAGGCCATCGTGGACGGCTTGCATGCAAAGATTTGAGCCAATTCGTTAAAGTCAGCAGGGGTCAACCGGGAAGCTGTTGTCTTCAGATTGACCGCCTTTCTCGGAACCAAAGGCTTGCTTTGCATTTTCTTCGCGGTGCCCTTTTGAGGCTTTGCGGTCGGCTTGATTGCTTTCTTACGGATGGTCATAAATGCTCCTTGTTCGTGGATTTGCTCAGCAGGGGCCAGGTGGTATGGGCAGAATCTTTAAGTTGACGGCCTTGGTCGCGACTACCGACTTAGCTATCATTTTCTTACTGACGCCTGCCTTTTGGGTCTTGGCGGGTTTGGACTTGAGAGACTTTTTCTGAACAGACATGAGAGCCTCCTCAATTGAACTACCGTGTGGCTAAGAGCACGGGCCGGTGCCATTTTTGGCGAGCCGATTGTACGGCAAAGAAATAACTTAGGCGAGTGTTTGGTTCAAGTGCCACCGCGAGGTCAAAAAATTAACCCGCCGTGGTGAAGTTTTAACCCTGATTTGCGTGGACTTCTGCGGAATCCACCTTCGGCAGCGACACTACTTCGAAGTGTCCGGGCCTGGTAATCGCGAAGCACGCCCACGGATAGGCGCCCGGACGGGCGTATACGGCCAGCCGCGTGACGTCCCACGAAGATTTAAGCGAGGTC
>Ga0182018_10001097_pt1 | contig 32463 bp, 24 predicted proteins | sample 812P2MmetaG_FD_120490 | JGI IMG/M metagenome (GOLD analysis project Ga0182018, IMG submission 120490) | Permafrost microbial communities from Stordalen Mire, Sweden - 812P2M metaG | ecosystem: Environmental > Terrestrial > Soil > Wetlands > Permafrost | place: Sweden: Stordalen | collected...
GGCTTCTGGTAGGGCGAGTGCGGGAGCGGATCGTGGCATGACTCACAGCATAGCGAAACCCAATTCTTATTGTCCAGTTATTTGTTGGACACTACACTAGTTAATGGGGGTGCGGCGGCGTGAGCAAAGTGGCTCGCACCCCAAGAGAGCCTGGTTGAGCGCAATTGATTCGGTTTGAATGTTTTTGATTCTCTTGAGGCGTTGTTTTAGTAGATTCAATAGGTTAGGGGAAATTTTGAAAACCCACATTAAATCAAGAACTCAAACGTGATGGCGGAACTGGCACTCGCAGACTGGCTGGAAGAATTGGCAGTTCTCGGCACACCTGGAAAAATTCCAGGATGCCGAGACGGCGCGTCACCTCAGTCAAGCAATCAGCAATTGGTACCTCGTTAAATTAACCGCTCGCAGCACCCCAACCGGGATTCTTGAACGAAGGCCGGACCGATGGCCCACCAAGCGAACATGACGTTTTGAACTTTTGAACATTCAAAGGCGTAGTTCAAATGCCGCGCGGGGACAGACGTAGAGCCGCATGGTCCTAGTGAGAGGGAAGAGCGTTGCCAAATGCGTTGCCAGATAAGCGCCGTTTCTCCCACTTGTCTCCGTCTGCGCGGATGCGACCCCGACTCGCAAGTAGTTGATCCGCCTTGGATGGAGTGGAAAGCCCCAATTTCCTAAACCGAAGGTCGGCAGTTCGACTCTGCCCGGGGCCACCATCCCAATCTCCCAATCTCCCAATCTCTCCTAGCCAACCGTCCGCTCCCTATGCTGCTCTAAAAAACAGAGTTTCCTTTCCTCTACGCTATAATTCAGCGATTCGGAGCCGGAAAAGGAGCTTCCTGTTGACGGTCGACACGAATGAACGTCCCATTACCGACCCTGGCCATCAGCTCCCGGAGCATGCTTCGGAGGCTCACGGTCACAAAATGGGCCGGACCCTGTTTTGGATTCTGTTGGTGTTGGCCATGGCGTTGATCGCTGTTCTGCTATGGCGTCACTACAAAAACGCCAAGAAACCGACGCCCCCACCTCCGAAGATCAACATCACCACGGCGACAGCCGAGAAAGGGAACATCGGCGTTTACCTGGACGAAATCGGTACAGTCACCCCGGTCTACACCGATTCGATCACCAGCCAGGTGACGGGCCCGGTCGTGGCTGTGCACTTTAAGGAGGGTCAACTGGTACGGAAAGGGGATCCGCTGGTTGACATCGATTCGCGACCGTACCGCGCCACGCTTTTGCAGGCCCAAGGCGTGCTGGAGCGCGACCAGAATCTGCTCGCCCAGGCTCAGATGGACCTGGAGCGCTACCGACAGGCTTGGGCGCGCAATGCAATCCAGAAACAATTATTGGACGACCAGGAAAAGGTGGTTCTGCAGGATGAAGGCACGGTAAAGAACGATCAGGGGACGGTGCAGTATGACGAGATTCAGGTTGGATATTGCCACATCACCGCTCCCATCGCCGGCCGCGTAGGTCTGCGGCTGGTGGACCCGGGCAACGTTGTGCAGTCTGCGGGCACAATAACGCTGGCCGTCATCACGCAGGAGCAGCCGATTACCATAATATTCACCATACCGGAAGACAGTCTCGGGCCCGTTGTAGCGAGATTGCAAAAGAAGGCGAAACTCCCAGTTGACGCCTTTGATCGCACCGCGCAGACGAAAATTGCAAGTGGAACCCTGTTGACGCTTGATAACCAGATTGACACCACAACCGGGACCGTGAGAGCACGAGCCGTCTTTGCCAATAAGAATGATGCGCTGTTTCCCAACCAGTTTGCAAACACTCGGCTGCTGGTGAATACGCTGCAGGGGGTGACCCTGGTTCCCGCATCGGCGATTCAACAAAATGGCTCGGCATCGTTCGTGTACGTAATTCAAAACAACGTCGCTCACATGCGCAGCGTGAAACCGGGCGTAACCGATGGCGGCCAAACCCAGGTTGACAGCATCAACCCGGGGGATGTGGTCGCCACCAGCAGCTTCGATAAGCTGCAGGATAATGTTGCGGTGGCCAGCGGGAACAACGGTGCAGACAACGGCGGAGCCAACAGGGGGGCCCAAGGCGCCGGAAAGAGCGGGACCAAGGGTTCGAAGTCTGGTGCCTCCGGCAAGAGCGGGAGCAGCGCCCCGTGAGTCCATCTCGTCCGTTTATCTTGCGGCCGGTTGCGACCTCTTTGCTAATGGCCGCAATTCTTCTGGTCGGTATTGTTGGCTATACCCAACTGCCGGTATCGGCCTTGCCTGAGGTTGACTATCCGACCATTCAGGTACTGACGTTCTATCCCGGAGCCAGTCCGACCGTGATGGCGACGACCGTGACAGCGCCACTGGAGCGGCAATTCGGCGAACTGCAGGGTTTGAGCCAGATGACCTCCAGCAGTTCCGGCGGCACGTCCGTGATTGTGCTGCAGTTCAACCTCACTCTGAATATTGATGTAGCGGAAGAAGAAGTGCAGTCCGCCATTAATGCGTCACAAAGTTTGCTGCCATCGATTCTGCCGGCACCGCCAATTTACAGCAAGACGAATCCGGCCGACGCGCCGGTACTTACGCTGGGAATCACGTCCAGTGCCATGCCGCTGTCCCAGGTAGAAGACCTCGTGGATACGCGGCTTGCCCCGAAGATCTCGCAGCTCAGCGGTGTCGGGTTGGTGACCATCAGCGGAGGCCAAAAACCTGCGGTCCGCATCCAAGCCAATCCGACGGCGCTGTCGTCCTACGGCATCAATATGGAGGACCTCCGCACCGCGCTGACCCAAGCCAGCGTGAACGCCGCCAAAGGAAACTTCGACGGACCGCGCCAGGACTACCAGATTGACGCCAACGATCAACTGATCACCAGCGACGACTATCGGAAGGTGGTGGTAGCCTACCGCAACGGCGCGCCGGTGATGCTGACCGATGTAGCGCAAGTGGTGAATGGGGTAGAGAACAACAATCAGGCCGCGTGGATGAATCAGACCCCGGCCGTCATCCTGAACGTGCAGCGCCAGCCCGGAGCCAACACCATCAGCGTGGTAAAGAGCATCAAGCAACTCTTACCGCAGCTGCAAACCAATTTGCCCACGGGCATTCAGGTCACCACGCTTACGGACCTGACCACCGCCATTGAAGCATCGGTTTCGGACGTGGAATTCGAACTGATGTTGACGATCGGCCTCGTCGTGCTGGTCATCTTCCTCTTTTTGCGCAGTCTCTACGCCACTATCATCCCGAGCGTGGCGGTGCCGCTGTCGCTGGTGGGCACGTTCGCGGCGATGTATATGCTGGGTTACAGTCTGGATAATCTATCGCTGATGGCGTTGACCATTTCCACCGGCTTCGTGGTGGATGATGCCATCGTAATGATCGAAAACATCGCCCGCTACATCGAGGCTGGCGACCCTCCCATGGAGGCGGCGCTCAAGGGCGCGGAGCAGATTGGCTTTACGATTCTCTCGCTGACGGTGTCGCTGATTGCGGTGCTGATACCGCTGCTGTTCATGGGCGACGTGGTGGGACGCCTATTTCGTGAGTTTGCCGTCACGCTTGCGGTTACGATCATCGTCTCGGCAGTCGTTTCTCTTACGCTTACCCCCATGATGAGTGCCCGAATCTTGCGGCACAATCCAAAAGAAAAGCAAGGCCGTATCTATCAAGCCTCAGAACGTGTCTTCGAGAGGATGATCGCGTTCTATGGGCGGACTCTGAAGTTTGTCCTGGAATACCAGACGATTACGCTGTTGGTGGCCTTGGCCACGCTGTTGCTCACAATTTTCCTTTACATCATCATCCCCAAGGGTTTTTTCCCGGTCCAAGATACGGGCGTCATTCAGGGGATCTCGCAAGCGCCGCAGACGATTGGCTCAAAAGCCATGGCGGCGAAGCAGCAGGAGATGGCGAAAGTCATTCTGACGGATCCGGCCGTCGAGAGCCTTTCGTCATTCATCGGCGCCGATGGAACCAACACAACCACGAACAGCGGCCGAATGTCGATCAATCTCAAGCCGCTGGATCAGCGCGGCAAGATGAGCGCTTCCGACGTGATCCGCCGGCTCAAGTCAAAACTCGACCAGGTTCAGGGCATACAGCTTTTTATGCAGCCGGTGCAGAACATTTCGGTGGACGACCGGGTCAGTCGCACGCAATACCAGTACACGCTCGAAGACCCAGACCCGAATGAACTGAACGACTGGACCAACCGTTTCGTAAGCCGGCTGCAGCAGTTGCCAGAATTGGAAGATGTCGCCACCGATCAACAAATGGGGGGGTTGGCGGTTTCTCTGGTGATCGACCGCGTTACCGCTTCGCGACTTGGCATCGCGCCCTCGACCATCGACAACACGCTCTATGACGCTTTCGGTCAGCGGCAGATCAGTACGATGTATACGCAGATCAATCAGTATCACGTGGTTCTGGAGAGTCAACCGCAGTTTCAACTGGATCCAAACAAGCTGAATCAACTCTACATTCAATCCAATACGTCGGCGGGCGCAACCGGCACCGGTGCCTCTACCTCGTTCGCGTCCTCAGGATCATCCTCGGCCGGGTCGAATGCGGTAACTTCGTCGGCGCTGTACACACCGGCTGCAAATACTCTTGCGCCTCCGGCGAATGCGCTTACGCCCACCACCGCCTCAACGTCAAACATTGGAGCATCCTCTGCCGGCGCTACCAGTTCGATCATGAGCAACGCCGTGCCGCTTAGCGCTTTCTCGCACTTTGAGAAGACGACGGAGGCGCTTTCCATCAACCACCAAGGCCAATTTCCGGCAATCACCGTCTCGTTTAATCTCGCGCCCAATGCCGCGTTGGGCGAGGCCATTGCGGCCGTCGACAAGGTGGAGAAAGACCTGCACATGCCTCCCAGCCTGCAAGCAGGATTTCAAGGCACTGCGGCATCGTTCACCAATTCGCTGTCCAATGAGCCGTTGCTCATTCTTGCGGCGCTGGTCACGGTATATATCGTGCTCGGGGTTTTATATGAGAGCTTTATCCATCCCATTACCATTCTATCTACGCTGCCGTCAGCGGGCGTCGGCGCCTTTCTCGCGCTGATTCTTTTTGGGCAGGATTTAAGTGTGGTAGCGATCATCGGCATTGTCCTGCTGATTGGGATCGTGAAAAAGAACGGCATCATGATGGTCGATTTCGCTCTGGAAGGCGAGCGGCAGCACGGAAAGAATGCGACCGAGGCAATCTACGAGGCCTGTCTGCTTCGCTTTCGCCCCATCATGATGACCACCATGGCCGCGTTGCTGGCTGGGTTGCCGTTGGCGCTGGGCAGCGGTTTCGGTTCCGAGTTGCGTCGACCGCTGGGCATTGCCATGGTGGGCGGACTGTTGCTGAGCCAGGCCCTCACGCTGTACACGACACCGGTGATCTACATCTTTTTTGATACTCTGGCGCAGCGCTTTTCCCACAAAGCGAAAAATGTAGAAACGAAAAATGTAGAAGGCAGAAATCCGGGGCCGGCGGAACAGGCAGGGCCGGCGTGAATATATCCGCTCCCTTTATTCATCGGCCGGTAGCGACGACGTTGCTCACGGTGGCGATTGCCCTTGCCGGCGCGATTGGGTTCGAGGTGCTGCCGGTGGCGCCCCTGCCGGAGGTGGATTTTCCCACGATTTCAGTGAGTGCTAGCCTGCCCGGAGCGAGCGCCGCCATCATGGCATCGTCCGTCGCCACTCCCTTGGAACGACAGTTTGGTCATATTGCAGGGGTGACCGAGATGACCTCCGCCAGCACGCTCGGCAGCACCTCGATCACCATTCAGTTTGATCTGATCCGCGACATTGATGGGGCAGCACGCGACGTGGAAGCCGCCATCAATGCGGCGCGAACCTACCTTCCGAGTAATCTGCCGGGCAATCCGACATATCGCAAGGTCAACCCGGCGGATGCGCCCATCATGATTCTCGGTCTGACTTCAGATAAATTCGGTCCCGCCAAGCTATATGACGAAGCTTCGACCGTCGTGATACAGAAGTTGTCGCAGATCCAGGGCGTGGGCCAGGTCACCGCCGGAGGGGGTGCGTTGCCTTCCGTTCGGGTGGACGCCAATCCCACTCAACTGGCCAGTTACGGACTCACCATCGCGAATTTGCAGTCCGTGCTTAGCCTGCAGAACTCCGACTTGGCCAAGGGCCAAATTTCCGACGGCGATGTGAGCCTGGACATTCTGGCCAACGATCAGATCTCGCTGGCCGCGGATTATAAACCGATCGTCGTCGGTTATAACAAAGGCGCTGCGGTTCACCTGTCCGATGTGGCTCAGGTGACAGACTCGGTACAGAACATCCGTGCCGCCGGATATTTAAATGGCAAGCGAGCGATTACGGTCATTATTTTTCGCCAGCCCGGCGCCAACATCATTGCCACCGTCGACCGTATACGCGCGCAACTTCCGTCGATTCAGGCATCCATCCCGCTGGGCATCGATACCACCATCGTCCTCGATCGCACGACCACCATCCGCGCCTCCGTCAGTGACGTGGAGAGGACTCTGCTTATCTCCATCGCCCTTGTCATCGTCGTGGTTTTTATCTTCTTGCGCAACGGCCGCGCCACGCTGATTCCAGGGGTCGCGGTGCCGGTCTCGCTCGTCGGTACGTTCGCCGTGATGTATTTGTTTGGCTACAGCATTGACAATCTTTCACTGATGGCCATGACCATTGCCACCGGATTTGTAGTCGACGATGCCATCGTGGTCATGGAAAACATCGCGCGCCATCTGGAAAACGGCATGGAGCCATTCGCCGCGGCGCTGAAGGGCGCGGAGGAAATCGGGTTCACCGTCTTTACCATCAGCATTTCGCTCATCGCCGTCTTTATTCCTCTTCTGATGATGGGGGGAATCGTAGGCCGGCTCTTCCGCGAATTTGCCGTCACTCTCTCGACTGCCGTATTCGTCTCCATGGTGATCTCGCTGACCACCACGCCGATGATGTGCGCTTACTTCCTGAAAAACGAGCGAAAGGAAAAACATGGCCGCATCTACATGGCCAGCGAACAATTCTTTGACTGGGTGTTGTCGTTGTATCGCGACAGCCTGCGTTGGGTACTGGCCCATCCGGCCCTCACTCTGGGCGTGCTCTTTATCACAATCGTACTCAATGTAGTGCTGATCATCAAGATACCCAAAGGCTTTTTCCCGGTCGAAGACACGGGAGCAATTAGCGGCAGTATACGCGGTCCGCAGGATTCGTCTTTCCCCGCGATGGACGACTCCAGCAGGCAGATCGGCGCCGTGATCAAGAAAGATCCTGCCGTCGCCAATGTGATTGCGTTTACTGGCGGCAGTGGCGCCACCAATACCGGCAATCTTTATGTGGCGCTCAAACCGCTGGCTGACCGGAAAAACAGTGCCGCTCAGATTATCAATCGCCTTCGGCCCCAATTGAACCGCTTGCCGGTAGCGTCTGCATTCCTGCAAGCCGTCCAAGATCTGCGCATCGGCGGTCGCTCCAGCAATGCGATGTATCAATACACCATCCAATCTGACACGGTCGACGATCTGGTTAAGTGGGGGCCCACCATGCTGAATGAGATGAAGCGATTGCCCGGCTTTCAAGACGTCAGCTCTGACCAGCAGAATGGCGGCTTGGATGAGATGCTGACCTATGATCGGGCGACGGCGGCAAGACTCGGCCTGACCAGTCAGTCGCTGGATTCGGCCTTGTATGGCGCATTCGGTCAGTCCGAGGTTTCGATCATCTACACCCAATTGAATCAGTATTACGTAGTGCTGGAAGTTGCTCCCCAGTATTGGCAAAGTCCGGAAGGATTGAAAGATATCTATCTTCATACCGCGTCTGGCGGTAACATTCCGCTGCTCACGGTGGCCCAGGGACAGGCCAACACAACTCCGCTCGCCATCAACCACACGGGCCTATTCCCCTCGGTTACGGTGTCGTTTAACCTGGCCCCGAACGTATCGTTGAGCGATGCTACTTTGAGCATCAGCCAGATGCAGAAACGTCTTGGCACTCCGTCCACCATGCAAGGATTTTTTGCCGGTACGCTGCTGGCCTACCAACAGTCGCTGGGCACCGAGCCTGTGCTGATCGCGACGGCGCTGCTGGCGGTCTATATCGTTCTTGGGATTTTGTACGAAAGCCTCGTCCATCCCGTGACAATCATCTCGACGCTGCCCTCGGCGAGCGTAGGGGCGATCCTGGCATTGATGATCTTTAAGCAGGATCTGAACATCATCTCGATTATTGGCATCGTACTGTTGATAGGGATCGTAAAGAAGAACGCCATCATGATGATCGATTTCGCGCTACAGGCAGAACGCCAGGAAGGAAAGCGGCCAATCGAATCAATTTTTGAAGCGTGCATGTTGCGCTTCCGCCCGATTCTGATGACTACGATGGCGGCTTTGTTAGGGGCGCTGCCGCTGGCACTGGGCACCGGCACCGGCTATGAACTGCGCCGCCCGCTTGGTATTACGATTGTCGGCGGGTTGATTTTGAGCCAGATGCTCACACTCTATACCACCCCGGTCGTCTATTTGGAGTTCGACCGCTTGCGGTTGCGCCTGGAAGGGAAAAGAGTGCAACGTTCTTCTCCGGCGCCGCAAGTGAGCTAAAGCGTTCGATGAGAGAGCTGTGCAGAAGCTTTATGCATACTGATATGTTCTCGCGAAAACCGATCAGGCTGGCCGCGGCTGCACTTTTGGTAGCTTTGTCGGGCTGCGTGGTCGGGCCGAAATATCACCCACCCGCGACGCAGACTCCCGCTGCGGCCTACAAGGAATCGCCCACTCAGTTTCAGGGGACCACAGGCTGGACGGTCGCTCAGCCTGCGGATGCCAAGCTGCGCGGCAAGTGGTGGGAGATTTTCAATGATGCTGAGCTGAATAGCCTGGAAGAGCAGTTGAATATCAACAACCAGAACATCAAACAATATTTCGAAAATTTCATGGAGGCTCGCGCCGTAGTGCGCGAGGCCCGGTCACAATTCTTTCCAACCTTGGCAGCTGCCCCGTCCGTTACGCACTCCCAACTTTCGCGAAACCTGAGCGGCAGCACCACCGTTAATGCGAACGGTACTGGCTCTAATTTCACCCCGCAGAGCACAATTTATTCATTGCCTCTCGAAGCGTCCTGGGAGCCCGACCTGTGGGGCAAGATCCGCAATACCGTGCGCCAAGCTCGGTACGCGGCTCAAGTCAGCGCGGCCGATCTGGAAAACGAACGGCTGACGGAGCAGGCAGCCCTGGCAGAATTCTTTTTCGAAATTCGCGGACAGGATCAACTGCAGAAGCTGTTCAACGATACCGTGGCGGCCGATCAGAAGGAACTCGAACTGGCCCAATCGCAATATCAAGCCGGCATCACCAACGAGATATCCGTGGTCGAAGCCGAAACCGCGCTGCAAAGTGCGCAGGCGGGTGCCACCAATGTAGCGATCGCGCGAGCGCAGTATGAGCACGCTATAGCGATGTTGGTGGGCAAACTCGCGACAGGCTTTTCCGTTTCGGTAAAACCGATGGTCATTGCTCCGCCTCCCCTCCCCGTGGGCGTGCCGTCGGAATTGCTGGAGCGGCGTCCTGATATCGCGGCTGCCGAGCGCACCATGGCAGAAGCTAACGCCTCCATCGGCATCGCTTATGCCGCTTATTTTCCCAACCTTACCTTGACAGGGGAAGGTGGCTTCGAGAGTTCGAGCTTCAAGAACTGGCTATCTTGGCCGAGCCGATTCTTTTCCGTTGGCGCCAACCTCTCCGAAACTATTTTTGATGCCGGCTTGCGGCGTGCCACTGTCCAACAATATGTCGCGACCTACAATGCGGATCTCGCCGGCTATCGCCAGACGGTTCTGACGGCATTTCAACAGGTAGAAGACGCTCTTGCCGAAGTGCGCATTCTTTCCCAGGAAATTCAGCAGGAACAACAGGCGGTAAATTTCGCGCAAACCAATCTCACGCTCGAAGAGGCTCGGTACGAGACGGGGATTGATCCTTACGTCGATGTGTTGGTCGCGCAGACCACTGTTTTAGCCGACATGCAGACTTTGAATAATCTCCAGGTGCAGGAAATGACCTCTGCCGTGGCATTGGTGGAGGCTTTGGGCGGCGGATGGGAGCGTTCGCAATTGCCGGGTCCTCAGCAAGTGACGCAGAAGCCGGCCACTTCGGACACGGCAATTCAGCAATAGGAGCGGATGAGCGTTTACGAACGCCGGTGGACGGAATCCAGGTTGCCGGTCTTAGATCTTGAGGCAGCTTCGCGAGATGCAAAAACCAACTCGAGCCTAAAAGCGCCTAACAAAGCCTCATTTCTGGAGCAACCTACACAACCGCTGGGAACGTCCGTACGGGCAGGAGCTGTCCAATGGGCATCGAACTTTTGCCAGACGGGTTGTGGCAGGTGGTTGAACCGTTAATCCCAGTCGTCAAGGCAAAAGCCAAAGGCGGAAGGCCGCGTTTGGCAGACAGAGCATGTCTCACTGGAATTGTGTTCGTTCTGCGCAGTGGGATTCCTTGGGAGAGGCTTCCGCAAGAAATGGGCTGCGGCTCTGGAATGACTTGCTGGCGGCGGTTACGTGACTGGCAAGAGGCAGGCATCTGGCAATTGATCCACTTTTCTTTGTTAGACTGGCTGGCGCGCTACGGTGAGATTGATTGGTCGCGGGCCGTCGTGGACGGCAGCTCGATCCGGGCAGTTTTTGGGGGCTGCAGACGGGACCGAACCCTACTGATCGGGCCAAGCTGGGCAGCAAGCGGCATCTGATCTGCGACGCACGGGGAGTTCCTCTCGCCATGCAAGTGACCGGAGCCAATCGTAACGATTTGCAACAAGCCCTCGCACTGGTCGACGCCATCCCACTCTTACAGGGAGAGCGCGGACGCCCGCGCCATCGGCCTGACACCGCATTGGGCGACCGTGGCTATGACGCGGAGGCAATTCGGCAAGGTCTGCGTCACAGACGCATCATCCCTTTTCTTGCGAAGCGCAACACCGGGCATGGCAGCGGCTGGGGCGATGGCGATGGGTGGTCGAACGGACCTTCGCTTGGCTGAATCAGTTCAGGCGACTGGGCGTGCGTTACGAAAAGCGGGCGGACATTCACGAGGCGTTCCTCTCCTTGGCCTGCGCTCTGATCTGCTGGCGTTTTCTGCGAGTCGATTGGGTGAGAGTTGAAGTTTAGATTTACCCGCGATGCATTGGACCTAACCTGGGGCTGAGAGACAATAAAAAGAATAGGGAGCAGGAGATTTCCCTGCTCTCTCATCGCGGGTTATTTGACGTCTCGGCCTATTGGATGTTGGCGATTGTATCTTCGCAAGCGGTCATTGTGCCTCCGCAAGGCGAATTCGAATCGGCTAGAAGCGCAGGCGCTGCTGCATCAACTGACGGTCACTTTCCGACGGTAAAACTCTTTGGCTTTCAGCGGACGTCTTGGTTTCGACGGAGTACTCGTCCGTATCTCTGTCGCAGTCCGAGTCAGTCTGATTGAGGTCGCACGGAGTTGCCAGGAATGCGTGAATTTCCGTGCAGGCGAACTGATTGACCTCCCACGCCGGCGGACTCTGCACCGGGCAAGAGCTTTTCACGATGGCCTGGCCCACGATCTGTCCCGAATCGTTGATCGAGCTACTATCCTGCAGATACAACGGTGAGTCTTTCGGAATGAGAGTGTTGAGATCCGTCTTGGTATGGCCTCGCCATATCCAGGCGCGCAAGTTAAAGTTACTGTCCGCTGTCAGCCCCACTGCTTCACCTCTGTTGTTCAGGGTGTTGCAGCAGGGGATTCCGGTCACCACGGCACCAGGGAATGCGCCGAGGTCTTGCATACCCGTTTCCTTGGTCCACAGGAAAGGATGAACAGTGCCATCTGTCGACAACGACGCTCCGGCTACTTCACCCCGGTTATTAATACCGGCGGGAACGTTAAATCCGCCTCCCAGCGAGCCGAGGTCGGTAGGCGTTCCGTCCTTGTCCCAGAGCACAGCGTGCGGAGCGTCACTACCGGGGACTATCGGAGGCACATGGGTGTTCTCGCACAAACCCGATACACCGACGGCTTGACCGCGGTCGTTGATGTCAAAGGCGTAGCCGACCGTGTCCCCATTGAGCGGACGAAGTTCCCGAGCCTTGCCGTCCCGCTCCCACATCACAGCTTCGAAACGCAGCACCTGAGAGGGCGTTGCGGTCGAGCAACTCGAATCGGCAATCCCATTCTCGGCGAATCCAACCACCTGCCCTTCATCGTTCATCCAGTAAGCCTGTCCGTTATAGCCACCTTTCAGGGGAGCTAGTGCCGTCATTTCACCGTCTTTCCAAACGGCCCCGAGGCATTGGCGGTGAGTACCGAAACCGCAGAAATCCTCACCCTGATAGGCTGGATTGGCGGTTTCGGAAATAATTGGGGATTCGCCCCGCGAGTTCGGTCCGCCAGCCTCGCTGTTGCAATCAGGGCACGCGTCTCCTCCCAGCGTGCCGAGGTTGATCATGTGGAGGTCTTTGTCCCAGAGGAAGGCGGTTTGGAACAGGTAATTCGTCTGGCTCGAAGTGGCAGCTCCTCCGGATGCCACGCCAGCATTGTTGATGCCATACCCATAGCTGTACATTCCGCCTAAAGTGCCGAGATCCCTCACGGTGTAATGCCTTGATTGCATGTGCTGTTGCTGTTCCTGCTGCGCGGCAAGCTGAAACGGCGCTACGGTTAGAGTGAATAGGCTCATTGCTGCCATCCAGACTAATATTTTCGATTTCATGTTGTCTCCTCCTTAACTTTGTGCTGCAAAATGTTCTGCTGCGCGACTTTTGTCGCCTTCATCTAGATAGGCGGTAACGGAGGGACAGAACTATCATGCGAGGATTACTTTTCTCAGAGAGGCTCGCATTATGAGTTAAGATTCCCGAGGTGTAGGGCGATGGAGAAATCAAGGCAATCGGACGACGAACAGGCTGGGACGCCACCTTGCGGGGAACTGAGCGGGTTGCTCCGAGCCTGGGGTGACGGTGATCGAGGGGCGCTCGACCGGCTGACTCCAATCGTCTACGACGAACTCCACCGCCTCGCAAGCTGCTACATGGGGGGCGAGCGCCCCGGTCACAGCCTACAAACAACGGCCTTGGTCAATGAAGCCTACATACGCCTAATAGACTACAAAAGCATGCGGTGGCAGGATCGCTCCCATTTCTTCGCCGTTTCGGCCCAGTTGATGCGGCGCATTCTGGTGGACCATGCGCGGCGCCATAACTTGAAACGTGGAGGCGGCGTGCAGCACGTTCCTCTTGAAGACACGTCCGAAGTGGGCAGTGATCGAGCTGCGGACTTGCTGGCTCTCGATGATGCCCTGGACGCGCTGGCACGGGTCGATCCCCGCAAAGTGCAGGTCGTCGAAATGCGCTACTTTGGCGGACTTAGCGTGGAAGAGACAGCAGATGTGCTCAAAGTATCGCCCGTCACGGTGATGCGCGATTGGAGCACCGCTAAGGCCTGGCTCTACCGCGAGCTCGGGGGCCGAACGAGCGATGGACTCTGATCGGTGGAAACAAGTCGATAGCCTGCTGCAGTCGGTACTGGAGCGTCCGCCTGACGAGCGCGATGCGTTTCTGCGGAAAGCGTGCGCGGCAGACCAAGCACTGGAGCGCGAAGTCCGCTCTCTGCTGAGAGCACAGCGGCAGGCGGGAAGCTTTCTGGAGAGTCCGGCCATAGAGGATGCCGCGCGGGCGATAGCTCGCCAGCAGAGCAGAGACAGGCAAGAAAGCAGCGATTTTCCAATCGGCCGGACCATATCCCATTACCGTATCGTCGGAAAGCTGGGCGGCGGGGGGATGGGCGTCGTTTACAAGGCTGAGGATAGCGAACTTGGACGCTTCGTTGCCCTGAAATTCCTGCCCGACGGACTGTCGCAAGACCCGCAAGCTCTGGAACGCTTCCGTCGAGAGGCGCGGGCGGCTTCCGCTCTGAATCATCCCAATATTTGCACGATCTACGAAATCGGCAAACAGGATGGGCCGTCCTTCATCGCTATGGAGTTTCTTGACGGAGTGACGCTGAAGCACTGTATTGCGGGGCGTCCGCTAGAGATGGACATCCTGCTCCCGGTCGCTGTTGACATCGCCGACGGACTCGACGCTGCTCACGCTGCTGGCATTGTCCATCGCGACATCAAACCCGCCAACATCTTCATCACGAAGCGCGGGCACGCGAAGATTCTCGACTTCGGTCTGGCTAAAGTGACGCCTGTAGCTGGCAATGTCGGAGCAGGTGCGGCGACACAGCAATCGACTCTCACCCTGGAAGAGCCCCTGACCAGCCCCGGAGTAGCCGTCGGCACAATCGCATACATGTCGCCGGAACAAGTCCGCGGCAAGGAATTGGACGGCCGAACCGACCTATTCTCCTTCGGTGCGGTTTTGTACGAGATGTGTACTGGTACCTTGCCCTTTCGAGGCGAGACCAGCGGGGTAATCTTCGAATCGATTCTGAATCGGGCGCCCGCTCCAGCGACCCGGTTTAACCCCGACCTACCGCCCACGGTAGAGGACATCATCAACAAGGCACTGGAAAAGGACCGCAATCTTCGCTACCAACACGCAGCCGATATACGAACGGATTTGCAACGGCTGAAGCGGGATACCGAAACGGGGCGAGTTGCGGTCACGAGTTCTGGGATGGCGCCCGTGCCAGCGACTCCAGTTGCGAAACTATGGAAGACTGCGTTGCTCGCCTTCCTCTTCGCCGGGCTTATCGCAGGCGGTCTTTACTATCGTTCGCATCAGCAAAGCAATCGCCTGACAGAAAAAGACACTATCGTTCTCGCTGATCTCGCCAACAGCACCGGCGATGCGGTGTTCGATGACACGCTGAAGACGGCGCTCAATGTTTCCCTGCGGCAATCGCCCTTTCTGAATGTGCTCTCAGATCAACAGGTCGCTGAGACTTTGCGACTGATGACACGCCCCGCGAGCACGAAACTGACCCCAGAGGTGACCCGCGAACTCTGCGTGCGGGCGATGAGCAAGGCCTATATTGCTGGAGCGATTGGCACTCTGGGCAACGAGTATGTACTGGGAGTGAAGGCTGTCAATTGCCAGAACGGAGAGACGCTGGCGCAGGAGCAGGTCACGGCTGCGACCAAGGAAAAGGTGCTGGACGCGCTGGGCGAGGCGGCATCCAAACTGCGTACCGAGATGGGCGAATCGCTGGCTTCGGTGCAGAAATTCGACGTTCCGCTGGCGTTGGCTACGACGTCATCGCTCGAAGCGCTGAAAGCATTTAGCCTCGGACAAAAGATCTACCAAGAAAAAGGCTTCGCCGCAGCTCTGCTTTATGATCAGCGTGCCATCGAGCTTGATCCTAATTTTGCCATGGGCTACAGGGCGGTGGGCTTGGACTACACCAGTCTAGGCGAAGTAGAGCGCGCCAGCGAATATTTCAGCAAAGCATTTCAGTTGAGGGAACATACCAGCGAGCGGGAAAAGCTGGAGATCATGGCAGCTTACTGCCGGCATGTAACTGGAGAACTGGATAAAGCCGCCCAGACATTTCAAGAGGAGATCGAGAGCTATCCACGGGAAGTTGTAGGGTATATCGGTTTGAGCATCATTTACGCCGAACAAGGACAATATGAAAAGGCCATGGAGCTCATCCGCCAACGGCTGCGCGATGTACCCGGTCGCAACACTTGGTACGAAAGCCTCGCTGACGACGCTCTTGCTTTACAACGCTTTGACGAGGCCCGACAGGTCATTCACGAAGCGCAGGTGCGAAACCTGGATGGTCACGGACTCCACAATGGTCTCTATGCTCTTGCCTTTCTAGGGGCGGACACCGCGGCGATGGCTGACCAGCAGCTCTGGTTTGCGGGCAATGCGGACGATGAGAACTATGGACTCGCTCTCTCATCTGACAGCGAGGCGTATGTCGGTCACCTTGGCAAGGCCCGTGATTTGACCAAGCAGGCCGTGGACTCCGCCGTGCGAGCGCACAGCAAAGAAAATGGAGCGGGGTATCTGGCGATTGCGGCCCAGCAACAAGCGGCTTACGGCCATTCTGCGGAAGCTCGCCAGTCAGCGGCAGAGGCTTTGAAACTCGCTCCCGCGAGTAAGAGGGTCGAGAGTGAAGCCGCCCTTGCGTTTGCCCTCGCCGGCGATACGGCGCGAGCGAAGTCCCTAACCCAGGATTTAGGCAGACGCTTTCCGCTGGATACGCAGATGCAGTTGCTTTGGCTCCCCGCGATTCAGGAGCAATTGGCGCTGAATGAGAAGAACCCGGCCTCTGCGTTGAACATCCAGGAAGCTGCTTACCCTATGGAGTTAGGGCAAACGTCCCTTAATAATATTTCCTGTCTCTATCCCGCGTATGTGCGCGGAAACGCAGACTTGGCGGCTGGACAGGGTGGTGTGGCTGCCGCCGAGTTTCAAAAACTTCTCGATCACAGCGGCATTGTGTGGAACTGTTGGACAGGAGCATTGGCGCATCTGGGGGTGGCTCGCGCAAACGCTCTGCAGGCGCACACCTCTCAGGGCGCGGATGCCGACGCAGCCCGCCTCCGAGCCCTCGCTGCCTACAAAGATTTTCTCAACCTCTGGAAAGACGCCGACCCCGAAATCCCCATCCTGAAGCAAGCTAAGGCAGAGTACGCGAAGCTGCAGTGAAGCTCGGTTTCTTTCTTTAGGTTTATCGCTGAAGCCGCTGAAACAACGGTTTTGTTAGAGGCTCTAACTAAGACTCTCGCGACGCTGGCGGCTGTTCGACTTCCGCTTCCTCAGTTCTGTGGCTCTCCGCCGACAACTTTCGCAATGACAACCTCTCGCGGTGTGCCAGCGCCAGGCCCACCGGCACCACAGAGGCAAAGGTCACGAGCCAGAGCAGGATCCCGCAACTGGCCGCCATCTCCGCGGGTACGTCGAACACAGCAGACAGGGTTGCAATCGTTGCCATCTGCGAGCCGCCGCCTACGGCGGGCAACTGCAGCATCGATCCTGCCATGCTTGCTCCCATCAGAATCAGGAGCTGCGAGACCGGGATTTCCAGCGCATCCGCGCCATAGGAGTGCGTAATCTCCTTGTATGCCAATGCGGTTATATACCAAATTACGAGAGACAGCAGAGTTAGCCACAGCAGGGACCCGGGGCCATGAATGGTATTCAATCCCGTGCCGAACTCGCGCACGCGTTGCGCCAGACGATGTCCGAATCCGGACGACAAATGGGAGAATCGATTCTCGATCCACTTCGCGACAACTTCGCCGCTGCGGCTGATCATGACTGCGGCCGCCGCGGCCAACGTAACTCCCAAAATCAGCACAAATCCCGCATCGCGCAACTGCCGGTAATATTCTGGGTGCGGAATCGACTGCAGGGCGCTCGGCAAGAAAATCGCTACGGCGATCAGCACGGCGAATGCACCGACGTCAAAGACTCGTTCCACCGCCCACACGGCCAATTGGGAAGAGAAGGAAAGCTGGGCGCGACGCGCCACCAGGTAAGGACGAATAAACTCGCCGGCCCGACCGAGGAGCGCCAGTCCGGTGAAGCCAATCATCATTGGCGCGACCAGGTCCATGGTTTTCACCTTGGGTCGCACCGGCTTCAGAAAAATCTTCCAGCGCAAGGCGCGCAGCACATACGCTGCATAGACGAAAACAACCGCATGCAGCACATGAATTTTCTTGATGCGATGAATCTGGCTCCAGAACGTTCCCCAGTCAAAGCTTCGCCAATGCCGGTATTGCAGGTAAACCAGAATTGCCAGGATTAGGAACACCACGAAGCTGGCCAGAATGCGCTTCTTATCCATGAAGAGGGATAGACTCCGCGCCGCGGCCCTCGCAACGCGAAGTGGGAAACGGCAGTTCCAAGGTAAATGACTAAGCCAAAGGGGTCAACGTCGAGCAGGCAGACGAAGATGGAAGATGAAGATGCGAGGCATGGCCGATGCTACTCGCTCGTTTACGGCGCGCTCGCCCTCGCCTGGACCAGCGCAGAACTTTGCGATTGCGCGCGGCCTGCAGTCTTCGAGCTTGACGGTTTGGAGCGCCCAGACTTCGGAGGAGAACTTGCTGCCAGGTTCTGCTGCGCCGTCTTTTTCTTATTGAAATCTCTTACCACCCGTGCCACATAGGCCCGGGTCTCGTAGTAAGGAGGCACGCCCTTGTACTGCTCGACGCGTTGCGGCCCGGCATTGTAGGCGGCCAGCGCCTTTACCAGATCAAAATTGTAACGCTCGAGGAGTTCCCGCAGATATTTCGCTCCGCCCTCAACATTCGCCTGTGGATCAAACGCATTCGGAACGCCCAGCGCCGTTGCCGTGCCGGGCATCAACTGCATGAGTCCTTGCGCTCCCTTGGGGGAAATTGCCCGCGCGTTGAATCCGCTTTCCGCCTTGATCACGCTGTTTACCAAGTCGGGATCCAGGCGATAGCGCCCGCTCGCCGAATTGACAACCTCATTGAGACCAAGCATGGCTGGAGAATTTGGGGTGTATCGCGCGAAGGGTGATGAATGTACAAGAACTTCGTGGGAGGCCGGAAGTCGAGAGCCGGAAGCCGGCAACTCCGGCGCGGCCTCGAAATGTTCAATCTCGGCGGTGGGGACATCCACGAAACTCGATCCATCCGCGCTGACATACAATCGCGTAACCTCGCCGATGACTTCGCGCCGTTCATGCTGGATCGAGAAACCGTTGCGCAGCACCGCGACTTCCGCGGCAAAACAGGGAAGCGCAGCCATCGCTAACGTCACCAGGACGGCAAAACGCAGCCGAAATGAAATGAGAATTCGCATCCGCAATCACAAACTAGCTGCCAACGATCGAATTCCCGACGATCGAATTGTCCTCGATCAGCGTTTCCGCGCCCAGCGCCAAATCCACCGCCGCCGCGACGCCGCACGCATCATTGCCGCGGGTCACGGTCCAGCCACGCTCCCGCAACTCCTCGCATGCATTTCCCATGATAAACGGATGCCCGGCAAATTCAAGCATCTCAATGTCATTGTGGTTGTCACCGACGGCCATGACCTCTTCGCGGGCGTAACCGCGATGCGCCGCCCAGCGCTTAAGCGCATGGCCCTTGGAGCAGCCGGCATTGAGCACGTCGATCATCGACAAATCGCGCTCGGGATACTCCGTCCGTAGTACGGTTACGGCCGCATCCATGCCTGCGCGGTCGAGCGCCTGCAAAGCCTCGCTCATGCGCGCCATGGTTCCGCAAAACATGGCCTGCACCGGATCGCTCACCAGCGCTTCTTCGATCGGGACGACGAACTCGATATATTCCATATTCTTTTCCAGCCATTGCCGAATACTGGGCCCGAGTTCATCGAGGCGTTCGAGCACGATCGCTCCCTTGGTTTCTTTGTCAAACGTGAGAACGGTATGACCGCGGAATTCTTGCATTGCTCCGCAAAGCCTGCGGCAAGTTTTTGCGGGCATCATGTCGCGATGAAAGGTCTCGCCCGCCAGCGAGCGCGTTACTGCGCCATTCGAACTGATCATCCACAAATCAAACCCAAGCTGCTTCGCGATGGGCAGGGCGAACGCATGTCTGCGACCGGTCACCAGCACAATTTCTATTCCTGCCGCATGCGCGCGGTGCAGCGCCATCAGATCGCACTCGGAAACCTGAAATTGCGGGTTGAGCAGCGTGCCGTCGATGTCGCTCGCCAGCAGTCGGATGGAAGGCCTGGAAATCTTCACTGGCTACAATTTTAGCATTTAGCTTTTGCAAACTCGGCTCGATGTCGCGAGGCAGGTAACAACGGCAACCACGAAGTCCCCGAAACAACCGGCTTCTCCTTACCTTCATCTAAACCGCAACTTTAATCCCAGAAAGGACGCAGTCATGCAGCACAACTCCACCATCCCCGCGATGCTCCTATGCGCCGCGTTCCTCTCTATCCTTGCGGCCACCGCTACGGCCCAAATTACGGTCACCTCGCCAACAAACGGTTCAACCTGGACAACCGTGCCAGTCCAGCTGACCGCGAACGTATCCGCGTGTGCGGGTTCCAGCAACATCACTCTGTTCGATATTCCATCAACAGCAGCCCGTTCGCTACTCCAAGCCCGAACAATGGTACGAGCACGCAGATCAATACCACGGAGTACCGCCTGAGCGCGCAACCGTCGCCTGGAGCGCAATACGCGATTCGCTTCAAGGCATGGTCCGATGCCGGTGCGTGCGCCGAAAACGATGTCAACATCACCGTAACCGGTGCTGCCACGACGACGGTTGCCAACATCGATGATCTTCCGAATGCCGATCCGCCGAACGAAGCTTCGACCGACCAGGATGTCTGGTTCTATGTCTGGGACAGCAACACCGATTGCTGCATGGAATCGGACACATCGAGCTACACGGTCAGCAGTCCGGCGCTCGACGGGCAATCGCGCCTGTACTACGTCGATTGGATCGCCAACTCGCCGAGCGGCACACCCGGAGAACGTTACTCGCTCAACTTCGGGGACAATGTTGCCAACGAATCAAAGACTCATTTCATTTACGACACCTACATTATCCGTGCAATCCGCAAACCTGGGCGGCCAGCCTGTGGCATCACGTACAGATTGCGGTTCATACTACCGGGAATGGAAATGTTTATTACGATTTCGTTACTGTGGACGGGGAAACAACGCAGTTCTCCGGAATATACGGCAATTCCTCACGAAGCGGGCCATGGACGCAGGGTCTGCTGTCGCTGAACTTCCAGTTGGACGGCATCAACAACGGTGAGAAGGAGACAACGATCACCGCGTATACGGATGGATTCACGATGATCTATTGGTAGATTACGGCGCACGCCAGGTTGCCAGTGAAGTTGCAAGCCACGTTGCGAGCAAGAACCGATTTGATTTACAGCAGCAACGCAAGATCAACGGAGGCAAATCTCACGACGCCGGCAGCCGGGACAGCAAGCTACTGGCCTTGCGGAACCACGGACGTTCGCGGCGACGAAGATATCCTGGCATGGTCGGCTTCTTGTCGAGAATTTTCTGCGCCCACTCGCGAGCTTCGGCGGCGCGTGCCTGCGACTGCAGGAACAGCGCGTAGTGATAATAGGTCTCCGAGATGGTTGAAATCCGGGTTGCTTCGCGAAACGACGCGTCCGCTTTCTCGGCCTGCCCGGTCTGGGCGTAGGCCCAGGCCAGCAGTCCCTTGGCCCGGTGGAAGTCATACTCCGGATCGGAGTTGACGGCGCGCTCCAGGTCGGGGACGGCGGCGGGGAAGTCTCCCAGTTCGACTTCGGCGATGCCCCGGCGATAGAACGGATCGGCGTGATCCGTGCGCGAAGAGATGGCCTTGTCGTAACAGGTGCGGGCCCGCGCGAAGTTGCCGTCATCGAGATACAACAGGCCGAGTTCTTCGTAATTTCCCGCTGAAGGATTGTCGAGGATGGTGCGCTCCAGTTCCTGAATTCTTCTGCGGCGGGGAAAAACCTGAAACGTGCCGCGCAGCAGGCCCGCATCCGGGATGACTTCCACGAGGATGTAGACGAGCGCGCCCACCCAGTGAAACAGGATGACCCAGATCCAAAAAAAGTTCGGACGCCGCCGGATGAAGTGGACGATAGCCACAATCCGCAGCAGAATCGACCACCACGAAAAGGCGAAGAGTAGGAAAGATCCCATCGCGAAGTCGCACTATAACATGCGGCCTTTGACTTCCGATCCATCGCCGGAATCGGTGGTGGTACAGTTTGAGGGTTTCGAAAGAGCCCATTCCCAGCGGGTGTTATTGAGTGGCAGTCACCGAGTGGGCTCTATCCTGACCGGAGCCGCTTTCAGGCGGGGGAAGGATCTCGCGCGCAGACCAAAACCGCCGAAAGATGATCTCCCCAAAAGCACAGGCTAAAGATCCAAACTGCACCAAAACCCGAAAATCCCCGCCCGAGCAAAGCTTGGACGGGCACCAGACTGATTGCCGTCGAGAGGCTGGCGATCTAAAGCGGGAGCCTCCTCGATCACTTGCTCAGTGCGCTGCGATTGGGGTGCGCTAAGCCTCGGTGAAATCCTTTTGCGTCAGTTCCTACGCCAGCTGCATGGCGGCCCATTTTTTCAGAGATTGCGCATGAAGACAAGAAAAAGCCCCACTTTTATGAGTGGAGCTTTTTCGGACCGGAGTGTCCAACCCACATTGTTCTAGCTAAAAAAGCTAAGAGCTAGCTCGAAGCCGTTTTAGTACATGTCGCCCATGCCGCCGCCGCCGTGGCCGCCGGGAGATGGAGCTTCCTTCTTCTCGGGAATCTCCGCTACCAGGGCTTCGGTGGTGAGCATCAGGCTGGCGATGGAGCCGGCATTCTGCAGGGCGGTGCGGACGACCTTTGTCGGGTCGAGCACGCCTGCTTTGACCAGGTCCTCGTACTCGTTGGTGAAGGCGTTGAATCCGTAGTTGGTCTCTTTGGATTCGAGCACCTTGCCAAGGATGACTGCGCCTTCTTCGCCGGCGTTCTCGACGATCTGACGCAGGGGCTCAGTGATGGCGCGCTTCACGATGTTGATACCGATCTGCTCATCGCCGTCGGCCTTCACCTTGTCGAGCGCTGCGGCGCAACGTGCCAGTGCAACTCCGCCGCCGGGGACAATGCCTTCTTCCACGGCTGCGCGGGTGGCGTGCATCGCGTCTTCCACACGGGCTTTCTTTTCTTTCATTTCGGTTTCGGTTGCGGCGCCGACTTTGATGACGGCTACGCCACCGACCAGCTTCGCCAACCGCTCCTGCAACTTCTCGCGGTCGTAGTCGCTGGTGGTCTTATCAACCTGGCTGCGGATTTCTTTTACGCGGCCTTCGATTTCAGCGTGCTTGCCCTTGCCTTCGACCACCGTGGTGTTGTCCTTGTCGATGGTGATCTTCTTGGCCTGGCCGAGGTCGCTGATCTGAACGTTCTCGAGCTTAATGCCCAAGTCTTCCGTGATGGCCTTGCCGCCAGTCAAGATAGCGATATCTTGCAGCATGGCTTTGCGGCGATCGCCGAAGCCGGGAGCCTTGACGGCCGCGACTTGCAGCGTACCACGAAGCTTGTTGACGACGAGAGTAGCGAGCGCTTCGCCTTCAACATCTTCCGCGATGATCAACAGCGGCTTGCTGGACTTGGCGATCTGCTCGAGCAGCGGGAGCAGGTCTTTCATCGAGCTGATCTTCTTTTCGTTGATCAGGATGTAGGCGTTCTCGAGTGCAACTTCCATGCGCTCGGGATCGGTAACGAAGTAGGGCGAGAGGTAGCCGCGGTCGAACTGCATGCCTTCGACGACTTCGAGCTGGGTCTCCAGGGTCTTCGACTCTTCGACGGTGATGACGCCGTCTTTGCCAACCTTCTTCATAGCCTCGGCAATGATCTTGCCGATGGTTTCGTCATTGTTGGCGGAGATGGTGCCGACCTGGGCAATCATTTCGCCGGTGACGGGCTTCGACAGCTTGTCGAGTTCGCCATTGACGCGGTTGCCTTCCTTGTCGAGTTTGCCGGCGATAATGGTGACGGCCTTCTCGATGCCACGCTTCAGGGCCATTGGATTGGCGCCGGCGGCAACGGTCTTGACGCCTTCGCGGTAAATGGCCTGGGCGAGAACGGTGGCGGTGGTGGTGCCGTCGCCGGCGACGTCGGACGTCTTGGAGGCAACTTCACGAACCATCTGGGCGCCCATGTTTTCCAGGCCGTCCCGCAGTTCGATTTCCTTGGCTACGGTAACGCCGTCTTTGGTGATGGTGGGCGAACCGAATTTCTTTTCGATGACTACATTGCGACCTTTAGGTCCGAGGGTGACCTTCACGGCATCGGCCAGAAGGTTGACGCCGCGGAGGATCGCCTGACGGGATTCTTCTCCGTGAACGATTTGTTTTGCCATTTGCGTTATCTCCTAAATGTGTTTTGCAGGATTACCTGCGGGATTTCTTTTGAGCTGCGAGCGAGAGCGAAACCTGAAACGCTCCTCGCGGGATCCTTCGCTTTGCCTGAAAAGCGGCTCTGCTCGGGATGACGCCAGAGGGAGCAGAGTTATCTCTTCGAGCCGGCTAGTTCTTTTTTGGCCGGGCTGGCGGCGCCGGTGAGGATGCCGAGGACTTCTTCTTCTTTCATGATGATGAAGTCTTCGCCATCAATCTTGATTTCGGTGCCCGAATATTTGCCGAACAGGACGCGGTCGCCCTCTTTGACCGCGAGAGGGAAAGTCTTGCCTTCGTCGTTGGTGCGGCCTTTGCCGGTGGAGATGACTTCGCCCTCCTGCGGCTTGTCTTTGGCTGAGTCGGGGATGATGATGCCGCCACGAGTGGTGGAAGCTTCTTCCACGCGACGGACCAGAAGGCGGTCATGGAGTGGTGAGAATTTCGCCATGTTTTGTAACTCCTTTCAAGGATTTAGAACGTTGTGCTGCTTCGGTTTATTTTGCGTAAGCCTATGATTTGGTTGGGCTTAGGAACCGCTGTTAGCAGTTGCGCCTATCGAGTGCTAATTCTAAGAGATGAGCCGGGAAATGTCAAGGGGGGGCCGAAAACCAACCGAAAACTATATGGGGGATTGCGGTTACGCCGTAAATTGTCGGGCGAGGCGATCTTGCCTGGAGCCCCACCGGGTCACATCGGTCTCCGCGCAAGATCGCTCCCACTTCGTTCAGGGCAAGCTGTTGACTTCGCCTGCAGCACGGCTGCGTTCAGGATGAATCTACGCACTAGAGCTCGGGCTGAGCGATGCCTTTCGTGACAGCTTCATCGAGAAGCTGTTTCATTTGGCGAGTGGCCTCGCGGGCCAGTTCGCCCTGCTGGCGGCCTAGTTCGCCTTGCTGATCGCCGAGTCGGCCCTGTTGTTCTCCCAGGGCGCTCATTTCCTCGCCCAGCTTGCTCTGCTGAACGCCGGCGTGGGACTGGATTTCACCGATCTTGCTCTGCAGCTCTCCAATCTCGGATTGGATATGGCCGACCTGCTCCACTGTGGCGCCGGCGCTGAGTTGTTTCAATTCGGCCTTGAGTTTTTCGAGATCTGCCGTCATGTCGGGAACGTTCACTTTGACCTGTTGCATTTTCGCGCCAATTGCTTCCTGTTGTTTCCCCAGGGCCTCTTGTTGCTTGCCGAGGGCTTCCTGTTTCTTGCCCAGCTCTTCTTGCGGATCCCAAAGCTTCTTGGCGCGATCGATCGTAGCCTGGTCGCGAATGACGTAGGATTTCTCGTCGCTCTGAAACCAGATGAAGTCGCCGGGGATCAGTTTTCTAAGTTTCTCGACATGCCGGGCATCATCCACCGAGCCCGACATGGTAAGGGAATCAGTTTTACCGGAGACGATTACGAAGCGCTGTTCGTCGTCGTAGCCGTAGTGATAGGAAAAGCCGCGATTTGAGGACTGGCTACGCCATGTGGCGGAAGCCACGGGCGCCACGGGTGCCATTGCAGCGTTGGGAGGATAAACCGGACCGGCAATAGGAGCAGCCGAGATCGGAATGCCTGTCATCCGCGGAACAGGAGGCAGGGGCGCGACGGCGGGAGCCGGCATGCTGGAAACCCCTTCCCGGTTGGTTCCGCTGATGGTTTCGTCGATCGCTTCCGGGGTGGGAACCACTTCCGATTGAGCCGATGGTTCGGACGAAGAAGGCGCGTCCGACGCCGCGGCCGGTGCAGGCGCCGGGGTGTCAGCGGACTGAGTTTTTGCCGCGGGACGCGGGGCGGGTGGCGCTGTCTGCGCTGGGGCGAGTTCTGCACCCTGGGGACGCACGTTAGCGCTAGCCGGATGCGCGGAAGCAGCCAGATAGACTACGGAAACTGCCAGGGTGAGGACTACGACGGCAATCGATTTCTTCAGAGCTATATTTCGTATACCCATATTCTTCATACCCGAGGTCACCGGTCCTTTCCAGGAAAGAATTCGTTCGAGTCGTTCTTCTGCCTGACGTTCCGCCTGGCCTGCCTTGGCCATCGCTACGCCCTGCCACCACACTCGCCGCGGCGCGTACGGCAACAGTTCGAAGAATTCCAGTAAAGTTCTGGCGTAATCCTTACGGTCGGTCCCACCGGACAAGGCAGCCTCGTCGCTGGCTTGTTCCGCGAGGTCAGCAAGATGGCGGTCGAGCCACCAAGCGAGGGGGCTGAACCAGAAAATTGCGCGATGCAGAAGCGAAAGACGCTGCGTGAGCGCGTCGTGCCGGGCGACGTGGGACAACTCGTGCGCGAGCACCGCGTCCAACTTCGCATCGTCCCATTCGCGCCAATCGGCGGGCAGCAGAATGATGGACCGCAGCGCGCCCATGGTGAGGGGCACGGAAATCAATTCAGACTCAGCAGCGCGGGGAATCGAAGCGAGCGTTACCGTTCTGGCGTGGGAGGCAAGCTTAAGGGTTAGGCGCGTTTCGTCAATTTCTTGCGAGGCTCGCAGGAGGCGCCGGCTGAACGCAAGTCCAACGCAGAAGCGCACGAGAAGAAGCGAAGCTACCGCGAAATAAATCGCGGCGGCGAGTGCATTCCACGGAATCCCTGACCGGAACGATGGAGGGGCCGCGGCGGCTGGCGTCGCAGGAGTGTCTTTTTGCGACGTCGCATTGCCGCTCCCTGGGGCCAGCTTCAGCTTTTGTGCTTTTTGATAGCGGACCGATCGGTCGCCGGTTGTAGGGGTGGCAATCGCTTGCATAACCACCACATCGGTGGGAACCCCAAGGAAAACGCCGTTCTTGCGAAGCCTCGACGGGCCACTCTTGGGATGTTGCGGGAAAGCATTTTGCAGAAAAGCCGGAGCGGGGATCGGCAGCGGCGGCAACATCCATTGCAGCATCGGCATGGCAATGGCTGCATAGAGCACTGCGGTCCAGGTGAACAGGCGCAGGGAAGCGGTTCTCACGCGAAACGCAGCCAGCCCCCCACCCACGATCAAGCTCAGAAGCAGAGCCCGAACGGCAGGATTCAGCAGATGCGCGAGAACGTTTGTTGATGCTTGAACGGCGTCAATGAGCATCATGGCTTTTCTTCCTTTTTTATGAACTTTTTGGCGGAACCCTCTTTTACTGCGGCCGCTTTTTCTGCGATCGGTTTCTCGTCGATTCTGCGAGCCAGCCGTTCTAATTGTTTGCGGCTGAGCACGGCGCCGTCCACCATGCCGAGCACGAGCTCCTCGGCCGATCCGCCGCAGAAGCGGTCGATGATGCCCTTTACGGCGCGCACGGCTACGTTCTGGCGCGCGTCTGAGGCGCGGTAAATAAATGTGCGGCCTTGCGTCTCGTGCGCGAGATAGCCTTTTTCTTCCAGCCGACGAAGAACGGTGCGGATCGTGGAATCCTTCATCGGACGGGACGAGGCCAGCGCTTCGCGGCAAGCTTCCGAGGTGGATGGACCGTGGGCCCAGATGTAATCCATGACCAATTGCTCGACATCTCCCAAGTTCCTTAGACGAATCTGCCCTGTGTTAGTCATTGTAGCGTTACAATGTGTAACAGTTAGAGCTTTGGGCTGTCAAGAAAAAAGTGCCTTGCTGGAGATAAAGCTCCGTCGAGGTCGATGGCGGCTAGTTGCTTCGGATCGTTCGAGGCAAGTGCAAAACAATCCGCCGCTGGGAATCCTTCTTCATACTTGTCGGTGGCTGTGGGGTGGCTGAGAGTAAACATATTCTCACTCTTCCAAATAAAGAACGTGGAAATCATTATGCAAACCATCGTCTGTCTGCGCTGTAGACGGGAGATCGAAGCCGGACATAAATCCGTAGCGGTGTACATGTTTGCCCAAACCGTCGGAGTGAGGCCGCGGCAAAAATCCGGGGCGCAGAGGATTTGTTTTTGTCCGCAGTGCGCGGTATCGCTGGCGATGGGGATGCCGCCGGAGGGTGCCCTCAACATGGCGGCCTGGAATATGATCCGCGACTTGGTGAGTGCGGAGGCTTCCTTGAATGAAGCAGCATGGGAAAGCCTGCGAGGCGTGGTGGGACTCCTGGGTTCGGGCGAGGGCTCCGCTGCGGAGGCGCGCGCTCGATTCCGCAGGGCGGGGTAAACTGGGAGTCAACCATGCCTCCCACGATTGGCAACGGAAAGATCTGCTACATACAGATTCCGGCGACAGACATTGCCCGCTCGGCTGATTTCTACCACCGAGTCTTTGGCTGGAAGATCCGGCAACGTGAGCATGGCACCGCCTTTGATGACGGTGTCGGAGAAGTGAGCGGCGAATGGGTTCTGGGTCGCCCGCCCGCCACCGAGCCCGGCCTGCTCGTGTACATCATGGTCGATAGCGTCGCCGCGACGGTCGAGGCGATCATCGCAAACGGGGGCGAGATCGCGCAGACGGTCGGTGCGGATGCTCCTGAGATTACTGCGAGGTTCCGCGACCCGGGCGGAAACGTCATCGGGATCTACCAGGAACCCGGGGTGAGACAAAGCATCCCGGCATCGGCCGGGGCTTCTGGGTGGTCACGCGATTTCTCTTAAACCATCGTCCCCAATAGCGCAGGCAGAGAGGTAGCACGCTACGTCTCTACAGCCAAACCTGGGTGTGATATTTTCGACAGTGATGAATAAGAAATTTCGCGTGTTTGCCACTTGCGACATTGGAGAAGCGATTGACCTGCTGCGCCAGCGGGGGTATGAGGTGGAAGTCTATCCGCATCCGGAAGCCCCGCCAAAAAGTTTGATTGTCGCCAAGATAAAGTCGGGCGTGGACGGCCTGATCACGACGCTGCGCGATCCGATTGATGCGGAAGTGTTTGAGGCGGGCAAGGGCAGGTTGAAGGTTGTGGCCCAAATTGCGGTCGGATTTGACAACATCAACCGGGCGGACGCCAACCGCTACAAGATTCCATTCACAAATACCGCCGATGTGTTGACGGAAGCGACGGCAGAATTTGCATTTTTCATGATGGGGACCCTGGCGCGGAAAATGTGGACGGCGGAGCATCTTACGCGCGAGAACCGGTGGGGATACTGGCATCCGTATTTACCGTTTTTGGGGGATGAAGTTACCGGCAAGACCGTGGCCGTGATTGGGACTGGGCGCATTGGCCTGGCATTGATCAAGAAATGCGTTGGGTTCGATATGAATGTTCTCTGCTATGACCCGGCATATGAGAATCAGGCGTTTGTGACGACGATTCAAGAGATCAACGATCTGCGGCAGGCAACAGGACTGACCAGAGAAAAGGCCTGGATCAAATATGTCCCCTTTGAAGAGGCATTGCGGGGCGCGGACTTTGTCAGCGTTCATGTGCCGCTGCTGCGGGCGGCGGAGAGTGCGACGCCGACGTTTCATTTATTCAACGAGAAAAATTTGCGGCTGATGAAATCGACCGCGTATCTGGTGAATACTTCGCGGGGGCCGGTGGTGGAGGAAGCGGCCCTGGCGCGGGCGCTGCGAGAAAACTGGATTGCGGGGGCTGCCTTGGATGTGTATGAGCAGGAACCGTTGCCGGAAGATTCTCCGCTGCGCGACCCGGCGATTGCCGATCGCTGCCGTTTGTTGCCGCACTTTGCCAGTGCGGCCCGGATCACGCGACTATCGACCGATCCGGATAAAGGCATGGCGGGACGGTGTGCCCAGGGGTTGATTGACGTGCTGGAGGGCAACTACGGCGGGAATGTCACCAAGATGCCCTATGTGGTGAATAAAGAAGGGTTTGGGAAATAGTCCCTGGTTTTGGGAATCGACGCGTACGACGGGATTTTTCTGGTTCGATGCATTAGTACCTTTCATAGTTCGGCCGCCTGCGGCTTGCGCGTACAATATGGGCGTAGGTTATGAGGTCAAGGATCGGAATGAATAAGCGATGGTTGAGGGTTCTTGCGGGTGTGGCGATTTGTACTTCGGCGCTGTGGGCGCTGGATTCCGATGGCGGGCCGCAGTTGAAGCTGGTCCCGGCCCCTAAGGAAGTGCAGCTACGCGACGGCGGGTTTCAAGTCAGGCCGCGGACCAAGATTTTCGTGCAGCTCGGCCATCAGTCCGAGGATCGAATTGCCGCGGAAACGCTGGCCGAAGAGGTGGCCGATCAGTCCGGGTTAAGACTTGACATTCTGGGCATGAAGGCCGCGGGCAAGGCGGAGGGCGGCGCGATTGTACTGGCTCGATTGCAGGACGCGCGGGTGCGGCGGTTCCTGGCGCGGAACGGACTCAGAGCCGACGACGTGGTGGGCCAGGATGGTTACCTGCTCTTTTCCGACCGGTCGCATCTGATCGTGGCGGCCAACACCGGCCAGGGTTTGTTTTATGGAGTGCAGACTTTGCGGCAGTTGCTGCGGTCGGACGCGAAGGGTTTGATGTGTCCGGCCGTCGGGATTCGTGACTGGCCCAGCCTGGAAAGACGCGGCGTGCAGAATGACCTGAGCCGCGGAGTGCCTCCGGAATACTTGAAGAACATGTTCCGCAGGCCGCGAGGGTAGTACCACGCTAACGCCTCGTTCCGGTTTCAGGCGTGCCTCCGGGACCCTGCTCCATCTTTTCCGGCTTACCCGGGGTTGGAAACGCCGGGCTGTTTTCGGGCGCGCTTCCTAGCGCTTGGGGCACTATCTGGAAGCGACCTCGGGGCGTGTTCGTGCCACTCACCCGGCAGTTTTTCCCACCCGATCGCATAGAATCCATGCATGTTTTCTGAGCACAGGTTCTGACCGAATGTTTTCTGAGCGCACCGACTGGGAGCTGGCGCAGAACCGGTTTACGCAGGCGCTGGAACAGGTACGCGCACGCGGAGCGAAAGTTCTCGATCTTACGGTTTCGAACCCGACGCGAGTCTGGTTGCATTATGAAGAGCAGACGATTCTGGGGGCGCTGGCGTCGCCGCGCTCGCTCGATTACGATCCGCAGTCGAAGGGCCTGCGCGAGGCGCGAGCGGCAGTGGCGGGATACTACCGCGAGGAACATAACATTTCCCATCTGGATGCGGAGCAGATCGTTCTCACTACGAGTACGAGCGAAGCATATTCGTTTGTGTTTCGGTTGCTGTGCAACGCGGGCGATGAGTTGCTGGTGCCGAAGCCAAGTTATCCGCTGTTTGAGTTTCTCGCGGATTTGCAGGACGTCAGGTTGATGCCCTATGAGCTGATCTACGACCATGGATGGCAAATGGATTTTCCATCAATGGAGAAAACGGTGACGGCGCGGACGCGGGGCGTGGTGGTGGTGCATCCCAATAATCCGACTGGATCGTATGTCCAGGCTGGAGAAGTGGAGATGTTGAATTCGTTTTGTCGAGAGCATCAGGTAGCTGTGATTGCGGATGAGGTGTTCCTAGACTACGGACTCGGCAGCACGATCTATGCAAGCTTTGCCGGGAATCGCGAAGTGCTGACGTTTACTCTCAGCGGGCTGTCGAAGATTGCGGCGTTGCCACAGATGAAAGTTGCGTGGGTAGTGACGAGCGGGCCGTCGGCTGAAGCTGCCGAGGCGATGGGGCGGCTGGACGTCATTGCGGATACTTATCTTTCGATGAATGCGCCGGTGCAATGGGCGACGCCGACGCTGCTGGAGCAAAGGAAAAACATCCAACCCCAATTGCGGGAGCGGATAAAGGCGAATCTAGCGGAGCTTGATCGGCAACTGGCGGCGCAGACGGCCTGTCAGCGCCTGGGCGTGCAGGGTGGTTGGAACGCGGTGTTGCGGGTTCCGGTGACACGGTCGGATGAGGAATTGGCGATTGAACTATTGCTGGAAAACTCGGTGCTGGTGCATCCCGGGCACTTTTATGATTTCCCCAGCGATGGATACTTGGTTCTGAGTTTGATCGCGCCCGCGCGAGAATTCGCCGAAGGGGTAAGCGCGGTGCTGGAAAAATTGAGTCGGTCATAGGCGAGGCGGCCGGGCTGGGCTCGGCCGACGTCCGAGGATGGCAGTTCCTACAGGGGATGCCGCACAAGGGAAATGGATGCGCGCGCAACAGCCAACACCGCAGGTGATTTCCATTCCAACCCTACAACGTCTGCGCTCATCCTAGTTGGCGCTACCGGAGGAGAACTATGCAACGTGGAAATAAATATGTAGCTTCGTTGTTTCTCTCTGCTGCACTGATGGCGCCGATGGGTGCCTTTGCCATGGCCGCACCACAGGATGATCACGAACGGCACGAGGAGCAAGCCCGACGCGTGTACGATCCCTATCACAAGGACTATCACAACTGGGACAGAGTCGAGGATGATACGTATCGGCACTGGCTGGAAGGACGGCACGTGGTCTACGTCGATTACGAACACCTCAAGAAGAGAGATCAGCGGGCGTATTGGGATTGGCGGCACAGCCATGAAGAGCATCGATAGATAAAAATGTTTCCGCGTCACGAAACGGCGGAGGATTGGACCTCCGCCGTTTCCTTGTCTGTGGTTTCGAAGCGCCCTGCCACTCGCATTGTTCGCAGGGGATTCTAGCCTTTCGCCAGGAACGGGTTGGTTTCGCGTTCCTCACCAATCGTGGTCAGCGGGCCGTGGCCGGGGACAACCACGGTTTCGTCGGGCAAGGCTAGGACCGTGTCGTGCAGGGAATGCAGGATCTTCGGCATCGAACCGCCAGGCAAATCGGTGCGTCCAATGGAGCCTGCGAAGAGTGTGTCTCCGGCAATCAGTTTCTTGTCGGCA
>Ga0182018_10001098_pt1 | contig 32461 bp, 22 predicted proteins | sample 812P2MmetaG_FD_120490 | JGI IMG/M metagenome (GOLD analysis project Ga0182018, IMG submission 120490) | Permafrost microbial communities from Stordalen Mire, Sweden - 812P2M metaG | ecosystem: Environmental > Terrestrial > Soil > Wetlands > Permafrost | place: Sweden: Stordalen | collected...
ATCGATCTTCGTGACCTTCTCGATCTTCTCGGGGTCGTTCTGATGATGCGTAACAGAATGGTGGCCGTCGGAGACGCCGATGTTGCGATAGCTCCGATTGCTGCCCTCGCGCCCGATCATGAAGGTGATGACGCGCGTCAGGTCGGCCTGCAAAGCGATCACCTGCAAGTCCATCATGAGCTTGGCATGCTCTTCGAAATCCGCCGGAACGCCGGCCGGCCGCTCGATCACCGGCATCTTCATGCTGGCGTTCTGCTCTTCGGCCTTCTGAATCCGGCGCTCGACGTCGCGGATGGACTCCAGGTACTCCGTCAGCTTGCTGCGATCGCGGACGCCGAGATTGGTCTCCATGCGGTCGATATCGCCCGAGATGTAGTCCAGGATGCTGCCCTGTTCTTTCAGCGCCGTCATGCGCGCCACCGGATCGGTCGAGTCGCCATCGCCGAAAAGCCGTTCGAACAAGGCCCGCGGATTCATTTCCATGGGCAGCGGGGTGGTGGGACCGCGCCAGGAGATGGTGTTGGTGTACGCGCAGCTATACCCCGAGTCGCACCCGCCGGCGAGCGACGGCGAATCGAGGCCGATTTCAAGCGACGCCAGTTGCGTGTTCTTGCCGAGCTCCCTGGCGGCCACCTGGTCGACCGAAACCCCGGCGTGAATGCCCGCGCCTTCGGTCTTCTTGGGGTGGGCGCCAGTCAGCCACGTAGCTCCGGCCCGCGCGTGGTCGCCTGCGCCGTCGCCCAAGGCACGGCCGTTGATTTGCGCCAGTCCGCTCATCACCAGCAGGCGGTCGCGAAACGGCTCCAGCGCCTTCATGCTGCGCATGAACTCGAAATTGGCGCCTTCCGCGGCGGGAGTCCAGGCGGCGGGAATGATGCCGTTCGGAACGTAGACAAACCCCAGACGGACGGGCGACGCGGCTGCCGTGTTCTTGGCGGCCCGCATCGCGGGCACCATGGAATCGAGCAGGGGCAGCGCCATCGCAGTGCCAAGACCACGCAATAGCGTGCGGCGGGAAAAGTGTTTCCTGGTAATGTATGTCATTCGTCCGGAGTCCTCCTCATCTGAAACGGTGTGCTTCTTACGATCGCCGCGATCAGGGCCGACATGCGGTAATCGTCTTTCGCGGCCTGCCGCGAAATGGAACGTACGGCCGGCAGGTCGTAAAACTCCAACCCGCGGCCCAAGGCATAGAGCAAGAGCTTCTGCGTCGCCGTGGAGATGAACTCGTCGCGGCGGCTGGTGACCATGATCTTCTTGAGGCCGGCCGGGCCTACGAATGCGGACCCATCGGGCAGTTTGCCGGATGCGTCGATGGCGCTGCCAGCGTCCTTGTCGCGCCACTTGCCCACGCCGTCGTAATTCTCCAGCGCGAACCCCAGCGGATCCATGCGCGCGTGGCACGAGGCACACTCCGGATTGGCGCGATGCTGCTCCATCTGCTGGCGCATGGTGAGATGCTTGCCGTCGTTCCCATGCTCCTTTAGATCCGGCACGACCACCGCCGGAGGAGGAGGCGGCGTACCCAGCAGATTTTCGAGAATCCACTTGCCGCGCTGCACCACCGACGTGCGATTGGGGTACGACGTCACCGTCAGCACGCTTCCCTGTCCCAGCAGCCCGCCGCGATTGGGATCCGTCAGCGTCACCTTGCGGAACTGCGGCCCGTACACGTTGGGAATGCCGTAGTGCTGCGCCAGCCTCTGATTGAGGAAGGTGTAGTTGGCGTCCAGCAGTTCCAGCAAGCTCGAGTCTTCGCGCAGAATATTCTGGAAGAACAACGAGGTTTCCGTGCGGAACGCCTGGCGCAGACTTTCGTCGAATTCCGGAAAAGCGTCCGCGTCCGGCTTCGACAATTCCAGATTGCGCAGATAGAGCCACTGCCCGGCGAAATTATCCACCAGCGATTGCGACCGCGGATCGTCCAGCATGCGGCGCACCTGCTGCTGCAGAACGACCGGGTCTTTCAGCTTGCCCTGCTCCGCGAGGTCGAGCAACTGGTCGTCGGGAATGCTGCTCCACAGGAAAAAAGAGAGTCGGGATGCCAGCGCGAAATCGTTGAGCCGGTAAACGCTGCCGGCTGCCGAGCCCTTCGGATCGCGCTCCACGCGGAATAGGAAGTCCGGCGAGACCAGCATCGCGCCGATGGCTTTTTCGATGCCGTGGTCGAAATCTCCTTCGCCGCGGCCGCGTTCGTAAAACGCCAGCAGCGGCCTGATGTCGGAGTCGGTAACGGTACGGCGAAAAGCGCGGCGGCTCAGCTTCAAAAGGATGATGCGGGCGCAGGGCACTTCATCGGCAGCGCTGGAGGGCCGGCAGGCGAAGATCCGGTCGCGGCTGGGAGTGTTGCCGCGCGCGGTCACGTTGTACGGTCCCGAGATCACCATGCGATCCACTTGCGGCGTGCCTCCGCCGGCAAGCGGGAAAAGCTTGACTCGGGCGCCATCCAACCGCAGGTCCAATTGCGCGGGTGGGGGAGGCGGCATTCCGCGTCCGCCCGCCGGCACGGCCCCGCCGCCACCACCGCCGCCACCGCGGCGTCCACCGGGGATGACCTCGGCCTTGAACGACTCCTTTAGGAACGTCGCGCCCACCGTCCGCAAGCCTGCCTTGACGGGCATGCGGAGCTCGTGAACGGCGCCATTATCGCCGCCCAATTTGATGCGGATATTGTATTCGGCGTCCAGCGGAAAATAATAGCGGAACGACATGCCGCCGCCGGAATCGAACGGAAGATCATCGCTGACGCGGTCCTTCGCGTTCTTCATCGAGTTCAAAAACTCTTCGTCCGAGGGCTTCAGCGCGGGATCGCCGACCGCCATCCGGCTCACCCGCCGGGCCACCGACATGTACCGCTCTAGAAGCGACGGAGAGACCGACAGGACATCGCCGATATTGTCGAAGCCGTAGCCCGAATCGTCCACCGGCAGCAGCGCGCCGGGTTTGGTATCGAGCGCCAGCAGATCGCGGATGGCGTTGCTGTACTCCGCGCGGTTCAGGCGGTGGATGGCGGGCCGCCCCGGATTGGGATGGGCGGCCGCATAGCGGTCGAGCGAATCCGCCAGCCAACCGGTGAACGCCGTGGCAGCTTGCGCCGTGGGACGAGGCATACCGGGCGGCGGCATTTCGCCGGTGCTGAGTTTGCGCACCGCTTTTTCCAGGATCTCCGCGCTGGTTCCGGGGCTGGCCCAGTCGACGCCGTCGAAGGAAATGTTGGCGACGTAGGAGGTGTCGTTGTGGCACGCCGAGCAAAATTCATCGGTGAAAGAGTGTGCGCGGGCGGCAGGGGACGGTGCGGGGGTCTGGGCGCTAGCGAGAGCGGACAATGAAGCCAGTGCAACCGCTATCCATGCGGTGCGGCACACACTAAGCGACATCCCCTCGCTGCGGTAATGCATCTGTTTTATTTTCCAACAAATTGCCCCCTGCCGTCAATTGGACATTTATTAATATTTATTGATACCTATTGATACGCGCCCCAGATGGCCCGCCCCCTCCCCGCCGAGCCGCGACTCTCAAGGAGTGCCCGGTGGCCCTTCGGGCCATCAAAGGCGATGAAGACGCGGTCGCGGCGGGGAGGCGTTTTCGCCGGTTCTTCGCCGGTTCTTCAACTGAGTGCCCCATGGCCCGCGGCGGGCCACCAAAGGTAAATCAACCGAAAAACGGCAGTTGACCCTCAGCATGGTCGGCAAGTCTGCGACTGAAGTTTCAACTGCTGCGCAGTTCACCCATTGGGTGACAACTGGCTTTGCTGCAAACACTTGCGACTGAAGGAGAAGACTACTCTGGCGGCGTCTCAACCGCCGTTTTTAGGATCAACGGCCTATACCAACGTTCGTGTCACCAGCCGCAAAGTAGCCGCTGATCGTTAAATTAGCCCACGCTCTCATCGTACAGATTGAGTTGATGCCCAGCCTGTTGAGGTCCGATTCTCACAGGATCGAGCGGCAACCGCGTACCCATGTCGAGGCGGAAGCTGCCGTAAGGATTGACATGGCCGAATAGCAGCGGCGTCAACCTGCGCCGGTCCTCCTCTGTAAGGCGGCTCATCCAAGCCTGGCCGTCCAATTCACGCTGGGGTACTAAGCACATCCAACCGAAAACCTCCGTTAAGGCCTTAACCTAGCGAAGGAGGAAATTTCGGCAAGGTAGCAAACGGTTTGGCAGCCCCAAACGACGCGACACGCCGGGCGGGCCTTGGGCCACCTCCGAAAAGTTCGCTTTACGCGCTTGACCGCGAACATAGTGACCCTTTCTTGCCATTTCCGCAGCCATGAGCATCTTCGTAATGCACTGTATCTATTCCTTTCCCAACTCCGCCATCCATATATTCGATGTCGATTCCGCCACTAGGCCGACCAGCTTATCATGGGCCACGCTCATCTCAAGCGGCCCCAGCCCCACGGGCAACATCGAAAGCCTTCTGCCATGAAAATCGTACACCAGGAAGGGCTCACCAGCCGCGTGGCCGCTCTGTGGATCAAAGCGCACGGCGTGGATGCTGCGTGAACCCTCGGCGTCGACCGTGAAGTAGATCAGCTTGCCGTCGGGCGAGAAGCGTGGTTTATCGACGTGTCCTGTGCCGTCGGTGATCGGGATCCACTCGCTTTCCGGTATCGCTTTCATTCCCTGGAAACGCGCAGAGAAGATTTGGCCCGTCGTCGGTCCTGTAATGGCCTGAAACACGATCCATCGGTCGTCTGGAGCGAAATAGGCCTGCCACAGCGCCCATTGCCTGGATAGCAGTAGTTTGGTCCGCTCTCCGGTTTTCAGATTGAGCACATCGACGCCCGCGGGCGATGACGAAACGTTACACAGCAGTGCAAGCTCATCCCTTGAGTCGGCATCCCAGACGTACGCTCGTTCCGCAATCTTGCGGGATTCGCCAGACGCCGGATCAAAAAGATACGCGCCTGCTCTGGTTCGGTAGGTAACACGGCCGCTCAGCCGTAAGAATCGCGGGTTGAAACTCCCTTCCGGATCGGTCACCATCATAATTTCTTTCCCGGTGACCAGATTCTTCTGCCAAATCTCGACGCGACCACTTTGATCGGACTCAAACAGAAGCTTGCTGCCATCGAGTGAAAGGCTCGGCCTACCCGTATGCGCGACGCTATCGGTTATCCGGAACGGAGGTCCCAGAACCTTGCCCTTGTTTCCATCGAGCGGCAGACCCCAAATATTGTTTCGTGTGCTGCCGCTCGAAAAGACAATCTTGCCGGCGTGCGACACCGAAGGGTTGAAAGGGATCTCCGTGCTAGCCGTTATTGGAACAGGATCGCTCCTGGCCTTGCCGCGGCTGTCGAGCGGAATGCGATAGAGCTGGTTTTGAAGTTTGATCACGAGACCGTAACTGGTCCAGGTCAGGGCTTGGGTCGGGCCTTGGATAAGTTTCGCCTTTGACAGCCTCGTCACCAATCCGGTTGGCTCGGGCTTGCCGCCCTCGACGAGAGGGACAACCCAGTAATCGGCTCGCGTTTCTCCTGTGCCGGGTTCCGTGCCAAAGAACAAGATGCGCCGTCCGTCCGGCGACCAAGTTGGGAAACGGCCGTTGAATCCAGGGTCGATCTGCCGCGGAACACCTCCGGAACTCGGGACGATGAAAACCCGCCCGCTGCCCTGACCGGTGACGTTGCCCGACGTTGCAACGCCGGTCCAATACACGATCCACTTGCCGTCGGGGGACCAGCGGGGGGTTTGACCGTCGCGGACCAGGAGCCTCGGCTCCCCACCCAGTGCGGGCATCATATAGATTCCGCCGCCCGCCTTCTCTGACCGGAACGCGAGAAACGTGCCGTCGGGCGAGAAGTCGGGCTCGGATTCGTCTTCATCTGTCCGGGTCAGGCGCGCCGGATGCCCGCCGCCAACCTGCTCCACATACAAATCGAGATTAGTGCCCCCATCGCGATCCGACGCATACGCTACTAACTTTCCGTCGGCGGAAATCGCCGGCCAACTGGTAACGCCGGTGTCCGATGTGAGCCTCTGCAGATTGATGTTGAGCCCAGAAGGTGGCGTCCGTCCCTTCCACACAATGAATGCAAGAACGCCGGCACACAATACGCCGAAGATGTAACCCGCAGCCGCGACGAACGGACGCCGTTTTGCCGCGCTAACGGGTCTCGGCTGGTTCGCGACCCGCTCCAGCATCAGTTGCAGATCGTGCGCGCTTTGCACGCGATCGTCCGGTTCCTTCTTCAAACAGCAGCGCGCGATCCAATCAAGCGTCGTGAGCGGGCCTGTTAGTATCGGCGCGATGGGATCGGGTTCCCGCTCCAGAATTGCCGCCATGACGGTGGTGGCGCTCTTGCCGTCGAAGGCCCGATGTCCCGAGAGCATCTCGTAGAGCACGCAGCCAAAGGCGAACAGATCTGAGCGTGTGTCGCACTCCCGACCCTCGATCTGCTCGGGGGCCATGTACTGCGGCGTTCCGAGGATGGTGTGGTCTCGCGTGACCGGCGCGGCCATCGCCACGGTGGCTGCGGCTTCCGATGTCAGCGGAGACGCCGCCGGCGATTCCACAAGCTTGGCCAAGCCGAAGTCCAGAAGCTTGACGCCGGCTTTGGTGAGAATCACGTTCGCGGGTTTGAGATCGCGATGAACAATGCCCTTGCGGTGTGCGGCCTCCAATGCTTCCGCGATCCGGATGGCCAGGCGGACAGCCTGTTCGGGCGCAAGCGCGCCTTTGCGCAGCCGGGCCTCGAGCGTCTCGCCTTCCACGAACTCCATGACCAAGGCGGTGATATCGCCGGACTCTTCCAGTCCGTGGATGATCGCGATGTTGGGGTGATTCAGCGAGGCGAGGACTTGGGCCTCACGCCTGAAACGGATCATGTGGCTCGCGTCGCCGGCGAGTCCCGGGGGCAGCACCTTGATAGCGACATCGCGCCCGAGTTTGGTGTCCTTCGCTCGATAGACTTCGCCCATCCCACCGGCGCCGATCGAAGCGGTGACCTCGTAGGGGCCAATGCGCGTGCCGACGGAGAGAGGCATTGTTTGATACTATAGCAAGGCATGTATCTCCGCGTTTCCCGTAGAAAGACGATGCAGACGGTCGGGGCCACCGCCGCAAAGTAGCCGCTGATCGTTAAATTAGCCTACGCTCTCATCGTACAGATTGAGTTGATGCCCAGCCTGTTGAGGTCCGATTCTCACTTCGCGAACACAAACTGCCCCATCTGTTGCCGAACTCGGCACTCAAACGCTTCTTCCAGGCCATCCAGGCTTGCGGTGTTGTCCAGCACGAGATCCTCCTGAAGCTGCTGTTTTATACAGCGGTGCGTGTCCGGGAATTTGGTGCGCATCCGCATCGATGATCTTGATTTGGAGCACTGCCGTATCTTCATCCAGCAGGGCAAAGGGGCCAAGGACCGCTATATCCTGTTTCCAACCAGCTTTCGGCTCGTCTTGAAAACTCACCTAAAGGCTCATCCCAACAACCAGTACCTGTTCGAGACGACACGCTCCGGCGCGTTCACGCCCCGGCGCATTCAACAGATCGTCCAGTCTGACCGTACACGCGCGGGTCTGACGCAACCGGTCCACCCGCACCTGTTCCGGCATCGGATGCTCCCATATTTGACGGCACAGGGGCTGTCCGATGCTCAAATTCAGTTGATTTCCGGCCACGCCGGCAAGAAAAGTCTGGAGGTCTATCAGCACCTGTCCCTGGAAGCTGTGGAGGACGGCTATCAGGCAGCGGTACGCGCCTTAGAAATTTGACGGATTCCCGACTGCCGCGATACGTTCCATCACCTACACCTAACTTGCGGTTGGTGACAGGAACGTTGGTATAGACCCATCAAGGCGCGGCGGCTCGCGGCAATGGAATCCATAACTTGGGCCCCGGCTTCAAGGGAGGTCCCTATGGCCCCGCAGGCCGCCAAACGTGATGAAGAGCCGGTCGGTGTGGGGCGGGCGTTTTCGCGGTTTCTTCGTGGTTCTTCAGGGGAGCGGAGGGCCACTCTGAGGTGCGGGACGGCGATCCTTGACAGTCGCGGCTCGGTGTTTACGGTCGCCGCTCGGTGTCTACAGCCGCGGCACGGTGCTTACAGTCGTCGCTCGGTGTCTGTGGTCGCGGCCCGGTGTCTACGACCGCAGTCCCGGTGTCTACAGTCGCGTCGGGGCGAACGACTGCCTCAACCGCTTGCGAAGCAGAAGCCCCGTGATCGCGATCACTGTGGCTAGCAGGAGCAGAGCCGAGGGTTCGGGCGTGACGGTGGTGGTGCCATACGACAAAGAGGATAGATTCATGACGGGGTCCGGAGTGGTGATGTCCACCGACGTGATGCCCCCAGGAGCGGCGACGCCGAAGAATCCAAGATAGGGAGCCACCGCAGCCGTAGGCTGAGCGAACTGGCCATCCGACAGCGTGATGGTGGCGGTGTCGCCACCAAAGTCGCCGAACCAAAAGCCCAGTGCCGTCACCCGGGCCGGCAAGGTGATCAACAAGTCGTTGAACGCCGTGGTGCTCTCCTGCGATGAAATCACCGCCGTTCCAGGATAATAGACACCGTCGCCGAGGATAAACAGATTGCCGTTGCTGGCCGGCCCGATGGCGAAGTTGATCCCTCCCACGGTGGTATTGGTGCCAGCGCCGCTGCCAATAAAGCTGAAGTTGCCGGGCGGAACCAGACCTTCGAAATTGACCGTGGTTACCGCGCCGGTGGTGGCGCTTAGCCACGTGGTTGGATCGTTGTAAAAGAGATCGGCTTGCGCGGAGAAACTCGCCGCCAGGAGGACTACGGGAACGCAGAACAGTCTTCGCATTTTTGATATTTTCCTCAAGCGCGCCCGGAATGTCCAGCGCCGGGCGCGCTTACAGCCATCGAATTACTTCCCAACCGCGGTGTGGGGGCTGCCCCGTCCGCTGCAGAAATCCCAGCCGGCCGCGGCAACGTAGCCCATAAACGGACCGCAGGTGCCTATGGTGATATCCGTGAAATCACCCGCGGGGTCCGCGTATAGCTTGGTGAGCTCCGCAACGGAGGACGCGGAAAAACCGCCCGCCAAGTTGGTGATTCCAGCCCAAACGGGCGTCGCAACACTGGTGCCGCCCACCGTGAACCACACCGGAAATCCAATGTACGTGCTGTTAAAAACCCAGACTCCCGTATAGGGATTGGCGTCGGCGGCGACGTCGGGGGTGCCTCGTTGGGAACCCACTATGGAAGCGATGCCGTTTTGATAAGCCGGCCTTGGCTCAAAGAAGCTGGGGCCCCCGCCGGTATCCTGCCAGACGTTCTCGAACCGGAAGTTGCCCGTGACGGGGTTCCGGCTCGTGCTGGTGCCGCCGACCGAGACCACGTTGGGAGAAGCAGCGGGATAAATCACGCCTGGGCCATCGCCGGTAGCAGCAAAGTAGACAACGTGAGGCGTAGTGAAAACCGGGTCAATGGTCAATTCGCTCGGGTCCTCGCCGCCACCCCAGCTCATGGACACCTCGCCGCCACCGAAAGATTGGACGATGGAGCTGGCGATCGAAACAGCGCAAAGCAGGTCGCTTTCGTAATTCGACTGCGCCTCCACCAGAAAGAGTGTCGCATAGGGCGCCATGGCGTGAGCCCATTGCGTATCCAGGGAAGCTTCGATGTCCCAACCGCTGCCTGCCGCGGAAAATGGCTGTGTGGCCGGCCCAACACAAGATCCGGGTGTTGCGCCGCCATAGGGTGCGTACACCACCTGAAAGCTGCTGGGATTCACCGCCGCGACTCCGAACTGGCCTGTGAAAACCTGCATGTCGCTGACGATGGTGGGGTTGTCATAGGCGTCCACGATCGCGATGGCCCTCGAGCCGCCATTCGGATTCAAGGAAGCCGTGTACGGATTGCAGCCCGCCACCGCCGGTTCAAGGCCGTAAATGCAAGCGAGCGAAGCCGGCGTTTCGTAAAAGTACCCGGGACCGAAGGGAGGTCCGTAATACTGCGGCGTGCCGGTGAAGCCCTTGCCGGAGCCGAGGAATTGGAGGTTAGTGTGCGCCCGCGCTCCCGCGCCCGCGGGGCTCGGAACGCTGGAAGCGGGCAAGGTTACGGTTGTAGGCACGGCCAGCGGGGTCTGACCCCAGGCGGTAGCCGCGCAACCAACCAGTAGGACGATCGCCATCGAAACCGACATAGCGATCGGCTTTGTACGAATTCTAATCATCTGCTTTCTCCCTCCTTCGGGAGCAAAATGCCGCTTTCCTACCATGAATTATTAATCTGCTGGGTTCGCGGCTGTGTCAGCGCGCCTCCGACAGCCGAACAGTCAACCCGGCACCCGGCCAAGGTATTACCCAGGCGACCAGAGGTGATATTACTGCAATATTTTCCCCGAAGCAAGGTCTTTTTGGGGTTTCGGAATAACTCAGTGCAACTCTGCGTCTGTCCGAGCCGGTTTTGAGAATCGCCGCTAGGGGATACACCTTAGTAGGCTGGTTGATCGGTCAAGACGCGTCCACCTGGCACCGTTGGCGGAGCCGGTGAACGCCGGCAGTTTTGCCGCGTCATACCGGCACCGCGGGACCAAGTCTGGCAGCGGTCACATGGAAGATTCGAAGATTCGCCTTGAGGCTGACTACTTCGAGAAGAATACCTTCGAGGGCGATCGAGGCTGGCTGCAAGACCGTGATAGGCTCCCGGCTCAAAACAGCCCGGAATGTTCCGGCCGATTCCGGGAGCCAATGCCATCCGCGCCGTCCGCGGCGGTGACCTCAACCGCCGGTTTGAGAACTACTAGAAGTGCTGGGGGCTCGCCCGGCGGCTTGACTCCGACTTTCCCAACGGCACCCGGCGCCGGATTGTGGCAGCGGTCTGCGTTAGAATGTCTGATGCGCCTGAGGGGCGAAGGCCCATGAACGTCCGATTCCGCATCCTGCTCACTGCTACTGCGCTCTCCGTGGTCTCCGCTGCCGCGGACCACGACTGGCCGGCATACGGCGGCGGACCGGCCGGTATCCGCTATTCCGGCCTCAAGCAAATCAACCGGTCGAACGTGAAGCAACTCCAGGTGGCCTGGACCTACGACACCGCCGATGGCGCCGGCGACCCGCAAACCCAGCCCATCCTGGTGGGTGGCGTCTTGTATGGCCTGACGCCGCGCCACAAAGCCATCGCGCTCGACGGCGCGACCGGAAAATTGCTGTGGACCTTCGATTCCGGCATCGCCGGCCGCGGCCCGAACCGTTCCGTGGTCTACTGGTCCGATGGCAAGAACGCCCGCCTGTTCGTCGCGGTCCAAAGCTTTCTCTATGCCCTCGACACCCGCACCGGCAAACCGTTCCCCGACTTTGGCAAGGACGGTCGCATCGATCTCCGCGAAGGCCTGGGCCGCGATCCCGCGAAGCAGTCCATCGTCCTGACCAGCCCCGGCATCGTCTATAAAGATCTGCTGATTGTCGGCGGCCGCGAACCCGAAGCCCTCCCGGCACCCACCGGCGATATTCGCGCTTTCGACGTCCGCACCGGCAAGTTGCGCTGGAGTTTCCACACCATCCCGCACCCCGGCGAAACCGGCTACGACACCTGGCCCAAAGACGCCTGGACGTACAGCGGCGCCGCCAATAACTGGGGCGGCATGGCGGTCGACCAGAAGCGCGGAATTCTGTACGTCCCCACCGGGTCGGCGGCCAGCGATTTCTACGGCGCCGACCGCATCGGCGACGACCTCTTCGCCAACACTTTGCTGGCGCTCAAAGCCGATACCGGTGAGCGCATCTGGCACTTTCAGGGAGTCCGACACGATCTCTGGGACCGCGACTTCCCCACACCGCCCTCGCTGGTCAGCGTCAAACACGACGGCAAGAGCGTGGACGCCGTGGCACAGGCCACCAAGCAGGGCTGGCTCTACCTCTTCGACCGCGCCAACGGCAAGCCGCTGTTCCCGATTGAATACCGGCACTATCCCGCCAGCGACGTCCCCGGCGAGGTCGCCGCCGATGCTCAGCCGCTGCCCACCAGGCCCGCGCCTTACGCGCGCCAGCAGCTCACCGAGGACACGCTGACCACGCGCACGCCGGCCGCGCACGCCTGGGCGCTCGAGCAGTTCCGCAAATTCCGCGGCGGCGGCCAGTTCGTGCCCCTCACCGTGGGACAGGATACGATTGTCTTTCCCGGCTTCGACGGCGGCGCCGAGTGGGGCGGCCAGGCCTTCGACCCCGAGACCGGCCTCTACTACGTGAACGCCAACGATCTGGCCTGGACCGGCGGCCTCGCCGAAACCAGCGCCGGTAACTCCGCCCGGCGGACTTACCAGACCAATTGCGCCAACTGTCACGGCGACGACCGCTCCGGCGCGCCTCCGCAAATTCCCGCCCTTACCGGACTTAGTGGCCGCAAGAGCTCGCAGGAAATCGGCGCGGTCATTCGCCAGGGCGCCGGACGGATGCCGTCGTTCCCGAACCTGAGCAATACCGACGTAACCGCCCTCACGCAATACGTTCTAAGTGGCGAGAGCAAGGAATTGGCCCCCGCCGGCGCGACCGATGCCCCGGCCAGATATCGCTTCACCGGCTATCGCCGGTTTCTCGATCCCGACGGATATCCCGCGGTGCAGCCTCCCTGGGGAACCTTGAACGCCATCAATCTAAACACCGGCGAGTATGCGTGGAAAGTGCCGCTGGGCGAGTATCCGGCCCTGGTTGCGCAAGGCGTGAAGGATACCGGCAGCGAAAACTATGGCGGACCGATTGTAACTGCCGGTGGCCTGGTGTTCATTGCAGCTACTAACTTCGACCATAAGATCCGCGGGTTCGATAAGTCGACCGGAGCGCTGCTTTGGGAAGCTGTCTTACCATTCTCCGGGAATGCTACTCCGATCACCTACGAACTGGGCGGCCGCCAGTACGTAGTGATTTACGCCACGGGGGGAAAGGCTCCGCGAGGAGGTCCAACGGGCGGCGCGTATGTGGCGTTCGCGTTGCCTGGCGGCAAAGCGAAGTAAGTGGGCAGTGTGGGGCAGGCCCTTACCGGGCGCAGCCGTTCAGAAAGGTGGGTGCAAATGCGTCTTATGAACCGCTGGTTGTTGGCGAAGAGCCGGAGGTGAAAACAGGTACTTCAGCCAGAACAGCAGCATGAACGCCTTGACGGCCGACTCCCTGTCTGGCGTCGTGGTGGTGATTCTCCCTTTGAGAAACTGCCGGCTGAAGCTGTGGTCGAGGTAGTCCTCCCAATCGCCGGATAGCTGCTGAAATCCTTCACCGAGGCCTTTCCAGCCAGACTTCATGGCGGCCTCTTGCAAAGTGGGATACAGGTCCGTCCATTCGGTTGCCGTAACATCTTCGGGGAGGATGATGCCGGTGCTTGGGCAGATCCGCATAGCAACCTTCATCGGCAGCAAAATCAGTTGGAGGGAGTACGCGTCCGGATCGGGGAAAGCAGGCCAGCAACTCCTTGGCCTCGGCGTCGAACTGCTTCTCGGCGTAGCGTTCGAAGAAGGGCATCAATTCGGCCGGATCGTGCTCCCTGAGCGCTTTCGTGCTCATACCGATGCCGCGCCAAAATGCGGCCAGACCGCTCAGGAGGTCGGCGCCAGCCTCCAATTTGGCCGCCTTGATTCGCGCGAGTGCCTGTTTTGAGAGAGGAAGTTCCTCCATGACCGAAAAGCATAGCACGACCTCCATGGCCGACCGCGAGGCCGGTTGTGGCAAACTAGTGAGGGAAGGATGCCATGCGGACGGAGATTCCCATTCCGAGAGAGCGGCTTGACGAATTCTGCCGCCGCTGGAGGATCGCGGAACTGCGCGTGTTCGGATCTGCGTTGCGCGAAGACTTCCGCCCGGACAGCGATCTGGACTTGCTGGTGAGGTTCGCCCCCGATGCAGACTGGAGCCTGATGGATCACGTCGCGATGGAAGAGGAACTCGCCGGTATCGTCGGGCGCAAGGTGGATCTCGTGTCGCAACGCGCGATCGAGCGGAGCTCCAATTGGATTCGGCGCAAGGCCATCCTGGAGACCGCGGAGCCATACTTTGCCTCGCGATGAAGCGCAGCTTCTCGACATTCTTGAAAGCGGCGCGCCTGGCAATCGAGTTCAAAGGACCCGCGGATAAAGCGGAATTTCTCGAAGACGCCAAGACGCAATCGACGGTTCTGCACCAGCTTCTGATTGTTGGGGAGGCGGTCAAGAGGATATCCCCGGAGTTCCGGGCTGCGCATCCCGAAGTGCCCTGGAAACTTATTGCCGGAACCCGCGACAAACTCATCCACTTTTATGAGGGCGTAGACCTGGAGGAGGTCTGGAAAATAGTGACCTCGGATCTGCCCGAGCTAATTCGGTTGATTGGTCCTTTGGCCCCGGATAGGCGTTGAAAATCGGCGGTCAGTTGGAGCCGCCACCGAACGTGGCAAACTGATGGGGGACGAGCCAATGGCGGCGGAGCACACCGCAGCTTTCAAAACGCCCGGGGGCCGACGATCCGGCCCTAGCCGAGGCGGTGCGGCGCTTGGTCGTGGCCTATCAGCCCGAGCGCATCTATCTTTTCGGTTCCCTCAAGAACGTCTCGCCCAAAACGTTGGCGTGGTGCACAGCCGTTTGGCGGCCTTCGGACCGTTCCTGAATACAGGATCGACCCAAACAATAAAGGGCCCCATCCGCACCGCCGCGGATGCACTGATGGGAAGGGGATTCAAACCCGTCTCCAATACTCCTGGCTCATCTTGTATTATCGTCCTGTTATTCCATGGAATTGCTTATTGCCCCACGATGGCGAGTCTGGCAAGCTGTCAAGTTCGCCTACTTGCCGACCGCCTGGACGAAAACGAAGATACCGGGCATCGGACTCGTCCATGGCCCGAAGGAGCCGGCTTGCAGCCACGATTGGCTGCCCCACAGTTTATGCGGACAGTCTACTCCCGGCAAAGTAAGTGGCATGGAACGGTCGCGGCTGAGTGAGAGGCTTCCGCACGGTGCCGCGGCGATTTTTCTCATGGCGCTTTCCGCCAAGTTAGTGGTTCAATAATGGCGACCCGCTTACAAAGGAAACATCTCGCGGACCAGCGCCAGACCGTCGCCGGCGGAATGGATACGGCCTTCCAACTGGGCGTCTTCCACGGCGGTGAGGATGGTGGAAAATAGCGGTCCGGGATGGTAGCCGGCGGCAATTAAATCGGCGCCCGTGACCAGCGGCGCGGGCTTCAAATGCTCGTCCGGGAACTGCTGCAGCTTGTGCCTCGCCAGCTCGTAGCTTTCCAGCCGCTGGCTGCCGGCCATCGAGTCCAGGCGATGCAGCTCCAGGTGTTCGTGGAAATCGGGCAGGCGCAGGAAGCGCTTGAGCGTGCTGTCGCGCATGTGCTGCAGATCCTTGAAGCGCATGTGATTGGCCACCAGCGCTTCCACCCGATCCCGCTCTTCCTGGGAAAAACGCAGACGGGTGAGGATGATGTGCGCCAGGCGGACCCCTTCTTCCACGTGGCCATCGAAGCGAATGCGATCGGCCACGCGGAAGGTGGGCGGCTTGCCGACATCGTGGAGCAGCGCGCCCAGCGCCAGCGTGAGCGTGGGATGGCGCAGGCCTTCGAGTAACATCAGGGTGTGCGTCCAGACATCGCCCTCGGGATGATATTGCGGCGGCTGCTCGACACCCTTCATGGCGGCCACTTCGGGAAGAATATCGGCCAGCAGACCGCTTTCGTCGAGGAGTTCGAAGCCGCGCCGCGCGCCGCCTTCGGTGAGGATGCGCGCCAGCTCGTCGCGAACGCGTTCGGCGGAAACCGCGAGGATGAGAGCGTGGTCGCGTTCCATGGCGGCAAGGGTGGGCGGATTGATGGCAAACCGCAGGCGCGCGGCGAAACGGATGGCGCGCAGCAGGCGCAGATGGTCCTCGCGGAAGCGCACCGCCGGGTCGCCGATGGCGCGGATCACGCGTTGCTCCAGATCGGCGCGGCCACCGACGAAATCCAGAACCTCGCCGGTATCGGGATCCATCAGGAGGCCGTTGATGGTGAAGTCGCGGCGCTGCACGTCCTGGCGCGGGTCGTGCTCGAAATGCACGCCGGTAGGGCGGCGGCCATCGGTGTATTGGTCGTCACTGCGGAAGGTGGCGACTTCCACTTGGGCGAATTCATCGCGCACCAGCACCACGCCGAAGTGCGCGCCCACGCGGCCGGAATTCGGAAAGAGGCTCATGATGCGGTCGGGACGCGCGTCCGTCGCAATGTCGAAATCCTTGGGGTTGGCGCCCAACAGCAGGTCGCGTACGCAGCCGCCCACCAGATACGCCTGGTGGCCGGAACTGCGCAGCTTGGCGATCACCGCGTGTGCCAGCGCTTCGGCTTCCATGAAAGGTCCTCGTCAGGGCGGCTGACCGCTCGCTATGGCCGCGGCCCGGTGAAACGGCCGCGGCCCGGCAAACGAAGCCACCCTTTTCCTATGCTAATATGTCTTTGCCGAGTTCCAACCGGAGGCGGGGATCCATTCCGTGGGGCGCAGTCCCAATCGGGAGCCATGTCAAGCTCACGCTCGTAAGCTAACCTCGCAGGCGCTTTGAGAGGGTCAATTGTGGGTGTGGTGACCGAGGAGAAACTTCAGTGACATCGGGACAGCGGCCGGCGACGGTCAAGGTAGTGGTAGCCACTACCGTGATGTTGTCGTTCATTTCCTTCTGGAAAGCGGCGGCCATCGTACTCAGCGACCTGGCGTCGTCGGCCTACTACGTGGGCGGCATCGCCGAAACGGCAATTGGGAAAGCAGCGCCCTGGTTCATCCTGGCGATCATGCTGTTTTCCTACGCGGTGCGCGCCATCTACATCGAGAGCTGCTCGATGTTCGTGCGCGGCGGCGTATACAAAGTGGTGCACGAGGCGATGGGCGGGACGCTGGCCAAGTTCTCGGTCTCGGCGCTGATGTTCGACTACGTGCTCACCGGCCCCATCAGCGCGGTGAGCGCGGGCCTGTATTTGGGCGGCCTCATCAACGAGAGCGGGGAGCATCTCCACATCGCCGGGCTGCACGTATTTCCGCCCTATTTCGCGGCGGGCTTCGCGATGGTGGTGACGCTTTATTTCTGGCGCAAGAACATCATCGGGATCCACGAATCGAGCGAGAAGGCCCTGCGGATTATGCAAATCACCACCGTGATGGTGGTGATCCTGATCGTCTGGTGCCTGGTGACGATTTTCAAGCACGGCTACCAGCCGGTGCCGCTGCCGATTCCCGCCAATCTCAAGTTCAACCCCGAAGCGCTGGGCTGGTTGAGGGGCACGATGGCGCCTTCGATCACGGTGATCGCGATCATGATCGGGCTGGGCCACTCGTTGCTGGCGATGAGCGGCGAAGAGAGCCTGGCGCAGGTGAATCGCGAGATCGCGCATCCCAAGCTGAAGAATCTGGAGAAGGCCGGCTTCGTGATCTTCGTCTACAGCATGCTTTTTACGTCGCTGGTTTCGTTCTTCGCGGTGATGATCATCCCCGACACGGCGCGGCAAGGCTACCTGGATAATCTGATCGGCGGGCTCTCGATGTATTTGGCCGGGCCGATTCTGGCGAAGCTGCTGTTTCATGGATTCGTGGTGCTGGTGGGGACGCTGATTCTGGCGGGCGCGGTGAATACCGCCATCATCGGGTCGAACGGCGTGCTGAATCGCGTGGCCGAAGACGGGGTGTTGCCGGACTGGTTCCGCCACCCGCACAAGAAATTCGGCACCACGTCGCGGCTGATCAACCTGATTGTGATTCTGCAATTGATCACCATCCTGATCAGCCGGGGCGATGTGTACATGCTGGGCGAGGCGTACGCGTTCGGGGTGGTGTGGAGCTTCGCGATGAAGGCGCTCTCGGTGCTGGTGCTGCGGTACAAGCAGCCGGGCGCGCGCGAATGGAAAGTGCCGCTGAATTTCCACATTGGCAAGACCGAAATCCCACTGGGCCTGATGATGATCACGGTGGCGCTGTTCGCGCTGGCGATTATCAACGTGCTGACTAAGAAGGTGGCGACCATTTCCGGCGTGACTTTCACGATTGTGTTCTTCATCGTGTTCGAGCTGTCGGACATCGCCAACCGCAAGCGCAAAGCCGGGCACGGGCACGAAATGGAGAAGTTCCGCCTGGATCCGCACGACGAGGTTTCCTGCCAGGGCGTCAGCGTGCGGCCCGGCAACGTGCTGGTGGCCGTGCGCAATCCGAACCGCCTACAGCATCTGCAACGCATCCTGGAAAAGACCGACACGCGCAAGATGGACATCGTGGTGCTCTCGGTGCGGCAGGTGACGCAGGCGGCGTCGGGCGAGCACTCGCTGGATTCCGGACAGATTTTCTCGGACGACGAGACCAACGTTTTTACGCACGTGGTGACGCTGGCGGAGAAGGCGGGCAAACACGTGGAGCTGATGGTGGTGCCCGGCGCGGACCCCTATCAGGCGGTGGTGCAGACGGCGGCGCGGCTGCAATCGTCGCGGATCGTGATGGGGCTTTCGCCGAAGCTGACGCCCTCCGAGCAGGGAGCGGCGGTGGGCTACCACTGGGAGCAACTGCCGGAGCCGCGGCCGTCGCTGTCGCTGGAGATTGTGCTGGAAAACCAGAAGGACACGGTATTTTTCAACCTGGGTCCGCATCCGCCACGCCTGTGGCCGGAGGACATCGACCTGGCGCATCAGCTTTGGTTGGAATTGAGCGCCAAGGGACCGGGAGCGAAGCTGCATCATCGCGACATTATCGGAGTGGCATTGCGGCGGATGAGCGCGGAGCTGCACTCGGACCGGTCGGGCGAAGTGATGGGCGACGTGTCGCGGGAAGTGACCAACGGGCATGGCAACGCGGAGCCTCCGGCGCCGATCGAGCCGCCAGCGGCAATAGATTAAAGTATTACTTTAAGTCTCGGACGCGCCGTTCCCGAAATGCCGTGATCATTTGTTGAAAACGCTTTGGTTAGCGGATTTCCACAGGAAGCGTCGTTCCGGTTTGGGCTTTCCAGCGACAGAAACGGGAGGCGCACTTCCCCCCTCCTATTGGTAGCATGCGGTGTCAAGAAAAATGGTTGTGCGGGTAAGGGCTGGGGGTGTAAGTGGCGTCGTTGATTGGAGTTGGGAGTGGAGAAAAAGGGGAAAAAAGTTGTGAACGGGGTTTTGTTGGGGCAGGTTCACGTTCCCGTGGTCCGGCAGCGCTTCGCGAGAGGCTGACAGCGCAATGCCACTTACTTTGCGTCCTGGAGCTATTCTGCATCGGCTGACAGCGTGGCGCAGGTCAGCAGGCGCGAGGGTCGCGCCGGGAGCTGAGAGCGGTGCAACAACTGGAACGGGCCGTTTCCGGCAGGTGTGTTGCCAAGCGAATTCCCAGTCGAGGTCGACCTTTCCGACCTACAGCGTGACGACCTCAGGCGGCGTATCCGGGGGGTTTGCGGGGAGGCATTTGCGCGAATCGACAACCTATTAGATTGGTAGTATGGACTGGAGTCGCTGTATAGCGGTCGACCGAGACGCTACGCGCCTTCCGGTTGCCGCTTTGTTCGAGCATTTCGACGAGGGTTCAACAATCGACGACTTTCCGGAATGTCTCAACGGCTGTCAGTCGAAAACAGGTGCATGAGGTGGAGCAGGCAGCGGCGGTTGGTTGAAGATTCTTTTCGACGCCAACACTCCGGCTCCGAGGCTTGTTGTGAGAAAATTGAGACGTGCAGAATTACGCCGTTGTCATTCATGAAGACCCCCATGGCGGATTTTGGGGAGAAGTACCAGCTCTTCCGGGCTGCTATTCGCAGGGCGAGACGATTGACGACCTTAAGCATAACATCCGCGAAGCAATCGCCGGCGTGGTCGAGGTCTTGAGGGAGCAGGGGCAAGAACCCGATTCGACCGTTCAGATTTTGGACGTCGCCGTTTGAAGTCGGTCACCGGTCCCGAGATGTGCCGATTGATTGAGGCGAGCGGCTGGTCACTCCGCCGTATCAGTGGAAGCCACCGTATTTATTCCAAACCGGGCGAACCCAAAATCATTTCCATTCCCGTACACGGAAGCAAGAACCTGAAACTTGGACTTGCGCTTCGGATCGCGCGCGATGCCGGCGTTACCTTCTAATCTCAGTAGGCGAGTGCCAGTCTGGCTTCTGTCAAAGATCGCGTCGCGGTCTGTGCTACCATACGCCCTCTGGCGCCGAATTTGCCGTCGGTACGTGGGCGTGTTGGATAGCCCCGAAGGAGAGGCAGAATGTCAGAGCACACCGTTAATGTGAAAACGCCGGCTCTTGAAGTTGGGAAAGTCGACGCGGTATTCACCATTCGCCACGATGAACAAGTACATGGCCGGCTGAAAATCTCAAGGGGCGGCGTGGAATGGACGCAGCGCCCGGATAGCATGAAGGCTTCCACATGTAGTGGGACAAGTTCGACCGAGTCTTCGCCACCGCCGCCGACAGTGCTTCAGCTATCGGAAACTCAACCGGGAACGCCCGATCATCGGAGACAGGCGCAAACCATCGCCGTTGGGCGCCGTTCAACCCGATCACTGGCTCGCTGAATACACCACGGAACTGATAAACCTACTGAACGTGCCAGCCAGGCTCGTGGAGTTGGAGCCGGCCCAGGCCGCACTGTTGGAAGGGGGTGTGCGGCGGCCTTACAATTGCGGCGGAAGAGTTGCACGCCGCCGGAGCACTCGAAGTTCAGGCTCAACTGAAACGCGGAGCGCCGAAGCCGGCGAGCCCCGGACTGTTCGATGCTCCGAACATGTGAACCGTGCCCAGGGACCGCATCTCGGGAAATCAAGCGTGACTGCGCGCGGTCAGCCGGCGTATGGCATGGGGGGAGTTTTTCCGAGCGAGCGGGAGTAGACGGTCAGAGCGCCGCGGTGATGCGCGGTGTGCTCGACCATGGCCCATACGATGTCGCCGATGGGTTGACCGCCCATGACGGGGCCGGGCGGCAGCGGACGGTCGAGACCTTCGGGGCCGAGCGAGCGGAGGAAATGGACGGCGTCGGCGTAGGAGGTTGCCAGCCACTGGCGCGCGGCGGTGAGCGAGGTGACAGCGGCAAGAGCTTTGCCGTGAGCCTCGAAATCGAGATCGAAGCCTTCCGGACGGGAGGCGCCTTCGATAAACCAATCGAGGGTCTGGGCCACGTGCGCTACTTGCTGGGCGACGGTCATCATGCCTTCTGTTGGACGGAATTGGGAGTCGGCCTCGTCGAGGACTCGGGTGGAGCGAGTGAAGAAGTCCTGGCTGGCGAGGAGTTGTTTGGCGAAGTTGTCGGGTTGCGGTGTGGGACTCATGGATCGATTATGGCGCAGTCCGCGGCGCAGCGCCTGGTGTCGTTTGAGAAAAGCGGGATTGCGGAGGCTCGAACCTGGTGTGATACATTCTTATGAACTATGAAAGCCCAACGCTTGCTTGCGTTCGCAGTGCTGGCTGGCGCGGTAACGGCCGCCGCGCTGGCTCAACCACAACCTTCGCCGCAGACTCAGGATGAGGAGTTCGCACGCCTGGTGAAAGAATGGACCACCATGCCGGAATTCCTCAGCCCGCTGGTGGACCATCTGCCCAAGGCGGTCGGCGTCCCGAGCCCCAAGGATGTGCTGGGCTATTACCCGGGCATGCCGAAGAAACTGACTCGGGTTGCCGACCTGAATCGCTATTACCGCACGCTGGCCGCCGCTTCGAAGCGGGTGAAGATTCTCGCGGCGGGCACGACCGACGAAGGACGCGAATGCCTGGTCACGGTGGTGGCCGACGAAGATACCATACGCAATCTGGATACGTACAAGGGGTATCTGGCGCGGCTGGCCGATCCGCGCGGTCTGAGCGAGGCGGAGGCCCGGCGCATCGTCGTGCAAGCCAAACCGATCTACATGTTCACCGGCGGGTTGCACAGCGCCGAAACGGGCCCGCCGGAGATGTTGATGGAGCTGGCGTATAGGCTGGCGGTGGACGAATCGCCGCTGTATGAAGGGATCCGGCGCAACGTGATCGTGATGATCGCGAATGCCTTGGAGCCGGATGGACGCGACCGGTATGTCGACTGGTATTATCGCCACAAGCTGGGCGAAGAAACCGAGGCCGACCGCGTGGCGGGGCCGCCGTACTGGGGCAAGTACATCTATCACGACAACAATCGCGATATCAATTACTCCCAACTGACCATGCGCAACTGGCTGAAGTTCTACCTGGAGTGGCATCCGCCGATCATGCACGACCTGCACGAATCGGAACCCTTCCTGTACACGTTCAGCGGGCAGGCGCCGCAGAATCCCACGCTCGATCCGATTCTGTACGGCGAGCTTCCCTGGTTCTCGAATTTCGAGATGACCAAAATGATGAGCTACGGCATGCCGGGCGTGTGGACGCACGCATTCGTGGATATGTGGTCGCCCGGGTATCTGGGATTCATGTCGTCGAACCACAACGGCATGCTGCGCATGTACGAGACTTTCGGAAACGGCGGCGCCAATACGATGAAGCGCACGGTGGACGCGCCGGCGGGCGCCGGTGCGGAAGGCGGCGCGCCCGGCGGCGGGTCGATGACGACGCGCGAGTGGTACAGGCCGATACCTCCTTATAAGGAAGTGATGTGGTCGCAGCGCAACAACACCAACTATATGGAGACGGGAGTTTTGAGCGCGCTGGAACTGACGTCGAGCTTCGCGAAGACGGTGCTGGAGAATTTTTATAGCAAGAGCCGCAACTCGGTGGAATCGGGCGCGAAGGAGGCGCCGTTCGGGTATGTCTTGCCGGCGGGCCAGCGGGATATGACACGGGTGGAATTCATCGTCAATGTTTTGCGGCTGCAAGGCGTGGAGGTGGGCCGCGCCACGGCGGAGGTCAAACTCAAGGACGGCACTTTCCCGGCCGGTTCGCTGGTGGTGAAGCGCAATCAGCCATATGGGCGGCTGGCGAAAATCCTGCTGGAGAAGCAGCAGTTCCCTGATGCAAACCTGCGCACCTACGACGATACCGGCTGGACCATGGGCCTGATGAGCCAGGCGGACGTGCGTGAGATTGGCGACAGCGCGGTGCTGGACGTGCCGGTTCAACCAGTGGATACGATGCACGCGATGGGAGAAGTGAAGGGGTCGGGACTGTGGACGGCGGTGCTCGATAACGGGGCGAATTCGCTGGCCACGCTGCGATACCGGCTGAAGGATCTCACGTACGATGCCATCACGCAGCAGTATAAAGCGGGCGATATCGACCTGCCGGCAGGGTCGCTCCTGTTGCCGGCGAGCGCGCGGGTGAAGGGGGAAATCGAAAAGCTGGGATTGCAGGCGGTGGGGCTTCGCGAGACGCCGAACGTGCCGAAGCGGCCGGCGGCGGTACCGCGCCTGGCGGTGTATTCGACTTGGGGGAGCACGCAGGACGTGGGGTGGGTGCGGTATGCGTTCGACCATTTCGAATTCGCGTACGATTTGATCTATAAAGAGCGGGTGCGCAAAGGCGGACTGCGCGAGGCGTACGACGCGATCGTGATTCCAAGCCAGGGGCGGACGGCGAAATCGCTGGTGTTCGATCTTGAATCGAAGGGCAAGCCGCTGGCGTACACGAAGACGCCGGAGTTTCCAACCGGGGGGCAATACGGAGAGTCGGAGGACATCACGGGCGGGATGGGGTTGGAAGGGGTGGTGGAGCTGGAGAAGTTCGTGAAGGCCGGCGGGGTGCTGATCACGCTGGGCGCCGCGAGTTTCTTCCCGGCGGAATTCGGAATCACGCGGACGGTGGAGGCGGCGCGGACGTCGGCGGCATTTTACGCGCCGGGGCCGATTGTGGAGGCGGAGATCCAGCAGCCGGCGCATCCGATTTTCTATGGGTACACGGCGCGGACGGTGCCGGTGCGGTACGCCAACGGTCCGCTGCTGCGCGTGCCGGCGGAAGATCGCGCGAAGTGGGTGCTGATGCAGTTCCCGGGCACGGAACGGTCGGTGCTGAGCGGATTGATGAAAGGCGTGGCGGAGATCAAGGGGCGGCCGGCGGTGGCGGACGTGCCGGTGGGCCAGGGGCACGTGATTCTGTTCGCGACGAATCCTTGTTACCGGTGGCAGAATCTGGGGGAGTTTAATATGTTGGCGAATGCGATTCTGTACTGGAGTGGATTGGGGAAAGAGGGGAAGTAGAAGGGCCGGAAGTGCGCGTGATTTGTTTTTTTTGCATACACCTGCTTTTTATGTACTAATATTGAATACACTAAGTTCACTCCCTTATGTTCGTTGGACCACAGCACGACGCGGTTGCCACGGCTTCATCCGGTGTTAAGCCACCATACGGCATCATATGGAATCGGATTAGGGCCGGCAAAGCAGTCCCGTTCCTAGGCGCAGGCGCCTCCATGGTCGGCCGCGGACCTGGCGAGTCCTGGAATGCCGCCTCCCCCGGTTTTTTCCCAAGCGGCGCAGAACTCTCCCAATTTCTTGCCGAAGAGACCGAGTTCCCCCTGCGCGACCCGCGCGACCGTTCGGATCTGGCGAAGGTGTCGTCCTATTACGTGGAAAGCTCCAGCCGCGAACTACTTTGCGATCGGCTCCGCGAGATGCTGAATTACGATTACATTCCCGGCCCGCTGCATCGCTTTATCGCCAGGGTTCCATCGTTCCGCCTGGTTGTCGCCACCAACTACGATAACTTGCTGGAGCGAGCCTTTCGCGAAGCGGGGCGCGAGTTTGACGTGATCACTTACCCGACAGACTCCAAGGACAGCGAGAACGCGGTGCTCTGGTGGGCGCATGGAGCAACCGCTCCGTCAATTGTAGCTCCCAACGAGCTCGATATCGATCTCGAAAAAACCACGGTCATTTATAAAATGCACGGATCCATCGTGCTGAACAGTGGCGAATGGGACAATTTCGTGATCACGGAAGAGGATTACGTGGATTTTCTTTCGCGCATGACCACTAATTCGGCTATCCCAGCCACGCTTCTCAACTACTGCCGTGAACGCAGTTTTCTTTTTTTCGGATATAGCCTGAGCGACTGGAACCTGAGGGTGGTGTTGCGCAACCTGAGCAGGTACCTGTCGCCCCGTCGTGGCGCCAATGACAAGGCAGATCCCGTACCCCATTGGGCGATTCAGCTTCATCCTTCCGATCTGGAAAAAATTCTCTGGGATAAGCGGCAGGTCAAGATCTTCGACATGTCCCTGGATGAGGTCGTGAGCCGCCTCGAAACGCTAATGCGGGGGGCTTGATTTGGAATCGGTATCCCCGTTCGTCGGGCTGCGCCCGTATTCTGAAAGCGACCGCGACTTTTTCTTCGGTCGCGACCGGGAGCAGCGCATCATCTGCTCGAACCTTCTTACCGCGCCGCTCACGATCCTGTATGGGCCGAGTGGCTGCGGCAAGAGCTCCGTACTCCGCGCCGGCGTGCTCCCCCGCCTCAGTCGGGAGCCAGCAGCCGTCGCCGTTTATTTCAGCCAGTGGCAGGGCCCCGGGTTTCTCGCCGACTGGAAGCGCACCTGCCTCGCCGCCGCGGGTCTACCCGTGGAGGCCGATACTTCCCTGGGTTTAGACGCGTTCCTCAAGACGATCGTGGATAAGACCGGAAAGATGGTTCTGCTGGTTCTCGATCAGTTCGAGGAGTATCTGCTCTATCACGCCGATCCGCAGCTTGAGGGCGGTTTCGAATCAGACTTTGCGCGAACCATCAACCGCTCCGATATCGACGTGAATGTCCTCATCGGCATCCGCGAGGACTCTATTTCGAAGCTCGACCGCTTCCGAGCGCGTATCCCTAATCTGCTTACGAACACGCTGCGCCTGGAACAACTGGATTCGGAGGCGGCCAAAGAAGCCATTCGAAAACCTCTCGACGTTTTTAGTAAGCGTTTCAGCAGTTCGTCCCAGCCCTCGGTCGCTATCGAGGACGCGCTCGTCGACAGAGTTGTGGCCGACGTGCGCACCGGTCAGGTGCGTTTCGGCGCCTCCGCCGGTATTGGCGGCGCGAAGACCGGCGTTCCGGCCGAGCAGGTTGAGACCGCGTTTCTCCAGTTGGTCATGACGCGGATATGGGAAGAGGAACTGCGCTCGCATTCCGCATTGTTGCGGCTCGACACGCTGAACAGGCTGGGCGGCTCGCAGCATATTGTCGAAAGCTACCTCGACGATGTGATGAACGCGCTTTCCGATAAGGAGCGCGCTTTTTGCGCGCAGATGTTCCATTATCTGGTAACGCCTTCCCGGATGAAGGTCGCCCAGGCTACGGTGTCTCTCGTCTCTTTCGCCGCGGTCCCCGGCAATGAAGTCAAGAGTGTCCTTGAAAGGCTCGACGCAGCCCGCGTACTACGCCGAATCGACGAGCCGCCGGAACGCTACGAGATCTTCCACGACGTGCTGGCCGGGGCCGTTCTCGATTGGAGCACCCGCTATAAAGCGGCCTCGGCAGCGACCAAGCAGGAGAAGGAGCGGAAATCGCGTCTCGCGATTGGAGCGCTGGCTTTGCTGGCAACTATCGCTTTGGCAGCGGCCGGTGTTGCCGTTCATCTGGCCCGCCTTGCAGTTCGCGAACGGGGTGCGGCTGTCGCTTCCGCCGCAGAGGCTCGAACGAGTGCGGAAAAGGCAGGGGTTGAGGCCGCAGCGGCCGACCGAAATAAGGCGGACGCCGACGTGTCACGCCGTCTAGCGATTGCGAATGAGATCCTAGCGAAGCAAGAGACCAACCGAGCTGAGGCCGAAAAAAAGAAGGCGGACGAAGCACGGCTCGCGGCGCAGGGAGCGCTCCACGATCTGCAAAAAGAGACCCAACTCAAGATCTCCGCGCAATTGGCTGCTTATTCAGGCGACGCCGTGAATGGGGACCTCGCTTTGGCCGCCGCTCTCGCGACGTATTCGTTTCAGCAAAGCCTGTCGGCCCAGGGATTTCCAAGTGCCGAATCGAAACAAGCCGTTCTACGGGTAGCCGCGTTGAAGGCCCCCAATCGAAGGCTTGAACTTGGAGGCCATGGTGGTGCAGTGCGCGCGATCACGTTTAGCCCCGATGGCGCCCGCTTCGCGAGCGCGAGCTATGACCACACAGCCAAAATCTGGGACGCCGAATCTGGACGAGAGACCGTCACACTTGCCGGACATACAGGTGAACTTTCCGCCGTCGCGTTCTCGCCGGACGGTACCCGGATAGCTACGGCCAGTTGGGATAAGACCGTGAAAATCTGGGATGTGCGCTCGGGTGCATGTCTCGCCACGCTTGCCGGCCCCACCGAGCGCGTTTGGGACGTCCAGTTCGCCCGAGATGGATCGAGCATAGCCGCGGCGAGCAAAGACGGAACCGTGCGGATTTGGTCTGTTTCAGCCGGAACCCTCACAGGCTCCTGCTGCCGGGAAAGCGAAGGTGTTGGCGGTCTCGCCTTCAGCCCGGACGGCAAGAGCCTGGCGACGGGGGGCTACGATAACGACGCCAGGCTGTGGGATTGGGGATCTGGCTCCAAGATCGCTGAGTTCTCTGGCCACTCTGACCGAGTCGAAAGTGTCGCCTTCGACCCCGGCGGAAAGAGGATCATAACCGCCAGCCATGACAAAACCGCTCGAATCTGGAGCATCGATAAACCGCAAGAGGTCGTTGTCCTCACCGGGCATACGGACATTGTGGTTACGGCCACGTTCAGTCCGGATGGAAAGCTCGCCGCGACTGGGAGCAACGATCGCTCGGCCCGGATCTGGGACGCCGTATCGGGCAAACAACTGGTGACCCTTTCGGGGCACAGCCTAGGTGTGTGGGGCATTGGGTTTGATCCCAAACGTCCCAATCGGATTGTGACCGGAAGCGCGGACGACACAATTAAGATCTGGGATTCGGGCACAGGACGTCTTCTCCTCAACATTGCCCATGGATTCGCCGGAACCGGCAGCGCGGCATTCAGCCGCACGGGAACCCTCGTCACGGCTCCGGCTCCTTCGCAGGCTCAACAGGCTCCTACCAATCCCTCTGCCCCCGAAGTCCCCGCAAATGCCGTGGCCGAGGTATGGGACGAGTCCTCTGGCCGCCTCAGAGCGGTCCTCGCCGGGCACACTGGCTCCATCAACGACGTCGCCATCAGCCCCGACGGGGCTCTGGTGGCGACCGCGGGACAGGATAATACCACTCGTCTCTGGGACGCGAACTCCGGGAATCAGAAGTCTTCATGGCCCACTGATAGCCCGATGCACCGTCTCTGTTTCAGTCCCGACGGTCGCACACTTGCGGCGGCCGGAGCCGATAAGGCGATCTATGTATGGGATGTGCAGTCGGGAAGGCCGCTACGCACGGTCAGTGGCCTGAGTGCCCCTGTGAATGATCTGGCCTTCGACCGGGATGCAAGAATGCTGCTGACCGGCAGCCAAGATGGGACCTTAGAGACGTGGAGAGTAGCGGACGGGAGCCGTGTGCGTCAGTTTACGCGTCCATCCGTAGTAGCTATAAATCGAGTGGCATTCAGCCCCAACGGCGATTCGTTGCTTGCCGTTGGCGGGGACGGCTCGCTCGTCGTGAGAGATACCGGTACAGGCAACGTTCGCACTACATTCACCGGTCACATCGCTACCGACGCGACATTCAGCCCGGACGGCAGCCAGGTGGCGAGCGTCGGCGCCGACAGGACGGTGCGAGTTTGGGATGCGTCCTCCGGTGTGGAACTCTATTCGTACAACCTGTCAAACTCAGGGTTACGGGTCGATTTTAGCGTGACGGGCCGGATCATTGTTTACGACCGGGGAGCGACTTTACGCGAGCTTCCCCTGTTGGTCGATCAGGTACTCGAATCAGTTAGCAAACTGGCCCGGCCACTAAGAAAGGGCGACGAGTGCCGGCGCTATTTTGGCGAACAAACCTGCCCAGCCCTCCCGGTCTTCTAACCAGGGGTTCACTCCGTTTGTCAGATCGCGGGCTGCACTCTACTATAAAGCGGCCTTTGTCGTCCGGAGCAGTTACTGCCTTCAGCGTAGGGGAGCGAGATAATCGAATCGTGAAGCCGCCAAAGGAGACTGTGAGCCAATGCCCACATCCGAACATCCGGCACCCCCGAACCGCCTGCAGGCAATCGAGAGCATCCTCCACAAGCTAGCCGCCGCGCAGCAACGCAGCCAGGAGCGCCATGAAGCACTGGCCGAGACCGTCCAACTGCTCACCAGCGACATACGGCAAGACGCCGAGAACATCCGCGCCCCGGCGCGCCGCTCCCAAATCCTGTACGACTCCATCAAGGACCTCGAAACCATCGCAGCCGCACACGAGCGGTGAATCGACCGCATCGAAGGCCCGCAGGAAACGAGAGCGAAGACGACTCGGCCCAGGGTCAGCCAGAGAAATGCGGGCGGCTCCAAGCCAGCAACGTAGCGGCCCTACCGCCTGCCGCCACCGCGATCGAACCAGCCGCCAACCGTACTCGCCTTTTCCGGCTCAGAATCCAGACGTACAATGGGAACGGCATATTTCTTGGCCTTGACCTGGATGCATAAGGCACGATCTACGAAACTGATCGTGCTGGTTGATGGCCTGCTTTTAGAAAACAGTGGCACGGAAACGTGAAGCCGAGTTTGTGCGGGCCTGAAGGCAGGTTGTCCGGTGCTAACATTATGGAAAGGTGAATTCGCATGGGTACCGTTCAGACTGCCTTCGCAACGTTTGACGAGTTTTTGAATCTACCTGACCCACCATCGGGCCATCTCGAACTGCATCACGGACAGGTGATCTTAGTGCCGGCACGAAAGCATCAACACGCCGAAATTCAACAAGCTCTCTTGGAATTGCTTCTGCCGCTCACACGTGGCAAGGGCTTCTTGACCAACGAGTTTCCGTTCCGTGCGCCAGGGCACGAAGCATGGCAAGCCGACGTTGGCTTCGTCCGTGCGGAGCGTAGGGCCGGAATCAGCGACTATTTGATGGGCGCGCCGGATCTTGTCATTGAAGTGTTGTCGCCAAGCAATACGGTGGACGAAATCAACGACAAGATGGACGTTTGCATGGCGAATGGCTGTCTCAGCTTTTGGGTTGTCGATCCGAAGAGGAAGCTGGTGTCCGTTACCGAAGGCGATGTAACAAGACAGTATCGGGGATCTACGTCGATCTCCTTGTCAGAACCGCTCGAAGGAACGATTTCCGTAGCGGCCGTCTTTGATGTCCTGTGAAGCCTGGTTGCGCAGCCCGCTCGTCCGGGCTCTTGTAGAGGTATGGTTGACCTGAAGCTCGAAGTCCCCGCGACCGACGAAGTCGAGGTTGACGTTCGAACTTTGGCAGCCATCGATCAGGGCATCAAAGCCGCCGATGAGGGGCGCACCGTACCCCTTGAAGAAGCGCGGGAAATGATCCCAAAGTCGATTTCCAAGTTCAAATCTCAGACCCGGCGTTAGCCGATTTCGAGGACATCCTCGAATACTCCTGGGGCCACTTCCCGACGACCGCCGACGGTTCGGCAACGCTATTCCTGCCACCCCGGACAGGATGGGATCCGCATTCATCCGTTGCCGATCTTCCGTATCAGCGAACGCAATCGCGGCGAGTGCGTGGTGCTGCCGGCCTTCTCGTTCCGCAGAAAGAGCATGCCGCTCGACCGCTGGCGATAGGCTTCCTCAAACCAGTCGGCCGCGCGATCTTCGTCCCCCAGGATCAGCGCCACGCTGCCCAAATCGTACGGAGACACATACCTCTCGGTGGCCAATCGTTCCAGTTGGTGGAACAGGCTGACACTTTCCATGCGCCGGCCCAGCCGCGCGTAGGCGCAGGCCAGAACGGAGAGCGCGTGGGCGTTGCCGGCGGACAGGCTGAGCGCGCGCGACAGAGTGGCGTTCGCGTCGCCGATATCGGAATGCGCGCGGTACAGGTTGGCCAGCATCACCTCGACGGTGGGCAGCTCCGGGTTCAATTCCACAGCTCGCTTGGCTTGCTCCAGCGCGGCGGTGAAGTCGCCCGCCATGCGGAAGGCGTATGCCAGGTTGATGCTGGCCAGCCCGGAGAGCGGTTCCAGTTGCTCGGCGCGCCGCAATTCGGGCATGGCTTCCGTCAGGCGACCCTGGTCGCGCAAGAACATGCCGTACCACAAGTGCGCCGCCGGCAGTTCCGGATTCAACTGGATCGCGTGCCGGTACTGGCTCTCGGCGGCTTTGAAATCCCAGTCGTAAGCCTCCGAAACGGCCGCTAGCGAAACGTAAGCCTCGGCCAGCTCCGGATCGAGGGCCAATGCATGTTGGGCGGCGCGCCGCGCTTCCTCCATCCCTTCGCGCGGCGGCACGTAGCCATACTGCACCAGCAGATTGTGCGCGTCCGCCAGGCCGGCGAAGGCGGCGGCGAACCGCGGATCGCGGGCGCTCGACTGCGTAAAGCAATCGATGCTCTGCCGCAAGGCCGATTCCGTCTGGCGATCCAGCAGATAGCGCCCACGGATGTATAAATCCTGCGCCACGGGATCGGGATCGTGGCGCTTGCCGGGCGCCCCGGTCTGCGGCGAGCGTCCCAGCAGTCCGACGACCGCGAGCGTCACCAGCACTGCCACTGCGCTGGTTGCGACCGCCCGGCGGGAACTTCCGCCTGGCGCCGCGGGCGGTTGGTCCACCGGCATCGCCGGCACTTCCGCCACCTGGCGGAACAGCGGCACATAGGTTCTGCCTGGCAACTCGATCACCATCGGATCTTCGGCGCCGGCCTTGGCATAGTATTGCGCCAGCCGCGCCCGCAAATGATGAGCCTGCACGCGTACAATCGGATCGGCTCGCGGATTGAATTCGGGGCCGCGATAGAACACACGCACACCCAGCGTGCGCTCGTTGATTTCGGCGCCGCGGCCAGCCAGAGTTTCGTCCACGAGGTAGCGCAGGAGGCGGCTCAAACTGGGTGAAGATCCGATCGGCGGCCGCGAGAGAATCCGTTCCAACTGAACACTCACTGAATCGGCAAGCGTGGAGTCCGCCACGGCGATGTCCCCTCCATCGGGAGCTGCGAAGTAGATAAGACGTACCCACGGCCGGTTTGTTCCGCCGAATTGCGCGACACGCGTGCAACATTATTGGATTGAACGCGCGTCCGCGGGTCCTGTTAAACTGGATGATTCTATGGCTATCAGCAAAGATCTGCTTGAGATCCTCGTATGCCCCGTCTGCAAGGCTGTAGTGGAGTTGAAGGCCGACCAGAGCGGGTTGAAGTGTGTGGAATGCCACCGCGTGTACCCCATTCGCGACGACATTCCGGTGATGCTGGTGGACGAAGCGAAGATCGAAGAATAGGATGCCGTGGGCAGCGTTCTCGAATGTTTACCGCACGGCAGTCGCGTCGCCGTCCTCCGGCTCCGGTCCTTGGGCGACTGCGTTTTGACGACTCCCGCGCTGGACATTCTGCGGCGTGCGCGGCCCGATCTGCGGCTTGCGGTGGTGGTGGAAGAACGCTTCCGCGCGCTGTTTGAAGAGAATCCCGATTTGGACGACATCCTGCCGCCGTCGATCGGCGCCCTGCGTGTATGGCGTCCGCGGCTTTGTGTGAATCTGCATGGGGGCAGCCGCAGCGCGTGGATGACCGCACTGTCCGGCGCCGAACACCGTGCCGGATTCGGACACTTCCGGCATCGGTGGGTATATAACGCCCACATTCCGCGCGCGCAAGAGATTCTGGGAGTGGAAAGAACGG
>Ga0182018_10001099_pt1 | contig 32445 bp, 27 predicted proteins | sample 812P2MmetaG_FD_120490 | JGI IMG/M metagenome (GOLD analysis project Ga0182018, IMG submission 120490) | Permafrost microbial communities from Stordalen Mire, Sweden - 812P2M metaG | ecosystem: Environmental > Terrestrial > Soil > Wetlands > Permafrost | place: Sweden: Stordalen | collected...
ATATGCCAAGCTCTACCACTACGAATCGGCCACCAAGACCGAGAAGGATAAGATTCCGGACCCCGTGGAAGACGCTTTCATGAAGAAGAAATGGGCCCGGTATATTGCGGACGATCCGTACTATAACCCGAATTTGGCCCGTCAGAGAGAGGATTTCAGCCTGGCGATAGATTGAGACTGCGGCGGCATGAGCTGGATTGGCTGTGTAGACATACTCGCGGATACATGCATCTCCGGATGGGCTGCGGACGATGCGGACCGCGACAGGGCGGTTGAGGTCGATGTGATAGTCAATTCGCTGCTGGCGGCTACCGTTCCCTGCGAAGTATTTCGGGAAGATCTACTGGCGGCTGGTATTGGCGATGGCCGCAGAGGTTTTCGTTTCGATCCCAGCGCGCACTTGAAACCAGGCCGCAACAATCTGGAGGTGCGTTATGCCGGCACGGATCTGGTAGTTCCCAAGGGCCGGGGCCACTGGGTCAGGCGGCGTGAAGGCGGGATATCGGAATGGGAGGCCGCATTCCTCGCGGCGCTCGAGGCATATTACGAATTCAAGCCGGAAGATCATGTTTGCGGGATAGGAGAAGGCGCGGAAGAGCTGGAGCGCGTCCTCGTTGAAGCGGGTATCCCGTATCGAAGATTTACCAGTTTGGAAGCGCCGCGCGATGCGGCTGTCATCCGGCTGGCGGAGAAAGCGGATCTGGTGGTTTCATGGGCGTGGTCCAAGCCGGCATCGGAGGCTGTCCGGGTCTTGCAGCAGCTTGTGCAATGCTACATGAATAAGCCCGGTTTTCTGGCAGCCGGCTTCATCGAAACCGCCGAGGTCTCCGGGCAAATCCACCAAGCCTTCCAGGACTGTGGCGCTCCGCGGGTGAAGGTGGAGTCCATCGCTCCGGGGCAGGGCGCTAAGCGCCGTGCTTTCGCTTTTGCGGAAACCGGAGGCGCTGAAGCGCAGGTGGCGGAAGCTATGCCGGTTCTGGCCCATATTCATGTGCCTAAGTGCGCGGGGACATCTTTCCGCGCTCTATTGGAGAGGTACTTTGGACCGAGACACCTGAGCTTGTACGTAAACGACACTTATTTCGCATACGGCGACGAAGCTCTCCGCAGCTACTTGCTGCAAGATCCGGAGATACGTGGATTCAGCTCGCACCATGTGCGGGTGTTTCCGCACTGGCTGGCCGGACGTGAAATGCTATATGTCACGTTTTTACGCGACCCCATCGAGCAGTTCGTCTCGTACATGACACATATCAAAAAGCATTATGCGGGGATTACTTCGGAAAGCCTCCTCGAAGCAGTGCCGCCGGACGCCCCACGACTGACATTGCGTGAGTTTGCCAGATGGCTCCTGACTCAGGATCGCGACATTCCCTTCCGCGAGAATCACAATGTGAACTTTTTCGCGCGCCATAGCGCTCCCGCGGCCCTGGACCGTTTGGAGGCGGCGAAAGCCGCTCTCGACGGATTTTTCTTCGTGGGCATTACGGAGCGGATGGAGGAGAGTATGCGCAAGTTGCGGACGGTGATGCGCGGGCCGGGCCTGGACCTCCCGCCGGGTTTCATGCCGGTCGAGAACACGTCGTCCGATTACCGGGACGACCTGAGTTGGATCAACCCGGATGACGAAGTCGGATCGTTGCTGCTGCGTTCGGTGGAAAAGGACCGGCAACTCTACGATTGGGCGGCGGCGCGATTGGATCGGATTGCCTGCTGAGCGGCGGAGTGCGCTCACTTCTTCTCCGCGCGGAACTTCGCCCATGCCAGTTGCGACTTGCCGACCTCGAACAGCAGCTTCAGCGCATTTACCTTCTCCGGCGGCACTAACTCGCCCGCCTGGAATTGCCGCAGGGCTTCGGAGCGGCGAAGCTTGCCCGACGACGTCCGCGGTAGCGTTCCCGGCTCCAGTAACTCCACGTCCCGCGGCTTGAGCGAAAGTCCGGTCAGGATGCAGTGATTGATCTCTGCGATCACCTCTTCCTCGGTCCGCTTGCTGCGCGGGTCTTTCTCCGCCAGAATGATGAGCTGTTCGCCTTCGCCTTCGATCATGGTGCTCACGGCCACGGCGCAGCCCTTGCGCACGCCTTCCACATCCAGCAGCAGCTCTTCCATCTCCTGCGGAGCGTAGTTGCGCCCGCGAATGATGATCAGGTCCTTGGCGCGGCCGGCGATGTAAAGTTCGCCTTCGTGCAAGAAACCCAGATCGCCGGTGTCGAGCCAGTCGCCATGAATCATGTTGGCGGTCAACTCGGGGCTTTCCCAGTAACCCTTAGTGATGGACGGCCCTTTGACCCAGATTCGCCCCACACGTCCTTCCGGTACGCGCTGCTCCTGGTCGTCGAAGATGGCCATTTCAACTCCTGGGAGCGCCCGGCCGACCGATATGATGCGCCGTCCGGGCCCCAGGTGCGCGGTGCCCCCGTTCCACAAGCCCTCGCGGCGGAACTCGGTGAAGCGCGGGAGATCGTCGAGATCGGTGAAGGTGACACCCAATCCCGCTTCGGCCAAGCCGTAGACCGGCGTCATGGCTGTGGGTTTGAAGCCCCAGCGCGCAAAACGGTCCGTAAAGCGCTTCACCCCATCGGACTCGATCGGCTCGGCGCCGTTCAAGGCGGCCCGCCAGCGTGACAGATCCACGCCTTCCATTTCCTCGTCTTTGACCTTGGTGGCGCACAAACTGTACGCAAAATGTGGCGCCGGCGAAATCGCCGATTTGTAGCGCGACAGCGTGCGCAGCCAGATGGCCGGCTTGGCCAGGAAAGTATCCGGTCCCATGTAGGTCACCGTGCCGGGATAATACATCCCCAAATATAAGCAACCTACCAGGCCCATGTCGTGATAGAGTGGCAGCCAGCAGACGCACCCGTTATCGATCTCATCTTCACCGCGGTACACCAGGCTCTGCTGCATCATGGTCAGATTGGCCAACAGATTGGTGTGCGTCACCATAACGGCCTTAGGCTCGACTGTAGTGCCCGAGGAGAATTGTAGGAATGCAGGTTGTTCCGGATCCACGTCCACTGGTTGCCAGCGTCCGCCGCCGGTCTGCAAATCTTTGGCATCAAGAACCTCTCGCAGCGACTCGACACCCACCACCCCAGGGCCCAGCAGCTTGCGGATGCGGCCTTCGGTTATCAGAAACCGCGCCCCGATCTTTGTCAGCATTTTCCGTAAGCGGGCGAAGTACTCGTCGAGCTTCCCCAACCGGAACGGCGGATAGAGCGCGGCTGGAATGCCGCCGGCAAGCTGCACGCCCAGCAGAGAATCGAAAAACTCGATCGACGTGGAAAGGATCAGGGCCACGCGGTCGCCGCGCTGGAGTCCGCGCGCCTGCAATGCCGCGGCGGCCTTCTGCGCGCGGCGCAGCACATCCTGGTACGGATAAAAAGCGGCCTCTTCGGAGGGCGCTACGAAACGCGCGCCCCAGCGTGTGCAGGTCTCCAGCTTCAGTAGAATCTCGGGTAGCGTGGCCCCTTTGAGTGTCAGAGCACTCATGCCTGCGGCTCCTGCTCGCAAACCCGGCCGGCGATCATCTTCACCAGATCCTGGACGGTCTGCAGTTCCTGCCACTGTTCCAGCCCGAAAGCGCAGCCGAAGTCCTGTTCGATGGTGGTTACCAGCACCACCTGCGCCAGCGAATCCAATTGCAGGGCGTCCACCAGCGAGACGCTGGGACCAATCGTCTCGATCTGTTCCGGTGTCAGGTTAAGCTGTTCCTTAGCGATCTTCTTCAGATGTTCCAGAATCGTTTCTTCATTCCATTTGACCAGCGTCTGTTCGGGCATGGGGCCTCTTTCCATTATGTTTGATAACTGCCGACTGGCATGACCTTCTCGGGCGGCGGGATGACCAAAGGGGCGTCCTGCTGGTACATCTGCCCGATCCAATCGGCGTACTTGCGCTCCAGTACCGAGCGGCGCACTTTCTGCGTGGGTGTGACGAGTTCGGTGTCGAGCAAAGCTTCCTCTTGGAGGAAGCAGAATCGTTTGGCCTGCTCGAACGAGGAGAACTCGGCTTGCAAAGTCTCCAATTCCTGGCGGAACAGCGCTACTACCGCTGGCGCCAACAGTAATTCATCATAGCTGCTGAAAGCCAGCCCGTGCTGGGCGGCAAAGCACGCCAGGTTCTCGGGATGGGCCACGATCAGAGCGCAGACGAACTTGCGGCTGTCCCCGACGATCAATGCCTGCTGAATATAAAGGCTGCGCTGCAGCGCGTGTTCCAGAGGTGCGCAAGGCACATTCTTACCGCTGGAGAGAACCAGGATCTCCTTGCGGCGGCCGGTGATGGTGACGTGTGCATCGGCGTCCATACTGCCCAAGTCGCCGGTGTGCAGCCAGCCGTCCTCATCCAAGATCTGGCGGGTGGCGGCTTCGTCCATATAATAGCCCAGCATCACGTGCGGCCCGCGTGTGAGGATCTCGCCATCTTCGCCGATCCGCACTTCCACGCCATCGAGCGCGCGTCCCACGGAGCCAATCTTCTCCCGGTGATATTCGTTGAGCGTGATCACCGGAGAGGTTTCCGTCATGCCATAGCCTTGCAGCACGTCGAATCCGGCCGCCCGGAAGAAGAGTTCCACATCCGGGTTGAGCCAGGCGCCGCCGGAGACGAAATATTGGAGGCCATACAATTGGCGGTGCACTTTTGGGAAGACCAGCAGGTTGGCCAGTGGGGCCAGCAGCCTTTGGGGCAGGCTTGCGGCCTGTCCGCCCAGCATCACGGCCCGCACGCGTGCCATCGCGGCCTCTATCAACTTCCCGGCTATAGCGCACCGGTACGGTGCAAGCTGGGAGATTTGGATCTCCACGGCCTCCTTCACCTTTTCCAGAATCCGCGGCACGACCCCGATAATGTCGGGCCGGTGTATCGGGAGCAATTCTTTCAGATCGTGCGGATCGCCGTAAGCAATGCGCACGCCTTCGTGGAAGTAGCCAAAGCTGAGCGTGCGCTCCAAAACATGCGGCAGCGGCAGAACCGAGAGAGCTTGATGGGCGGTATTTGAAGGGACGCGCGCCAGGCTGCCCCGCAGATCGGACACGATGTTACCGTGCGAAAGCATCACACCTTTAGGCGTGCCAGTGGTGCCGGAAGTATAGACAATGGTCGCCAGGTCGTGCGGCTCGGCGGCCAGCGATTCGGCGCGGATACGGCGCACTGTCGGCTCGTCGAATACGGGCGCCTCGGCGACGATCCGCGGCAAGGAAGTGTGGACGCCGGACGTCTCTTCCATGGCAACGATGGTCTCCAGTTCCGCCGATTCACCTAGCAGGGGCCGCAGGATTTCCCATTGTGTTGCGCCAGCGATAATCGCTGCCCGGCACCCGCTGTGCCGCACCTGGTAAGCGATCTGCGAGGGCGACAGCGTGTTGTAAATCGGCACCACCACCAGGCGCGAAAGCAGCACGGCGAAATCGGCGATGTGCCACTCCGGCCGGTTCTCGGAGAACACCGCCACCCGATCGCCGGGCGCCAGCCCGGAACTGAGCAGGAACTGCCGCAACGCAAATACCGAATGCGCGAAATGCTCCGATGACCAAACCATCAACTCGCCCCGGTTTTGAAAACTTAGGAGCCGGTCAAAACGGTAATGGTCCAGATGGTGAAAGAAAAGATGGTTCAGCGTGGCGACGCCGTCGTTCGGCTGCATGCGGCTTCCATAGGGTTCGGCAGATTACGATTGGTGTCTACGAACCTAACACACAAGCCACAATAGAATCAAGCGAATGCGGGCCTATAGAGGCCTATAGCGGTACTGGTCTATCGCGAAAGAAATCCTCTGGCAGTTTCGCCAGAGACAGGGCCATCAGGCTCAGCAGATGATATGGTGTGTGAAGCGGCGGCGGTTTTACATCGCCCAGGGAATCGAGAATCTCGATGTTCAGACTCCACAACCGATCCGGGCTCTGCGGGCGCGCCTAAGGTCGTGATAAGGATGCCAAGATTTATTCCGCTGCTACTTGGTGCGCGCGGAGCACGGTCCGGGATCGCAGCCAGTGCGGCAGAGGATAACCCGGCAGTTTCGCCAGAGACAAGGCCAACATGCCCAGCATAACCAGGAGTAATGCACCGGCGGCGAACAGCGCATCGGGCATTAGGTGAATGACGATACCCAGGCTGGCCCCGAAGGCTGTTAACAGCCACAGTATCCAGACGACCTGCCGCTGGTCAAGTCCCAGCGATGCCAAGCGGTGCGAGCTGTGGTCGCATCCACCCAGCGAGATCGGCCGACCGGTGAGTTTGCGTAGAATCGAAACCAGCGCCGTGTCGAAAATCGGATAGGCAAACGTCAGGGCTGGATAAAAGAAGCCGGTCAGCAGTATCCCTTTGTGCGGCGCCGGTCCCGCCAGAGTCAACGCGGCTAAGGCGAAACCGGCCGGCAGGCTTCCGCAATCGCCCATGAAAATGCGCGCCGGAGGGTAGTTGAAAAACAGAAAACCGGCGAACGCGGCAGCCAGTATGGCATACAAATCCGCATCCGTGCGGTATCCCTCGGAAGCCAGCAGCCAAGAGCGGAATAGACAAATGATAATCACCACTCCGGCGCAGAGCCCGTCCATATTGTCGATCAAGTTGAAGGCGTTGGTGATCATTACGATCCAGAACATGTTGAGGGCCACGTTCGGCAGATACCACGGAGTCGCCGGAAAGGCTACGCCGCCCAGAACCACAAACCCGGCCGCAGCTACCTGCACGGCCAGTTTGAACGCCGGGCGCAGACACAAGCGGTCGTCGAGAAATCCGAAGATCCATAGCGCCGCCACCGCCAACGCGATGCGCGGATAGCGCCCGTGACACGTCAGCCAGTAGGCGCCCGCGCAACTGAGGAAAATCGCCAGTCCTCCGCTCGAAGGTGTGGGTACGGCGTGCCAGCGGTCCTTTCGCGGCGCAGCCGGGAGTCCCAGCCAGGAACCCGCGCGGATTTGCAGCAGCGTGAGCAGCACCGATAACAGACCTGTAAAGAGAATCAGCATCTTTATACGGCCACCGCCAGGGCATGTTTCGGCATCCGCCGGACCCATTGATAATCCACCACGCGCCGCACGATGGCTTCGAGCGAAGTGGCCGGGCGATAATGCACTAAACTTTCCAGCTTTTCGAGGCAAGGCACGCGCCGGTGCATGTCTTCGAATCCCGGGCCATAGGCTTCAGCGTAAGACTTATGTTCCAAACACGATGGCGATCCGGTAATCTCTCTGACCAGCGCGGCTAATGCATTGATGGTTACCTCCCGGTCGTTACCGATGTTGACAATCTCCCCGACGGCTGCCGGCGTTTGGGCAAGACGCACCAAGGCCTCCACCACGTCGCCTACGTAAGAGAAGCAGCGGCGCTGCTCCCCGGTGTCGTGGATGGTCAGGGGCTCGCCCCGCAGCGCCTGACGCACGAAAGTAGGCAACACCATGCCATAGCGGCCGGTCTGGCGCGGGCCGACAGTATTGAAGAAGCGCAGCACGGTTACTGGCAGGCCGCGCTCGCGCCAGTAGGCCAACGCCAGCCATTCATCGAGCGCTTTCGAGGCAGCGTAACTCCAGCGGCCGATAGTCGTCGGACCGAGCACCAGGTCGTCGCCCTCGCGGAACGGCAGGCGGGTGCTCTTGCCGTAAACTTCCGACGTGGATGCCAGCATTACCGGTTTGCCCTTCTTGGCGGCGCAACGCAATACCACCTCGGTGCCATGCACATTAGTCTCGATGGTGCGCACCGGACTGTCCACGATGAGCTTCACCCCCACCGCCGCCGCCAGATGGAAAATCAGATCGGCGCAGTCCACCAATTCACCGACCAGTGGTTCATTGAAGACCGACTCGATGCGGTATGAAAATGCGGGTTTGGTCTTCAGGTGCGCGATGTTCTCGAATGCGCCCGTCGAAAGGTCGTCGAGAATGGCGACGCGCCATCCCTCCGCCAGACAGCGCTCCGCCAGATGCGATCCTATAAACCCGGCCCCGCCGGTAATCAAGACGTTCATGCAGTCCTCCCCAAGAATGTTTGTGCCAAGTTCTTTTTCCGCAGCAACTCGCGGTACAACGCATCCACATTTTGCACCAGCGTTTCCTTGCGGTACTGCCGCGAGGCGAAAGCGCGTCCCGCGAGTCCCATGCGCGCTACCCTGGCGCGGTCCTTGGCTAGCGCCGCCAGCGCGTCGGCCAACGTGCCGGCATTGGATTCCGTCAGCACGCCATTGGCATACCAGCGCGCGCCGCCGGTAGCGCGCGCGGCGCCGCCGGAAACCATGTCCACCACGCCGCCCACGGCGGTGGAGACAAATGGCCGGGCCGCCGCCATACCCTGGATAAGTGCCACGGGCGTGCCTTCGTTGCGCGAAGTCTGTAGCACTACATCGCACCGCGCCATCGCCGGCAGGATCTCCTTCTGCCAACCCCGCCATTCCACGCGCCCGCCGTACCGATCGAGAAGGCCGTCCAGGGCAGAGCGGTCCGGTCCATCGCCCGCGATCACAAACCGTATGTCCCGGCTCCGTTGCAGCGCGTTCTCGATGGTGGCGGCCAGCAGCGCGATGTTCTTCACCGGGACCATGCGCCCGAACCAGCCCACTGTTAGCGGGCCGCTGCCGCCCGGCGGACACAGCTTGAAGTAGTCTTCCAGATCCAGCCCTAGCGGTACCACGTGAAATTTGCGCGCCGGAGCGACGTGAAACTTCGCGTTCAATTCCGTTGCCTGCTGGGGCGACACTACGCACAATGCGTCGGTGAAGCGCGCCAGTGCCTGCTCGACGCGGCGGAACACGCCCACCTGGATTCGCGAGAAATACTCGTTCAGGCTATTACCATGAAATGTGTGGATGATGATTGGCGCGCCGCTCAGCACCGCCGCCAGGCGTCCCAGGCAGCCCGCCATAGCGGTATGGGTATGCACGATGGTGGGCCGCTCGCGCCGCAACAGCCGCCACAATCGCCAGAGTGCCTTCAGGTTGCGCCACGGACGCACGGAGCGCGACAGCTCCGGCACCCAGCGCACGGGGTCGGCGGGCTGCAGCAAGTAGCGCATGTCTCCGTCCTCCGGTTCGCAGCTTCCCGCCACCAGCACGGTGCGATATTCCAGTGCGGCCATCTCGCGCGTGAGCAGCAGCGTGTGGATGGCTGGTCCGCCTATATTTAGCCGCGTGATGACACGCACGATTTTGGGGCGTTCCGGTCCAGCCGTGAAATCACGAACCGGAACTTCCCGTTTGGCGAGCGTGGAATGCGATCGGTACATTCAAACTCCAGATGTATATTCCGCCCCACCCGGGCGCGGAGGTTGTTTTCCAGCATTTGCAGATCTTCTGCGGTAAAGCGCGGCGCAGGCACGAAGCGGACGCGCAGCACGTCCAGCGACTGCTGCTCGATCTGGCTTTCGACAATGTTGCGGACGCCTTTCAACACTGGATCGAGACGTCCGAGAAAACCGCGCTCGCGGGTATAGACGAAATCGTCGAGCCGGCCGCCGATCTCCTCAATGACCGGCATCCCTCGGCCGCAGGGACACGTTTCGGTCGCGAAGCGCGCGGTATCGCCTACGCGATATCGTATGAGCGGCATGGCGTAATTCACCAGCCCGGTCAGCACCACTTCACCCATCTCACCCGCAGAGGCCGCCGTACCGTCGGGACGCAGTATCTCGGTTACGCCGGCCAGCGGATGCGCGTGCATGCGGCGGGCTTCGCATTCGTACCAGAAGCTCTGCATCTCCGCCTGTCCGTACTGGTCGAAGACGCGCGTCGCAAAAGTTTCCTCTATGGCGCGGCGCTGGTGTTCGAGCAGGGTTTCCGCGGAAGTGAGCGCGGCCCTCAACTGTGGCGCGGGACGGCCCGACTGCCGGTAGTATTCTGCCAGCACGTACATTGAAGACGGGTAGCCGGATAGATATGCCGGCCGGAAGCGTTCCAAGGCCGCGGCGTAGAAGGGCCAATTCCGTGGTAGCAGGTGGACGGTCGAGAGAAGCAGCGCGCGGTTTGCCAGGTCGCGCCGCCAGAACGTTTTCGTCGATTCGGATTGGCGCGGCGGCACGATCATCTTGCCGGTGAACTGGCCCCGCCGGTCATCTTTGGTGACGCCCGCCGTATTCCGGTAGAGCTCGACAAAGGCCCACATCCTCCGCATCGCTTCGCGGCTGTAGTAAACGGTGAGCGGCTTTCCCGTGGTGCCGCTGGTGTGCCAAGGAACCAGCGCCCGCCGCGGAAAAGTGTCCGCGATGAAATTCCCGGGCCGATCCTGGACTTGATCTTTAGTAATGAATGCCGCCGGGCCGTGTTTCCGATAGTGCGGTACGCACGTGGAGACAAATCGCCGGAGCCGGTCGAGCTCGACCGTTTGCAACTCGCGCAGTTGTTCCGCGGGCAGGTACTCGGTGCGCTTGAGGGTTTCTAAGTAACCTTGAAATACCCCGCTATAACGCCAATGGTAATACTTGGCGCCCTGGGCGGTAACGCATGCGTGCTGTAGCGCAATAGGTAGTGCGGAATAGAATTGTTGCAGCATTTCAGCGATGCGTTTTAAATGAATATGTGGGAAATGGTACGGTCTTTATCTCTGGAGATTAAAAGCGCTTTAGTACACCGCGGGCGGGAAGGCTGAGAGAATGAATTGAACGCGAAAAAACATTTGATGACGGAACTCCAGCCAACCACACCAACGGTACTCGAGACTGCGCACGATGAATGGGATGCGAAGATCCAGTCCGAGTACGCCCGCGCCACGCGGCCTGACAAACCGAAAACGCTATTCGGTGGCTTCGTCCAACTGCGCGAACAGGTCCTTGAAGTCTACGCGGCCAACCAACTCGGATTCCAGCATCAGATCGGCGCAATGCCGGATGCCGTCGCGGTCGGCTTCCTGCACGGTGTGTTTGTATGGATACGCTATCCAGATACCGAACCGCAGATAGAGTCGGCCACTCGCGCCAGCGTGTCGGCCGTCTCGTCGTGCGGAGACAGGATTTCGATAATCAAATGGGGTGGGTGGCGAGCACGGGCTCCGAGCGGTAGGGCAGCGCCATCACGCAGACCCTGCACGTGCGCGCCAGCGATAAAAAGAGACCGGCGATGAGCGCTTGCAAGCGGCTGTGCTTATGTTCCCCTACGTGGCGCTCCACAAGCTCCCCATCCACGTATTCCATATCCGGACGGTCGGTAGTCCGCAAGTACTCCTCTACTGGACACTGATTGACGTCGCCATGCACTTAAGTCTACTCCTTCCCGGTCGACTCAATCTCGCCTGCCCAGCCGACCGGCGCGTCGAACTGTCCCGCACTGCTATACACGGTTGGCGTCTCCCCCCGAAAGTCGCTGAACGCCCGCGCTTCGGCATCGCACAAGTGGCTCAGCAGGGGAATTCTGCGCCAATCGAAATCCATCAGAGTGGCGCAGGTCACATCCACCACGCCGGGATCTTCGCCCCATACCAGCAGCCCGCACGGCTTGGGACGCGGCTTCAAGGGGCCGCAGTCTTCGCCCGCCACGATGGCATCCACCAGCGTCAAGATGGTTCGGGGCCGCGGCCGCGGGGTGCCGCCCACACCGTAGTTGCGCGCGATATCGACCAGGTCATGTATGGTGCGCCAGAGAGTATCGTTGCCATGCCAGCCGCCGCCATGAATCAGCGGTGACGAAGCCGCCTGCGCGCCCGCGCGCGCCAGTTTCCACATCCACAACGGCGCGCGCGTCTGCAGAAGCTCCCGTACGGGACTAGCGGCGTGGCTGAACCAGTTTTTGTCAGGGTATTCATCGCCTCCGGCGCTCGGAGATCCCGCGCGAAAATGCGGCAGAAAATCCTTCGACCCGACGATACCCACGAAATTTTTGAGCGCGCCGGTCATCCCGGTCTTCATGTGCGTCTTGAGCTTGGGAACGTTCAGGATCACGTCGGCGCTCAGCACGGTATTACTTACCAAGTAACGATGCGCGCCGTGATGATGGCCGTTGGTGTTTAGGGAGCTATAATCGGTGACCCCAAAGCGTGCATTTACGCCGAAGCACATGAGGCGGCTGCGCGACGCCAGATCCACGAGCGAATAGCCGTTTGGATCGCCCGCGAGTGGATGTACGCCGCGCACGTAACTGCTGGCATCGTCGATTTCAGCCCATCGCTGCCGCAAGTCGAGAAACGCAACCTGTGAGCGCGCGTAGTCCTTCTCCAGTTCGGTGAACCCGCTCTGGCGCCGGAAGCGGGCGAAGTCACAGCCTTGCAGGGGCGCATCCGCCACATAGATGCGCCCGGCGCCGGCGAGGGCCTTCAGCGCGGCATCAATGAGCACGCGCACGAGCGATGCATGCGTGAATAGTACGTTCCGCCCTTCGGTATCGCCGAATTCGTGCTTCACCCAGTTGGGTTTGACGACTACGGTCATGCCAGGCCTGATCCACCGACCCAAAGGATTGGCAGCGTCGAGGCCCAGAAAGCGAAACAGATCGCGCACGCTGTCCTCCACCGTGCTATAGTCCGGCGCGGGCCAGACCACGGCCCCCGGAGCGACAGCGGTGTTCAGGATACCGCGTCCCATACCTGCCGCCATTCCCGTAGTTCCTCTTCTGTAAGCGCCGCGTAGCGCGAGCGTAGCCAGGCGGCATCCGCATGGGCCGCCACCGCTACAACGTCCCAGCAGCTCTTGAATGCCTCCAGCGCTCCCACCTGCAGACGCTCGGCGCCACTCAAATAGCGCCCCGAACAATGGAACCACATCCAGCGCCCGCGCAAGCACTTCCGCAAATCGAGGGAACCCTGCCGGTAACCCAGCACGATCTCCGGGAGGTTGGCAAACCGGCTGCCCGCGCGGGCGCGAAACAGCAGATCCATGTCTTCGCAGCGGATGGCATCGGCGCGATAACGGTAGCGCCGGAACCAGGACGTTTTTCCCATGAAAGTGGGATGCATCAGCTTGAACCAATGCAGCGGCCTGCGGGCAATATCGGTGTGCGCGGCGGGATAATTGCGTTTGCCAAGGGGAGCGCCCCCGTCGGCGAAAACCACGGCACATCCGCCAGTCAGGTCCACATCCGGATGGTCTTCCAGAAAACTGAGTTGCTTTTCCAGCCGCCGCGGGTAAGCAATGTCGTCGGCATCCATGCGCGCGATATATTCGCCGCGGGCGCGGTCGATGCACTCGTTCAAGCGCGCTCCCAATTGGAGGCGTTGATGGTCGCCCCACACCACGATACGCGGATCGTCGAATGCGCGCGCCAGCTCGCGGCTGGCATCCGTGGAACCGTCGTCGCAAAGCAGCAACTCCCAATTCGAATGACTCTGCGGCAGAATCGACCGGATGGAAGCGCCGATGGTGCGCTCTGCGTTGTAAAACGGCATGGCTATGCTCACCAGGGGTTCGCTCACAGTGTGGCGTAGACCTCTTCGCAGCGCTGGACGATGCGAGGCCAATCGTAACGCGCCGCACTTCCGCGCGCGCCAGCTCCCAGCGCGCCCAGCAAATCGGGGTGTTCCAGGAGCACTTCCAGATGGATGGCCAAGTCCGCGGCGTCTCCAGTTCGGAAACGCACTCCAGCGGTTTCCGGCACGGTCTCCCGCAGGCCGCCATGGTCGCTGGCGACTACCGCCTTCCCGCAAGCCTGCGCTTCGACCGCCGCCATGCCGAACATTTCCAGTTCCCGAGTGGGCATTACGAAGATGTCGCAAGCATTGTAGATTCCCGGCATATCGGCGTCGTCCAGGGGAGGCAGATAGATACCGCCGGCTTGCCGGACTTGGGCGGCAAGCGCGTTGATCTGCGTCGTGCCGAACTGCTCGCACGGGCCGGCCACTACCAGCGCGGCGGGCCGCTTCAACATGCGGTAAGCGGCGATTAGCAGGTCGGTGCCCTTCTGCTCGCACAGGCGACCCACATATAGAATCATCGGGCGCGCATCCAGGCCCAGGCGCACACGCCACTCCGCGCGCAGGGCGGCGTCGGGATGCAAGCGCGCGCAATCCACGCCATTGGGAATCAGCGTCAACTTGCCGGCGGGCAAATTCCAATATTCGTGGTAGACCTCACGGCAATAGTCCGAGACCGGTGCGATGCGGTCGCAAGACATCAAAAATTGCCGCCACAACGCTTTGCTGGCCTTACGCAGGTGCGCAAATCGCCGCCAGGGCTCGAAATGGTAATCGCAGCTCAGCACGGCGGGACCCAACCCGGCGGTCTTCGCCAGCCAGGCGATCTCCGCGCGGTTATGTACGTGAATCACGCGTGGCGTGCGGCGTACAACATCTTGTACGAAGCGCAGCGCGAACTCTGCCCGGGATCCGCTCAGATAACGAATGGAGACGCCGTGGTATTCCCGCCATCCGGTCTCCGGGCCGCCCGAATACACGATAACGCGCTCACCGCCGCGGGCCTGCGTCTCGGCCAGTTCCATCATGCGCCGCTCGACGGCGCCCCCGAGCCTTGCTGGCAGCGGCAGGTGTGAAGGTCCTACGTGGACGATCACCGGTGGGATCTCCCAGGCGCCTGTGCCGCGGCTATCGCGCAGAGCCAAGGCACGAATGCCAGGAACGTGAGCGGGAACCACGATGTGGATGCGGTAGCCAGTTGATGCACGGCACGAAACAGACACAGTCCGTAGCCGACCGCCACAATCGGATGGCGTCTATGATGGCAGCGTCCGTCTAGAAACGCCGCGCCGAACCCCACGAACAGAAATCCCCCCAGCACGCCTAAGTAGCCGAAATTGGCGTACAATTCCCCGACTAGGGACGCCTCCTGCGAAACCAGGCCCTGGTCAAACGCGCCATAGATCAGCTCGCCCAGTTCCTCGCGCACCCCGCGGGAACGTTCGAATCCAGCGGAGACCGGCAGCACCTGCAAGGGGGCCATCAAAAATGTCTCGCCGTAATAATAAGGCAGCGTCTCGCGATCGACGATCAGCGCCGCCGTGGTATCGAACCGGCCGACGGAGTTGTCCACCATGTCGAAAACCTTGTCGCCGTCGGCCAACGTGCTGATGTCGATGGCGTCCGCCGCCGCATACCAGCCGATGTTCTTGGTGGCCTCCATCCAAAGCGACACCAGCAGCACCAGCGGTATCGCCATCACCAGATATCGCGCCCGCAGCGTGAAGATGCCGCGCACTTTGCATAAATGAAAAACCAACAGCATGGTGCCGGCCCACATCAATCGTCTTCCGCAGCCCAGGTGGAGGGCGGCAATCAGGAACAGGCCTGCCATGGTCAGTATGCGGGAGTGCCGCCGCTTTGGCTTCGAGAAATACCAAAACCCCACGGCGGTGGTAGGCAGCATGAAGAACAAATCGGCGTACCGGCCCATGCCCTCGCGCGGAGAAAGCCCGACATGTTCGAAGAAAAGCTGTTGCCGGCTCTCGGGATCGAGGAGCAGTGCGACGATGCTCAACACACCGGCCATGGTAAAGAAGAGGAACACGGCGCGCTGCAGCCTCTCGCGGCGAAACGCCAGCCGGCGGGCCCGGAGAGCGGCAATCAATGCGCGCATGGCACTTCGCGCACGCCGGCTGACACGCGAGCGGGCGAAGCCTGCGTGAGCGCCGCAGGCAAACGCCAGGAATGCCAGCGCGCCCACCAGGTATGTGCGCGAATAGGCTTCGTCCATGGATGCGGGCAAGGGCATCTTGCTCCGCTGGAGCACCGATACGGCCGTTCCGTAGAAGCAGTAATCGAAAATGAACCAAGCCTCCACCAGTCCGGTCAGGCTTAGCCAGTAATTCTGTTGACGCATTCCCCGGCAGTAAAGGCCAAAGGCAACCAGCAGCACGGCAAAGAACAGGTATGCATTTGCCCCGGCCGGCGATCCATTGGCGAAGTGCACCGCCACGGCAACCAGGACCAGCGTGACGATACAAGTGGTCCTCATCTGGTGCCCAGCCCCCAGCCCGCTGTTCCCAGCCCGGTGGCCAGCCCGGCTTTGATGCCCGTCTGCGCGATCAGTAGCGCCCAGGCCACGCCCACGGCGCCGTAAGCCGGCGCCAGCCATACGGCCATCGCGCCGAACAACAGCGTGATCAGGGCATCGGATGCCGTGCACCACTCCGGACGACCCGCGCCGTACAGCAGGAACTGCACCGGATTGGCTACCAGCAACGCGATATGCGCCGTGGCGAGCAGTTGGAAGACGCGCACTGCGCCCCGCATGGCAGTTGGGAACAGATGCGCGGCCAGCGGTCCGCCGAGCCAGGTCGGGACGAGCAGCGCCATGGCCAGCAGCGCGGCTCCCGGCAAATAGCTCCGCAAATAGCTGCGGCGGCGCTCCAGGGTAGTTGCGGCGACGGCTTCGGGCAACAGCACGGTGCTGGTGGTATTGATCAGGAGCCCGAATCCACCGCTCAACGACATGCCCAAGCTATATATTCCGAGGGCCGATGCCGCCGCCCAGCGCGAGAGCGCGATCGACGGAATGTAACTGTAAAGCGAACCGATCACGGTGGACATCGTGATCCAGTTGGCAAATATGGCGATGGGTTTCCACGCAGGGCGGGTGCCGGGCTGCCGGGTCGCGGCCAATACGGCTGTCAGCAGGCTTAAGTTAACGGCGACGATCCACAACCGGCTGAGCACGTCCCCCGCGAACAGGCTGGCCATCCCCGGCCATCCGCAGCGGAGCACGAGCAAAACCGGCAGAATCTGCAGGACGGCGGCGGCGGCGGTCAGCCGCGCCATGCGCGCGAACTCGAGCCGCGACTGCAACAACGCCAGGGTGAACGACGATACCGACGCTACCGCCGCGCTGCCGCAGGCTAGGCGTAGCGCCGTAGCGTACTCCGGATGCCGCAGCAGCTTGGCGCTCGCCAACGGCGCGAGCAGGAATACGGCGGCGATCACCCCGGCGGTCAACGCCAGACGCAGCATCAGGAAGCGCGAAACAGTGCGCAGCCAGTGGGAGCCCGTGGCGCCGGCGGCAAATTTCAGGCAGGAAATGTTGATGCCCAACTCGCAAAGGTTGCCCACCACCAGGCTGCTGCTGGCGTAGATGGCGCATTCGTCAAAGCGCGCGGGCGCCACCCAGTGCGACACCAGCAGCAACGCGGCGAACCGGCTGGCCGAAAGGCCGGCCTGTCCGCCAAGGACGAGTCCTATGTTGCGGGCTGTAGCGGTCAGGCGCCGGTGCGGGCCTGGATCAGCATCGCGCAGGGCGTCTCCGGCGGATTCTCCTGGAACGCTCTTATAAAGTAGTGTTGCCATTCACGATTCAGTTTGGATCGCCAGGGTGTGGGCAGGAGGCGCAGCCCGAAGCGGTAGGCCCGCCCCATCGTCAGCGGACCGGCGCCCATGCAGAGCGGGCCATCCACGCGATCCCAAAGATCGCACATTCTGGCCGATAGATAAGGCGTGGTCTGGACGGTAGTGAAGCCGGCTTTGGACAAAGCCGCCACCCAGCCGCCCTCAGCAAGCAGATGACGGTGCTGTAACTGCTCGGCGCGCAGACGCGCATACCAGGCGCCCCTTAGCAGCAGATGCCGGTTCATCTCGATCAGCGGGACAGTCGCAACCAACTCGCCTCCCGGCCGCAAGACGCGTCGGCACTCCGCCAGCACCCGAGCCAAGTCTGGGATATGCTCCATGACGCAGTTGGCAAAGACCGTGGCGAAGACCCCATCCGCGAACATGAGCGAGCGCGCATCCATGCACGAGAGACGGCCGTAGAGGCCTTTGCGTCCGGCGCATAGCTCTATTTCGCGCGGGTTGAGGTCGATGCCCCACTCCACCCGCGACAATAGCAGCGACGCAAAACGTCCGTTGCCGCAACCGATCTCCAGCACCGGCGGCACGAACGTGCAATGCCGCAAAGCTTTCAACTCGGCCGCCCGCCATGCCGCCAAAGACGGAATGTCGTAGATGGTTTGCGCCAAGCCCAGCAACTCGGCGTCGGAACAACTAAGCAGCGCGTGCATCAATCTCCAGTACTTCTTCGTAAAGGCGCACGTGACGGTCTATCATCTGGTGCACGCTGAATTGGGCATGGGCTTTTCGCCGGGCAGCCTCGCCCAGCCGGCGGCGCCGGTCAGTGTCGGCCAGCAACGTGCAAACCGCCCGCGCCAGGGCGGCGCTGTCGCGCGGGGGGACGATTACGCCCGTGTACTCATCCAGTTGCTCGCGTATGCCGCCTACGTCAGTGGCGACCACGGCAGCGCCGCAGCACATGGCTTCCAGGACCACCGTCGACAAGCACTCCCCCAGACTGGGCGAGACGACGATGGCGGCCGTTGAATAAAGCTGAGCCAAGTCGGCGGTTGTATGGGACCCGGCGAACTCCACACAGCCGTCCAGTCTGAGCCGGGCCGCGTTCTTCCGGTATCGGTCGAGTAGCTCGCCGGTCTGGTAGACGACCCGCAGTTTGACGCGCGGATGGGCGGCTTGAATGGCGGGCAGGGCGTGCAACAGATAATCCAGGCCTTTGAACTCCTGAAGTTGGCCAACGAAAAGCAACTCGTCATCAGTGGGCGCGGCCGGCCCGGAGATGCGGTCGAATACCGCCGTACTGACGCCGTTGGGAATGACCGCGACACGCTCCGGCGGCAGACCCCGGCTGCGGCCGAGGAAATCGCGTTCGGCATTGGAGAGCGCCACTACTGCGGCGGCCTTGCGCAGTACGAAGCCATCGGTCAGGCGCCTCCTCCAGCCCACGGGCAACCCGTTCATGGCAAATGGATCGTGGGTGGTAAGGACGAAAGGTCGCGGCCCGATGGCCGTTGCCAAGCGTAACGCAGCGCGGCCAAAGTGATGCACATGCACCAAGTCGAAGTGGGCCGGTGGCAGGGGCGCGGAATGTCCGGAAAGGATCACTTGCCAACCGCGCTGATGCAAGCCATCAGCCAGCACCGTCTCGGGCGAGATGGAGTGTTGAGCCCGGTAGTCCGCGGGTTTATCGAAAATGCCGCCTACAATGCAAATGTGCATGGTTGGAGCAAGGTCAGACTGATATCTTCCGGTGCGGCAAAGGTCCTGTGTGGGCCTGCCCACGGCTGCGACGTAGCTTCGGAAGGTACAGGGTTAGCCGTGAAAGCTGCCAGAGTGCGGGCTTCGTTTAGCTTGGTTTCGATCGACGTTTGCGACATTTTTTCTCCGAGTGGTGCCTTGTTTGCCGTATCGGAATTGGGATTCCGCGGGGACCAGCAGCAAACGCCGCGTCTTCAGTCCGCATGTACTTTAGCCTGTTGGGGTCTCCACCAGCACGCCCGATCTCGTGGTTGATTTTCAGTTCACGTAAGAGTCTGGTTTGTTCTTCTCCCTGTTCGTTGAGCACAGAGAAGTGTTGTTCCGGTGCCGAAAGGGTACGATTGAAGCAATTGCAAGCACTCATCAGGGTGCATCCAGCCGCGACCCAAATAATACCTGATGTGTCGGTCATGACTTTGCTCGTTCGATCACGGCTTTGGCTTCCGCTGCGTATTGCGCGTGGGCCGCAATGCCTTGCCCTGAAGTTCGCTTAGGAAAGATAAGTGGCAATTCTGGGCGTAAAATCCCAATATTTTTTGAACTATATCAGCGAGGGCGCGCCTTAATACGTAGGTGCACAGATGGGCAGAACGCTTATTCCGGTAGCTGGATCGACGAACTCCACTCCCCTGCTCCGCACTACCCACTCCAGCCCGGCTTCGCGGCGCCTTTGCAGGATGGCTTGGTCAGAGTAAACACGATAGGTGGTTCCGATGGATTCCGGCGTGTTGTAAGGCGACAGAATTTCCAGGGCCAGCTTGCGGATCAGGCGCTGGGTATTGATTTTACAGTTCTTAGGGGTCATGCGACAGAGTTGGGACATGCCGCGCCAGCCAATTACGACGGTGCGTATTTCGGCAGATTCCGCTGCGGCCGCTTTCCAAAGGGCTTGATAGAGGACCTCTTCGCCAAGCGAGTGGCCGTCGTGGGTTGCGGCACATCTTCGGATGCGGAGACGCTGACGAGGAACTGCAGGGATTGAAACGACCTCAGGGGTTTGAAGCTTCAACGGCTGTGCGGGCCCTGAGGTTGTTACGGGTGCAGGAGCGAAAACAGGCCCGGGGTCGCTAAGAACCTCTGGGGCTGTTTCATCTGGAGATACGATTGTATCGAGCTGAGGACCTGTAAGGACTACAGGGCTTGCAGCGGACTCAGCCAGCGGTTTAGGGACTGTATTTCTGTTAGCCTCTGAGTGTGATTCAGCCCCAGGGTCCGGAACAGGCTGTGAGCGTTGAAGGTGCGGCAGGGGAAGAGGGCCGTTCAAAAAGGACAGATAGCCGCCCATCCCAGGCTGGCTGACGATCTCGTCCCAGCCGAGGGGCTCCATGGCGGGTCTACGCTTGGACCGTTTGGGCGTTTTCGGATTCTCTTTGGCCGGCTCGTTCATCGAGCAACTCCAGTAGCTGGGTTCCCGCTATCTCATAGTCTTCCATGGCTTTACACTTAGGATCGTAGTCTACTAAGAACTGACGCGCACGGCCGCACTTGGCCACAGTCACGTCTGTCCGGATCGCCGGGAGCAGCGGAATCGTGAACTTGGCCGAGAGGTCCTCCAGAGACTTCATCATCACGGCGGTATGCTGGAATCGCCGGTCTACCATTACGGGCAATAGGCCAGCTGGCCGCACATTCACGCGAAACAATTCGTTCATCATACGCGCCGTCTCCAGGCAGGCGCCGGCGCCCTGCAGGCTGAGGGTGTCCATGCTGACCGGAATCAGCACGCGTTGCGCGTAAACCATGGCGCAGGTCTGCATGAGCGTGATGGACGGGGCCACGTCGATGAGCACAATGTCGTAGGGTTCGTCCACTTTAGAGAAGAGCAGGGAAAAGGACATTTCCCGCGCAGGCACGCCCATCAGGGAAGCCTCGGCCTGAATGGTCTCGCGGCTGCTGCAAAGCACGTCGATGTTGGGCGTTGCATGCACGAGGCAGCTCTCGAACAGGTGGTTGTAGACCACAAAATGATGGAGGAACTTGTCAGCCTTCAGGCCCAGCGACATACCCACCGATCCCTGGGGATCGGTATCGATCAGCAGCACCTTACGGCCCTGATCTGCCCACAAGCGCGCCAGCGTGGTGGCGGTGGTGGTCTTGGCCACTCCGCCGCGCTGGTTGGAAATCACGAGCCTAATCACTGTGGTTCTCCGCAATGGTTTGGCGGATACGCTCTACGTCCTGCGCTGTCCAGCGCCGGTAACGGTTTGCCCGGTTCCGGTCCGGTTCCTGGATTTTTTGCGTTCGCAACCAGTTCATCAGGGTGCGCTTGGTAATTCCCAGGACATCCGCAACCTCCTGGGATCTCAGGTATGGTTCACTAGGCGCCTTCATGAGATAGATACATCTTTGATCCTAAGCGCCCATAATGAACGATGTCAACAGTAAAGTAATGAAAGTAATGAATACGCAAAGATTCTACCCTGGGCCTGAATCGACTACAGGGTTGATAACAACCCCAGCTCGCGAACAGTTGTCGACGAGGCTTCCGCAAGATTGTGGTCCGGTGGCGGCAATCCTCGGTCCCGTGCAGGTCCGTGTTCCTCTGTTATCCGCAATGCTGGCTGGAATGCAGCGCGGCAAGCACGTGGTAGGCCGCGCCTTTTTGGCAGGTTCGCTAATGACGGTATGCATTCCGTCGTGGGCTTCTACCGGCAGAATGCTAGCGCTGCCGCGCGGCAGGGCAGGGAAGTGCGCTTTGGCCAAAGGAAGACTACAAGCCCACAGCCGGTCGCCACTCTGACCGAAGAACACCGTACACTGCCTGCCAACCCCTACCCTAGACCCCGGCAGAAGGATTCGTAAGGTGTGCCAACTCTGTTGTCCAAGCCGCGGCCGCTATCGCTCACTGCCAGAGTCCCTCTACGGACCGCCGGCAGCCCCGGTCCTCCCGCGAATTGACAGCCAGCTCCAACAATGAATCTTGCCGCACCTGCGCGGGGTCGGCCACCACTGGCGCTACGTCCGGGCTCAGGTCCAGCACAATCTCGATATCCCGCCCGAATAGCTGCCGCAACTTGGGCACCGACCACCTCCAGCAGCAACCAGCGTCCGTCGCCGGTCTCAAGCGGCAACTCCGCGCCCACGACCGTCCTGCCAGGCAAAGGTGCCGTGTAGTTCGGCTCCTGCGTCCAGGCGCGCGACAGCGGCGGCTCCCAGAAACTACGCTCTACGACTTCGTTGCAGCCGCGCCCCTTGCCATCCGCAGGAATGCGGCATTGACTGCCAGGATGCGGCCGGTAGCCCTTTCCAATAGAAGCAAGGTCGGCGCATTTTCAAAGACACGAGCGTAAATATCTCCGGGAGGCATCGGCTCCAGTACTCAATGCCAAATCGCCAGCGCACCGTCGGCAAGTAATAGAAATACATAGATGTTAGCCGAAGCACTCCCAGAAAACTCTTAGGCCTAAATACGAGAGCGGACGAATTGACTTGCGGTGATACGCCCCTAATAATTGTAATCGGGTAAAAATCATTCGAAGTCGGCCATATTTCGAAAGCAGTGAGGTAACGGTCGCAGAACTTGCGGGCCGACACCCTTTATGAGTGAAGTCTTGGAAGCGGCTCTGGAATGTTTTGCCGGTCGCCGGACGGCGCAGGGAGATCCTATGCGGTATCGCTTTGCAGTGCTGCCGTCGCGGCAGGAGCCGCGTTATCTGCTTCCCTTAGGAGACAGCCGCACGACGCTGGAAGGCTTTCGGGTCTACACGCCTTACGCCCTCGGTGCGCGCGTGCGGAAGGCGTTGCTTGCGCAGGTCGTCAAGACGGGCTGGAGCGGCTGGCCGATGCACGCGCTGCACGTCGGAGAGCCCGTAGGGCTAAAAGCCCTGGTTACCAACGTGACGGGAGAGCGCAACCCGGCTTTCGCCATGTCGCTGGCCGCGCCGGGCAAGTATCGTAAGCTCACCATCCAAGTGATGCGGGCCGGCGGCGAGACTCTGGGCTATATCAAGCTGGGACTGACCAAGCCGGCGGGCGACAGGGTGCGCCACGAGGCCAGCGTGCTCGAAGATCTCTCTGCGATGCGGCCGCACCTGCCGCGCGTGCTCTACGCCGGCGAATGGCAAAACAACTATATGTTATTCCAGTCGCCGCTGGGAGGCCGGCCCGGGCCGGCGGAACTGTCCGGCATGCACGTGGAGTTTCTCGAAAGGTTGGCCGCCATCCGGCGCGTGGACAAGCCCGGACTCCAGGTAGTTGAGGAAGTTGGCGCACGCTGGAAAGAGGCGACTTGGCGCTGCGACTGGCGATGGCAGCAGTTGGGTAGGGCGACCCTGGCCACTGCCCGCCGCGAGCTGGAGAAAGTTACGGTTTCGTGCGGCGTCTGGCATGGCGATTTCGCTCCCTGGAACACCCACGTGCAGGATGGCCGGCTCTCGGTCTTCGATTGGGAATCCTGCGAAGATGGAGCGCCTTTGGGGTGGGACACGTTCCACTTCAGCGTGCAGGCGGCTAGCCTGCTGAAGAAGAGCTGGAGAACCAAATTCGACCTGATTGTGTCGCCGGGCGCGCGTGGCTTGTTCCTGTTGTATTTGCTGGCAAGTCTGGGCAAATCGCTGGACGAGCGGGCAGAGGCGAACGAAGGTCTCGACTATCGCAAGCAGGCGTTGCTGAGCGAACTGGCTGTGAACTAACTAGTTAACTCAGCGCTGACAGCTTGCCTAGTCTAGGCGCGGCCCAGGATCTGCTCAAAGAATTCCAGCGATCGCCTGGCACACGTGTCCCAACGGAAACGTTGCGCCTGGGTTCTGCCTGCGGCAGCCAGTTGCGCGCGGGTGGCTGGCGAGGTGAGCAGGCGATCTAACGCGGCGCGCAGCTCAGCCGGGCTATGCGGATCGATTAATGCCGCCGCGCCGCCAGTCACTTCAGGCAATGACGACAGGTTGGAAGTAATCACGGGCACGCCTGCCGCCATGGCTTGCGCCACTGGAAAGCCGAAGCCTTCGTAAAGCGACGGATAAACAAAGACAGTAGCGCCAGCCGTGATGCCCGGCAGGTCGGGCTCGGGCACATAGGCCAGGTAGCGTACGCCATGAGCGGGTGCACGCAGCCGCGCTAATGTTCCAGCGGACTGCCAGCCTTCGGGACCGGCAATCACGAGATCGAATTGTTCACGCACCGAAGCGGGCAGGGTTTGCCAGGCGTCCAACAAACGGTCCAAATTCTTACGAGGCTCGACAGTGCCAACGTACAGGGCGTAGGGCCGACGGAGTCCATACTTCAAACGCACGGGGGCGCTCGTCTGGGCGGCGGCCGCGAAAAACGGCTCGGCCACGCCTGGACAAATCACTTGGATAGCTTCCGGGTTCAGGTCCAGGACCTTCACGGCATCGCGGCGGGTGTTCTCGGAAACGGCGACCAAGCCGGCGGCCTGTTTCCAAATACGCTCGGCGAAGCGCTTTTCGGCCGCCACGTTCGCGGACTGGTGAAATTCGGGCAGGAGCCAGCAAGTCATGTCGTGCAGGGTCGCAGTCAAACGCAGGCGGCGCGGCGGATAGAGCAGCTTGGTGGCATGGAAGATACCGTCCGGAGGCGCCATCAGATCCGCCGCGTGATTCGGCCACAGGTTCAGTGCAAACAGCAACGCCTGGCGAGCGAGTGTACCCGGCGGATCCGCAGCCGAGCCTTGATGGTCCAGATCCGGCAACCGGTCCAGGAAGGGGAAAAGCCGGACCTGTTCGTCGCCCAGCAGGCGGCGCAGATGCACGATCCAGTGGAAGAGATAATTCTTGACGCCGGCGCTGCGTACCAGCAAGGGAATAGCGTCAATGAAAATGCGCATACGACCTGTGCGATCGATCAAGCTGCCATTTTCGCATGCTATCCGCGGTGCGCTGCTTCCGGTTCGATTCAACCCCAGGGGTCGCATGGAGGGTAGGTTTGCGCGTCGAACGCCAGTCGATAGACTGGCAGAGTGGGCGGGAACCTGTGACCAAGTTGTCTGCGATCCTGTTTTTGGCGGGCGCCGGTTGGCGGGATATCCGTTGCTGCTGGCCGTGTTTGGTCCGGTGGAGGCTCAAGCCAGTCCACAAGCGCTTCACAGTTATCTTGCGGCTCGATTATCCCGGGGCGCATGCAGATGCTGGCGATCTTCGGATGGCTCCCCGGACCAGACTGACGGCATCTTGATGGAACTCCAGGCGGAGGGCTGGAACTGCTGCGCGTGCCGCAGGATGTAAGGCGCCGGGGCTGAATGCAGGCATGGCCACCGGCGAGATCCTGTTCACCGGTGCGCCTAGCGGCCGGTCTAGGCGCTCCGGCGGTGGGCAGCGCTTCCGGGCATAGATAGCGTTTTCGTGAAGAGCGATGGGGCGGGAAGCCGATGTGGGTCTCTATTGGCGCATCGAAAAATGGCTGCGGGACAAAACTCACCGCGATGGCTTCGCTGCTGGTGGCGACGGGTTGCGTCTATGCGCTGCACCGCGAATTGGCTCCGTCGCTCCCGGCGGCTACCCTGATTGACGATGCCTATCTGCTGGCGGCTGTCTTGGAGGCTTACCGGTTCGTCGTTGAGAGGCGCGCCATCGCTTACGATTACCCTACTCGGTTGGGAAGTGGAATTTCAACGGACGATGCGCACGCTGGCGGGGCTGTTTCAGTTGGTGGACAGCTATCCGCGGCTGCTGAATGTCTTTACGCGGGTGGGCTTCCATTTCTTCTCACACAAACTGGGGCGGCTGCCGCTGCCGTGGGCGGACGCGGCTAGCGGCGGGCAGGCGTTGCTCTATGGATTGGCGTTGGCGGCGGTGAATTATTGGGTGCCGGCCGGCTTCGCTCTGAAGCGGCTGTCCGCGGTGTGCCGGACGTTCGTGGTGCTGATGCTGATAACGGCGGCCTTCTGCGCGGGATCGATCTTATTCGTGCCGGCCCGGCCGGTTGTGGAAGCAGACTCGCGTGAAAGCGGTGGCCAAAAGCGGCCATGCGCTTGAGGAAGATTGATCGGCGGTAATGCCTGTTACTTGGGCGCTTCGTGTTTGACGAACTGCAACGAAGCCGAGTTCATGCAGTAGCGCAAGCCGGTTGGCTGCGGTCCATCCGGGAAAACGTGGCCCAAGTGGGCATCGCACTTGCTGCAGAGCGCTTCGGTGCGCATCATTCCAAAGCTGGCATCGGTTTCCTCCGCGACATTCTCTTTGGCGATCGGCGCCCAGAAGCTCGGCCAGCCGGTACCTGACTCGAACTTGGTATCGGAGCTGAAGAGCGCGTTGCCGCAGCATACACAGCGGTAGATGCCCTGATCGTGCAGCTTGTAATACTTGCCGGTGAAGGCCGGCTCGGTGCCTTTCTTGCGGGCGACAGCAAACTGCTCGGGAGTGAGCTGGCGCTTCCATTCAACCTCGCTTTTGATTACTTTTTCAGTCGTCACAATTCCTATTCTCTTTCCTGAATCCGAGAAGTCAACCAACCGGACCATGCCAGGATTGCGCCGCTGCGCATCGGCGGACGCGCCACTGTATGCGCTACGCGCGTCGCTGGTGCACGCCGTGCCGGACAGGAAGGCGACCGGGGCCAAAAAAAAGGACCTGCGGTCGACCGGGTGTTCGGAGGATTGCCCCATTTCCAAATAGTAGCGCACACGACTGGTACCCGGTACCCTACAGCCGGTTCTTTTCGCGCCTGCCGCGGCAAGCGTAGAATTCAGAGTTAGCGGAGAGTGCGTCGCCAGTTTGTCTTCTTAAGTTTTGAGCCAGACGGCAGGGGGGCGGACGGAGCCCAAAAGACTCCGCCCCTTGCCGTTTTATGGTGCATTTGGTTGCTGGCCGCGACAACCCATTCGATGCGGCCTTGCCTTTCCCTGCGGCGGCTGGTCTGGCGGGGACCGATCTGCCATCCCGAGTCCGGTGGCCACTAGTTGCTGTACTCAAGAACTACCGGTAAGAATGCCCTAGTTTAGCCGTTCAGTCCTACACACTCATCGCCAGCGCTCATCGCAAGCGCCTTGTTTTCAGTCACATATTGTCCGGGTGTATGTGGCACAGGGATTGCCTTGTGTAGTGCCTTTCGAATAACACGTGGAGAGCCACGTCCGCCAAGACCCGGTTTCAACAGTCCCAAAGCAAGTGCAAATATGCCGGGATTTTAGGCTGGCAGAACGCGCAAGAATGCCTGCTGCGCCGTCCGGGCTGTTTCAGATGTTTAGTGGGGCCGCCCAGGCTAATTTAGGGGGGTGGTAACGAAATTGCGCGCGGGATCTGAGACAGCGCCGAAGGACTGAGAAGGATCGCCTGGCCCATGCAACCATCACCTGCCATTGAACTTATGTAGTATTGGCACAAGTACTAGATCTCCCAGGAAGGCTTGACTCCGGGTGGGCTTTCGTGGTCTGATGGCTTTAATAGCGAGGCTAGCAGGTTTCCAGTCTTGCCCTGTGCGCGGGACGACATCCTATTACGAAGCTAGCAGGTTTTCCAGTCTTGCTCCTGTGCGCGGGACGACATCCTAACGGTTCTTCAAAAAAGGCGCGACGTGAAGACTTTGGTCATAGGGCTGGATTGCGCGGCTCCCGAGATACTATTCCATCACCGTGGATTGAACAACATCCGGGCGCTTATGGAGCGTGGCTGTTATGGCCGGCTGGAAAGTGTGATCCCCCCCATTACCGTGCCGGCCTGGATGTGCATGTCCACCAGCCAGGATCCGGGATCCCTTGGCGTATATGGATTCCGCAACCGCAAAGATTATTCCTACCACGGTCTCTCTATAGTGAATTCCAGTTCCATTCAGCAAACCGCTATCTGGGATGTGCTTGGATCACAGCACAAGAACGTAGTGGTGATTGGAGTGCCGCCCAGCTATCCCCCGCGACGGGTGAATGGCGTCAATGTCGGGTGCTTCATGACCCCGGACACGAAAACGCACGATTATACCTACCCGGCCAGTGTGAGGCAGGAGATCGACCGCTTGGTAGGGGAATACCCGGTAGACGTTAAGGGCTTCCGCACCAACAACAAAGAGTGGCTTCGCGACCAGATTTATGACATGACACGGAAGCATTTTGAGGTGATCCGTTATCTGATGGTTACCCTGGAATGGGACTATTTTCAATTCGTCGAAATCGGCGTCGACCGGGTGCATCACGGTTTCTGGAAGTATCACGATCCGGAACACCGTCAGTACGTTCCGGGTAATCCGTATCAGACGCTCATCAGCGACTATTACGCGTATGTCGACCAGGAGATCGGCAGTCTTCTGGAATTGCTCGATGACGATACCAACGTGCTGGTAGTCTCCGATCACGGCGCGCAACGCCTGGAAGGCGGTTTCTGCGTCAACGAATGGCTGCGGCGCGAGGGTCTGCTGGTGCTAAAAGAGCCAGTAACAAAACCTACTCCTTTTTCGCCGTCTTTGGTTGACTGGGAACGCACGCGGGTCTGGAGCGAGGGCGGCTATTACGCGCGGGTTTTCTTCAATGTGGAAGGCCGCGAGCCCCAGGGCATCGTCCCGGAATCCGAGTACGACGATTTAATTCAGGAGATGACCGCGCGTTTCCACGCGCTGCGTGACGATCGCGGTGAAATGATGGGATCGCTGGTATTCCAGCCGCGCGATCTTTACCGCAACCTGCGCAACGTGCCACCGGATCTGATTGTGCATTTCGGGGCGTTGTACTGGCGCTCCATTGGCGGCTTGGGGTATGACTCGCTTTATCTGCAGGAGAACGACACCGGCCCCGACGATTGCAATCATGCGCAGTTTGGAAGCTTTTTGCTGGCAGCTCCCAATCTGCCGGTGAGGGGAGAGGTAGAAGGTATGCATTTGCTGGATATCGCGCCCACTTTGTTGGATTTGGCGGGATTTCAAACACCGGAATCCATGCAAGGATGTAGCCTCCTGGCGCACAGCCGGATTGAGGTCGACTGTGGACGAATGCGTTAAGAACACACCATTTGAGGATTTTCTCGAATGGACAAGTGTTAAGGTACTATAAAGTTCTAGTACTAGCAGGCCTGCCGTAACGCCGCCGGCAGAGTATCCTTAACTTTTTGGCCTACATCGCAATCCCGACGTAGAGTTGTCTGAGGGGGGCGCGATGGGCTGGGTGCTGTTTTCGGTTCTTACCCGATCTGCCCGGTTGTGCCAACACGGCTATGATGTAGCTCTTTGCCTGCGCTCCTCCGTCGGTCGCGCGAGATGAAAAGAATAAACTTTCGGAGAAACATGGAATCCAAGAATAAAAAAGTCGAATTGAACACGCCTTATGGCGGCGAATTGGTCAATCTTCGCGTGGAAGGTAGCGAGCGCGAAGACTTGGTGCGCCGCGCCGGCCAGGGACCCACCCTGCAACTGTCGCCGCGCAGTTTGTGCGACCTGGAATTGTTGGCCTTTGGTGGGTTCTCCCCGCTCGACCGCTTCATGGGCAAGGCCGATTATGACAGCGTGCTGAATAACATGCGGCTGGCTAACGGGCTGATCTGGTCTATCCCTATCACCCTGCCTGTCGCCAAACTGGACGGCATTCACGCAGGACAGGAAATCGCTCTTCGCAACGCCAATAACAACCTGATCGCTTGGATGCGCGTAGACGAGATCTTCGAAGCCGACCCGCATGAAGAGGCGGCCAATGGCTTGGGATGCTCCGATGAGGAACACCCCACCTATCGGGAGATGCTCTCCTGGGGCAAGTTCCGTCTCAGCGGGCCGCTCAAAGTCCTCGAGATGCCGCAGCACTTCGACTTCCCGGAATTACGGCGCACCCCCGCGGAAGTGCGTGAGTTGCTGTCGCGTATGGGTAATTCCGATGTGGTGGCCTTCCAGACCCGCAATCCCATGCACCGCGCGCACGAGGAGCTCACCAAGCGCGCCGCGCAGGAATCTGGCGCGAACCTGCTCCTCAACCCGGTGGTCGGCATGACCAAGCCCGGCGATGTGGACCACTACACGCGCGTGCGCATTTACAAAGCGCTAATCGAGAATTATTACGACCCGAACACTACGCTGCTCAGTCTGCTGCCGCTGGCCATGCGCATGGCCGGCCCTCGGGAAGCCATTTGGCATGCCATCATCCGGCGGAACTTCGGCGCCAACCACTTCATCGTCGGGCGCGACCACGCCGGCCCCGGCAAGAACTCCAAGGGCAAGCCCTTTTACGATCCAGCCGCCGCCCGCGAGCTGCTCAAGAAGCACGGAGGCGAAATCGGCGTCAAATGCCTGCCCTACGAAGAAATGGTTTACCTGGCCGACGAGGACCGCTATGAGCAGGTCACCGACGTCCAGCCCAACCGCAAAGTCTTTTCCATTTCGGGCACGCAGGTGCGCGACAATTACCTGACCAAGGGCCGCCTTCTGCCGTCCTGGTTTACGCGTAAGGAAACCGCCGAGATCCTGAGTTCGGCGTACCCCGCGCGCAACAAGCAAGGCTTCTGCATCTGGTTCACAGGTTTGCCCAGCGCCGGCAAGAGCACCATAGCCGACATCCTGACGGTCATGCTGATGGAACACGGCCGGCAGGTAACCATCCTGGACGGCGACGTGGTGCGCACCCACTTGTCCAAAGGCTTGGGCTTTTCGCGCGAAGATCGCGACACCAATATCGTGCGCATCGGCTATGTGGCATCGGAGATCGTGCGGCACCACGGCGCAGTCGTCTGTGCGGCGGTAAGCCCCTATCGCGAGACCCGCAATCAGGTGCGCGCCATGATGCGCGGCGACGCCTTTATCGAGACGTTTGTGGATACTCCGGTCGAAATATGCGAGCAGCGGGATGTGAAAGGCTTTTACGGTAAAGCCCGCGCCGGCCAGATCAAGGGCTTCACCGGCGTGGACGATCCCTACGAAGCGCCGCTCAATCCGGAAATCACCCTTTTCACCGGCAAAGAAACCCCACAAGAGAACGCCGAGCGCATCATGGAATACCTGATCGGCCAAGGATTTCTGCTGCGCGATACCGCTGAGATCGTGAAAGAAAAAGAAGAAGGCGCGGCGCTGCTCGCCGCCGGCTGAAAAGCGGGACAGGCTCCTGGTGGTCGTTCCGCCGTCGCCGGCTGATTTTTCCGAACCGGCGCTTCCCCGTAAAGGCTGAAAGCTGATGCACAGAGTGGTCATTACCGGAATGGGCATGAGTACCGCGCTCGGCCCGGATCTGCGCACGTGCTGGCAGCGGCTGCTGGCGGGCGATAGCGGCATCGCTCCACTCAGCTTCTGGGACCCATCGGAGTACAACACCAAGGTGGTGGCTGAGGTCAAACACGTGCCACGGGACACTGGCGCGGAGTCGATCCCCGCGGCGTGGTGCCGCCGCGGCGTGCGGCTGTTTCTGCCGGTCGCGCGCGAGGCCTTGGCGGACGCCCAACTGGCCCGTACCGGGGAGGGGCCGCAGGGCTGGGCTCCCGCGGATATCGGAATCGCAGTAGGCACCAGCGTCAATTACCTCGACATGTCTCTCATGAAGCACTATTTCCAGCTCCGCAAACCGGACAGTCCGGCGCTGGATATGGCGCGCTTCGCCCGCGAAGGCCGGCAGCCGGACAATAGTTTCTACCGCCGCCTGGGCGACATGATTGCTAGCGTGCCCGCCAAGCTGCTGAAACTTGCCGGGCCGGCGTTCGTCATGGATACCGCCTGCGCGGCCAGTTCGCACGCCATCGGTGAAGCTTTTCGGCTGGTGCGCCTAGGCAAAGCTAAAGCCATGCTGGCCGGTGGCGCGGCAGCCTTGGTGAGTCCGTTGCCCATCCTGGCTTTCAGCCTATTGGGAGCCTTGAGCCGCAACGCCGATCCGGAGCTGGCCTCCCGCCCCTTCGACCGGCAGCGCGACGGCTTCGTAATGGGTGAAGGCGGCGGCGCCGTATTGCTGGAAACTTTCGAGAGCGCCCAGGCGCGCGGCGCGCGAATCTACGCCGAACTCGCAGGGTATGGCTCGAGCCTGAATGCCCACACGCTGACCGACCCTTCGCCGGATGGCAGCGCCGAAGCGCAGGCGATTTCGATTGCTTTGCAGCAGGCCTCCCTCGCCCCCGAGCAAGTGGACTACATCGCCGCGCACGGCACCTCGACCCCCAAGAACGACCCTATCGAGACCGCCGCTATCAAACGCGCGTTCGGCCCGTATGCCAAACGTTTGATGGTATCCTCGAACAAGGGCCAAATCGGTCACACCATTTCCGCGGCGGGCGTCTGCAACCTAATTTGCGCAGTGAAGGCTATCGCCGAGGGCCAAGTCCCGCCCACCATGCATCTGCGGTCGCCGGATCCACAGTGTGATCTTGACTATGTTCCCAACCAGAGCCGCGCCGCCGCAGTTCGCGCCGCTTTAGCTAACGCTTTTGCCTTTGGCGGCCAAAATGCCGTGCTGGCTGTGCGCGCCTGGGCCGGATAGAGCGCCAGTTTGCAAGGAGAGTTCAAAATGCCAGATATGACGGAATCGGAGGTCTTCGATAAATTCGCTCAGATCGTTGCGAAAAGCTTGCGCATTGATGCGTCGCAAATCGCCCCCGATACGCACTTGACCGATCTTGGCGCCGAATCGCTCGATCTGATCGAGATCACCATGGAGACAGAGACCCAATTCCACATCTTCCTGCCCGATAAGTCCATCCTGGAAAGCGCAGTG
>Ga0182018_10001100_pt1 | contig 32434 bp, 25 predicted proteins | sample 812P2MmetaG_FD_120490 | JGI IMG/M metagenome (GOLD analysis project Ga0182018, IMG submission 120490) | Permafrost microbial communities from Stordalen Mire, Sweden - 812P2M metaG | ecosystem: Environmental > Terrestrial > Soil > Wetlands > Permafrost | place: Sweden: Stordalen | collected...
CCTACATCCGCAAGGACGGCAGCCGCTTCCCGGCCGTGGTGTCCGTCACGGCACTGCGCGACGCGCAGGACGCCATCATCGGCTATCTGCTGATCGGAACCGATAACACCGCTCGCAAGCAGGTCGAGGAAGAGCGGAAGAAGCTCGATCAACGCCTGCGCGACCAGCAATTCTACACGCGTTCCCTCATCGAATCCAACATCGATGCGTTGATGACCACCGATCCGCTCGGTATCATCACCGACGTCAACGAGCAGATGGAGGCACTCACCGGCTGCACGCGTGATGAGTTGATCGGCGCGCCGTTCAAGAACTACTTCACCGATCCGGAGCAGGCCGAAGCGGCCATCAAGCTAATGCTGATCGAAAAGAAGGTAATAAACTACGAACTCACCGCGCGCGCCAGAGACGGCAAAGAAACCGTGGTGTCCTACAACGCCACCACCTTCTACGACCGAGATCGAAGGCTGCAGGGCGTATTCGCCGCCGCGCGCGATATTACGGAGCGAAAACAATTCGAGCAGGCGCTCCAAAAATCGAACGTCGAGCTGGAAGGTGCCAAGGTCGTGGCGGATAAAGCCAACCTCGCCAAATCGGATTTCCTTTCCAGCATGAGCCATGAGCTGCGCAGCCCGCTCAACGCGATCCTCGGCTTCGCGCAACTGATGGAGTCAGCCGTCCCGTTGCCGACGGCCTCCCAGTCGGCACGCATTGCCCAGATTCTCCAAGCGGGATGGCATCTGCTGAAGCTGATCAACGAAATCCTCGATCTCGCGGTAATTGAGTCCGGACAGGTGTCATTATCAATGGAATCGGTATCGCTGGCTGAGGTCTTGTCCGAATGCCAATCCATGATGGACCCGCAGGCGCAACAGCGCGGCATCCAAATGACCTTTCCCAAGCTCGCCAATCCCATCTTTGTCAGCGCCGAAGCGACCCGCTTGAAGCAGATCGTCATCAATCTGCTTTCTAATGCGATCAAATACAACAAAGAGAAGGGAACGGTGATCGTGACCTGCACCATGAGCGCCCCAGAACGCATTCGCATCAGCGTCAAGGACACCGGTGCGGGATTGCCTCCGGAACAGTTGGCTCAACTATTCCAACCGTTCAATCGACTCGGCCAAGAGGCTGGCGGCGTGGCCGGCACGGGCATCGGCTTGGTCGTGACAAAGAGACTGGCCGAATTGATGGGGGGCGGCCTCGGCGTGGAAAGCACGGCCGGCGCAGGAAGTGTGTTCTGGTTCGAGCTAAATTCAGCTGCGGCACCCCAGATTAAAATCCAAAGCGGCGAAGGCGAAGCCTTTATCCGACCGCAATTGCCGGCCGGTGGGACACTACGCACTTTGCTCTATGTCGAGGACAACCCGGCGAACATGGAGCTGGTTGAGCAAATCATAGCGCGGTGCCCCGATTTACGGATGATGACCGCGGTGAACGGCACAATTGGCATCGAGCTCGCCCGCGCCACTCAGCCGACGGTAATCCTAATGGACATTAACCTGCCTGGCATCAGCGGTATCAAAGCCTTGAAAATCCTCAGCGGGGATCCTGTCACGGCACACATCCCCGTCGTTGCCTTGAGCGCCAATGCCATGCCACGTGACATCGCGAACGGCTTGGAAGCGGGATTCTTCCGCTATCTTACCAAACCAATTAAGGTCAAAGACTTCATGGACACGCTGAACGCTGCGTTGGAATTTGCAGAGAAACCGGACGGTCAGAGCATATAGCGTAGGACAAATGCCATGATCAGTCCAGCGGACATGCTTCAGGCCCGCATCCTGATCGTTGACGATCAGGATGCCAATGTCTCCTTGCTGGAGCAAATGCTGCGCAATGCTGGCTACATTTCCATAGCCTCTACCAGGAATCCGTACGAGGTCTGCGAACTTCACCGTATGAACCGTTACGGCTTGATCCTGCTCGATCTTGAGATGCCCGGTATGGACGGATTCCAAGTGATGGAGGGCCTGAAGGAAATCGAAACCGACGGCTATCTTCCCGTTCTCGTCATAACCGCCCAACCGGGGCACAAGCTGCGCGCGCTGAAAGCCGGGGCGAAGGATTTCGTCAGCAAACCGTTCGATCTCGCAGAGGTATTGATCCGAGTTCACAACATGCTCGAAGTCCGGCTGCTGCACTTGGAAATCAAGAGGCTCTTCAATCAACTCGTCGTAGACGATGCCCTCCTGAAAAATGAATTTAGCGAGCGTAAACAGGTCGAAGAAGCGTTGCACCGTACGCAAGCGCAATTGTCCCTCCACGCCGGACAACTCGAAGAACAGGTGGCGGAGCGCACATCGGAATTGGCTGCGACGAACAAGGAGTTGGAAGCCTCCGTCTCATTCATTCGAAAGGCCAACCAGGAGAATCAAGCGCTTTTTTTCGAGTCGAATATCATGCGGGGACAACTCAGCCAACTGACGCGTCAGATTATTATGGCCCAAGAGGAGCTGCGAAAGGAGATTAGCCGTGAACTGCATGACGAGGTCGTGCAAACGCTGATCGGAATCAACGTCGAGTTGTCGGCTCTGCGCAAAGGAGCCATTGTGGACGTGCGTACCATGAAAAAAATTGGCTACACCCAGCGGTTGGTGGAAAAATCTGTGATCGAGGTCCACCGATTCGCTCGCGAACTGCGGCCGGCGGTTCTGGATGACCTCGGTCTGATCCCGGCTCTCCATGCGTATATTAAAAGCCTGGCGGAGCGGGCAAAAGTCAAGATTCAGATGACGGCCTTCGGCGGGGTTGAGGCATTGGGCGATAACGAGAGGACCGTGCTGTTCCGCGTGGCGCAGGAAGCACTCACCAACGTCGCTCGCCATGCGCGTGCTACTGAGGTCAAGATGAACATTAGTAAGATTTCGGGTGCGATCCGGATGGAGATTAGCGACAATGGAAGATCATTTCTCGTCGAGAAAATCGTTTCGTCCAAAAACCCAAAACGCTTGGGCCTGGTTGGCATGAAAGAACGTGTTGAGATGGTCGGCGGAAGCCTGACCATCGAATCCGCGCGCGGCAAAGGCACGACCGTGCGCGTCGAAATTCCATTTATTCCGGAGAAAGCAAAAAATTAATTCCGGGCGCTTTAAAAAAAACTCCGCCGCTCCCGGCTTCGAGCACTGGCTGCTCAAATTCGACGGCATCGGAAAGGATCTTGAGTTGGGCACAACCGCCGACTACGGCCGCATCGAATATGCCTACCATCTCATGGCGAGCCGTGGCGCGGGCATCGAAATGTCACCCTGCCGGCTCCTCGAAGAAAACGGCCGGGCGCATTTCATGACGAAGCGTTTTGATCGCGACGGCAACCGCAAGAACCACATCCAGTCGCTCTGCGCGTTGCAGCATCTAGACTACAAACAGCGGGCGACGCATGGCTACGAGCAGCTCTTCCTCCTTCTGAACGCGCTCGACCTGGGCGACGCGGCTCTGGAGCAGGCGTTTCGTCGGATGGCCTTCAACGTCATGGCCCGGAATTGCGACGACCACACCAAGAACTTCGCCTTCCGGCTGCAGCAGGGAGGCGGTTGGGAACTGGCGCCCGCCTACGACGTCACACACGCCTACAATCCCAAGGGCGAATGGACCTACCAACATCTCATGAGCGTCAATGGCCGCTTCAGGGACATCCGCCGCGCCGATCTGCTCGCGGTGGCCGACCGTTTCAGCGTGCCCCGTGCAAAACAGATCATGGAAGAGCTGAAATTGGCGGTCGCGCGTTGGCCGGAATTTGCGGCGGATGCCGGGGTGCCGTTGGACAAGCAGTCCGAAATCGCCAAAGATTTTGTGAGTCCTTAGTGCGCGGGCTAGGGGGAGCGGACCGCGCGCTGGTCGCCGTTTGGCAGCGCCTCGATCTCGACGTCGGGTTGGGGCGCGGCTGCGGATGGCGAGGCTGCGCCGACTTCGACTCGCCTGAAGAGGGCGGTTTCCAAGCCGGTGTTGTCGTGCGCGCAGGCGGCCAGGCCGATGTAAAAAGGATCCTTGAGGGCAATCCGGATCGAAGCTCCGGACGATTTCGGATCGCCGTCCGCGGCGATCGAGAGATAGACCGTGTCGCCGATTTTATCCAATCGCACCCGCCGGGGCGTGGCGACGTCGGATTGGATTTCATGGGTGATGCCGCCGGGCGCGGCCCGGTACTGAAGGGCGGCCAGGCCGTAGCCGTGCACCGCGGCGTCGACATAGGGCGAGTTGGGTTCGAGGCTTTGGCGGATCATCAGGCAGGCCTTGCGGTGCGGCTGGTCACTCGTTCCGACGAGGAGGATGTCCGCCGCGATCGACAGATCGCCGGAAGCCCGCTGCCAAACGAAGCTCGTCATGTCGCTCCGATCCCACATGTCCACGCCACTGCCAGTCACGGTATAGGCGCGCCAGACCGGGTCGTAGACGGCGGTGCCGGGCAGCCCGACCGCGCCGATATCCGTATGGTCGGTGAAAATGCCGATCCTCACAGGCGAAGGCGCGTCCGCCGAAGCCGGAGGCACCGCGAGCAGCACGGCTGCGGCGAGCGAGGCGAACGATCGCATCATATAACAACTAAAGGAGGGAAAGGGGGGCGGGGCGGATTGCATGCGCCCCGAACCTAAGGAATTGTTCCGTTTGGACAAGGGGTTTGAAAGAACCGGATGATACCAGGCGTCGCGAGCATGGCCGGACAGGGGCGCACCGCCAGATGTTGAATCCGAAAACAAACGCTGAGGCAGAGGCTGCCAGCCCCGAGCTCTGGCAGCCAAAACGGACGCAAATTAACATCTAACCGCTACCCCATCGCCCCGACTTGCAACTTTCGATGCCGTATATTTTCGGCCGTTCAATTTTCGGATTTCCGACCCCGCCCGGCGCGCACATTCAGTCCAGTACATTTCTCAGCCCAATTTTCCTTGGGAAAAGCTGCGCGCCGAGAGTCCAGGAAAATATCGGCGACCAATCACACCGCCGCCAGAACCGGATGATTGGTTCCACGCGCGAATAGTCGTTAATGGACGGGTCATTCGAGTTTTCATGAGTTCCTCGTCCTATACCCCACGAAAGGCCGCGAAATCACGGGCCGCAGCGCGAGTCACATGAGCAGCTGGCTGATCCGGAGCGGCGCCACGCCGTCGACGGGCTTTCCGTTCTGAAGCGCCGGCTTGAAACGAATTTCCCGCACCACCGATTCCACATAGGGGTCGGTGACCTTTTGGGAGCAGGCGATGTCGAGGAAGGCGTCGTTCGGCAGGCCCTCCTTTGACACCTTGACGTAGTACGTCTGATTGAATTGTCCCTCGGCGATCCGCGATGGCAGATCCGAGGGCAACTTTCCCATCGCGGCTACAGGTGGAAGAGTGGCGTCCTTGTGGGCGCCGACGTACTCCATTTTGACGTATTCGAAAGCCTCGTCGCGGGTGAGAGGCACGCGCTTTGAGGAAACGTCGGTGGCAATCTCCTCGCCGTTGTCATAAAGGTGGAGCTGTAAGCTCCTGAGCTCAAAGCCGGACGGGAACCCTTCTTCCTTAAGGTGGATGACCTTCTGAACGGAGCCGATGGGATTGAGGGCCTGGGCGTAGACGAGATTCTTAATCGTCGACGGTGGATCATTCTTGTCGTGAAAACGCGTGATCAAGACGACATACGGGGCGTTGAGCGGCCTTGCGGCGGAGATTTCGAATTTCACGTCCATGGCGTCGAAGCCTCCCCCGCCCGTCGCTCCTGGAGCGATGTCGAACGTCGAACCCGGCCCGTTCGTGGCAGCGGTCAACGCCTGCTTCGCGTCCGAGAGCGACTGCGCGACCTGAGCGTTCTGACCGGGGGTGTTTGAACTCGGCACATAGTTGTCGAACGTGTTGGTGACCGTGCCGGACGATATCGTGGCAGTCGTCAGGCTCGTCTGATATCCGATGTACAGATTTTCCGCCGCCGCCGTCTCGTTGGCGAAGGCGCGGCCCGGGTCATTTTTCGGCGAATATGAGGGGACCGCGTCCAGGTGCACGACGGAGGCTGACCTCTCGGTCAGCTTGAGCGATGGCTGTATCTTGATGCTCATGGGCCCGTCCTTCGGGGATACGGTGACGGGACTGCCGTTGACCTTGATCACCCAGGAATTGCCGGAGACGTCCTGCACGCTGTAGAGCGACTTGTTCCTCTCCACCGAAATGTCTGCACCCATGAAAAGGGTGTGTGTCTTCGCCTGGTCCTGGGGATCGGACTGTGCGGCGGCCGATGAAACGGTCGCCGCAACGATTGCTGCAATGGGAAGCGTGGAAAGCAGGGCGGTCGCCTTCGCCGCCCGGATGAATTTCATTTGTTTATTCATGGTAGAGCTAGCCGGTTTTGTCGGCCAGGGTTTTGACGCGGGCCAGGAAATCCTCGACCGCGTCGGTTTTCTCAATTTTAAGCGCGCTCTCGAGATATTCGACGCTCTTGGAGTAGTGCCGGTTCTTGAGCTCGATGTTGGCGAGCTCGAGACTCGCCGTGTACTGGGTGCTTGCGATGCGGTAGGCCTCCTCGAACGAAAGAGTCGCCCGGGGCACGTCGCCCTCGGAGGCGAATGCGCGGCCCTGGCTCAGGAGAGCTCTTCCGTTCAGCGGGGAAAGGTTCAACAGGGAGTCAATTTCTCTCATGGCCTCGGGCCAGCGCTCCTGCGCGGCGTACAGGTCCGCCTTCGTCTGGAGGATCTCCATCTGGCTTTCCTGCGCCTTGTCCGTCTGGAGCGATCCAAGCACGTTCTCGGCGCTGGCCAGCTGTCCGCCTGCAATGAGCACCTGCGCGTACCGCAGGAGCTTGCGCTCGCCGAGCTCCGGCGAAGCGGCGAGCACCTTGCTGTAGGCCGCGCCCGCCTCGGGTATCAGGCCTTGATCCGCGTAGAGATCACCCAGGAGGCTCTCCTCCTCGGTTCCCGCGATACCCATTCCGTCCGCCGTTTCGAGCAGGATAGTCGCCTGCAGCTTTCTGTTGTCCGAGAGCAGTATGTTCGCATATATGAGCCAGAATTGGGACTCGGTGGGGCGGTCCTTTATGAGGCTTCTCACCAGCGATTCGGCGCGGCCATACTGTTTTCCGGCGATGCAGATCCTCAGGAGGCCCTCCTTCCAGTCGCTGTTTGAAGGATCTCCGCTCAGCGCCTGCATGTACGCCATTTCAGACGATACGACATTCCCCTCCTTCTCGAGGCTGTAACCCAGCAGTCCAAAGGTTGAAGAGTCGCGGTCACCTAGAACGATCGCCTTTGAGAAGCAGGGAACGGCGTCGGCGTATCGGTCCGTGGAGTAGTAGAGTATGCCGAGATTGACCCACGCGCGCAGGAACGTCGGAAATGCGCCGATGGCGCTTCGGTAGCTGGCTTCGGATTTTTCGTACTGACCGGCAGCGTAGTAGGCGTTGCCGAGTATGAAGTTGAACGCCGGACTGGGCGGATCCTTGTCGGACATCATCGCTTCGAGGATCTTCACCGCAAAATCGGGGTTGGTCGAAAGCATCGTCACCACCTTCTGGTAGAGCGCGTATTCCTCCTCCGTCATCTCCGGCTCGCGCTCCTTCAAAAACGAGCTCGAGTCGTTGACGATCCGCTTGACATCAACCTTGGGATCGGAGGCCGCGGCCTTCGGTCCAAGCAGGGCGACCGCCATTGAGGACAGAAGAAGCAATATCGGACTTTTCATGGGTCAGATCGAGAAGGGCGAACCCTCCGTCCATTTGTACCAGACGAGCTGCTGAACCATGCACCGCACCCTTTTGCCTTTCCTTATCGCGGGGCTGAACACCCATTCGTTCTGGACGCATTCGACGACGATTGAGTCGAACTCGACGTTTCCCGAGGGCCTCAGGACCCGAATGCTGGTTACGGCGCCGGCGGAATCGATGATGATCGCCAGGGTGACGCGGAGCGAGTCCGCGTCGTCGCGAACGCGGCGGGACACCTTTGCGATGGTCTTTACGACAGCCAACGGAACCTGGTCGACCTCGTTCTGCTGAAAGATGCGCTCGAATTCGCCCGAAAGATCGGCATTGGGCCTGAGATCGGTGTAAAGCTGAGCCAGCTGGATGGCCGCGCGCGGGGGAACTTCGGTAGACGCAATGATTTTGCTCAGATCCGGCGGAACAACCGCAATCTTGACCGGGCTGTCGGAGGCCGCGATTTCGATGCCCATGAGGGGCGTCACAATGTCCGCCGGCTCGGTCGTCTCCTCGGGTTTCGGGGGCGGGGGTTCGGCAACAGCGGCCACCACCCGCAGGTCCTCGATCTGCGCCTGCTGGGCAGGCTCGCCCGCGTTCTCGAAATGCGCCATGGCAATGAAGAGCGTCAGGGTGAAGCCCGCGCCCAGGGATAGGGCCAGCACCTCGTCCGCGGCTCGTTGCGCCGCGGTCCTGGCAGTATGGATTGGGGCGGCGTTCACCGTGTCATTTCTAGGGACCGTCGGACCGCGCCGTGGCAAACTCCACATGCTGGATCCCGGAGCGCTTCGCCTCCGAATACACCGTCGCAAAGACCCCGAGGTTCGCGGAGCGGTCCCCCCGGATTATAAGCGAGGGAAACCTTCCGATCGCCGCCTGTCTCACGGCAGCGGCCACCTGGTCCGCGCGGATCTCCTGTCCGTCAAAATATATCCGGCTGTCGGCCGAGATCGCGATCAGGAGTGCGCTCTGGTCGCCGCTGATCGTGCCGCTGACATCCGGCTTCTGGACCTCTATTCCGGGATCGTTCACGAACGCGCTGCTGATCATCAGGAAGATGACCAGCACCATGATGCAGTCCACCATCGGCACCATGTCGATGTGCGTCGCCTCGAAACGCCTGCGTTCGCTGCGTCTGCCTATCATCGCAGGTTCCCCACAGGAGCGCCTCGCTCCATCTTGTTGAGCTCCTGCATGTATTTACGCACGTACCGCTGGGCGATGTGAATGGCCAGCAGCCCGGGAATGGCGACGACCAGGCCCGATTCCGTCGCCACAAGCACCTCGGAAATTCCCCTCGCCAGGCCTTCCATCGTTTTCTCGGCTGAATGTCCCGCCAGGCTCTCGAACGTCCTCACCATCCCGCTGACGGTGCCAAGAAGTCCAAGCAGGGGCGCCGCCGCAACCATCGCGCCAAGAGCCATCCTCTGGCTTCGGAAGAACTCGTAGGTCTCGTTGCGCGCGAGGCGCAGCGCCGACAGGCGCCCCGCGGTATCCGGACCAAGCGAAGCGAGAGCCCGCCTCTGCCGCCAGAGAGTCAACAGCAGCATGAAGCACCTCGAATACAGCGCGACCGAAAGTGCCAGGATCGCGAACATCACCGGGCCACCTCTCTCGACAAGACTGAAGAACGGCCTCAAAATGTCACCGCCCTTTCCTCATTCTTCGCGATGTCGGTCGAGGTCACGAATTCCAGGGCGTACCGTTCAAGGAGCGATAAGTTTTTCTGGATGCGGTTGGCCAGAAACCCGTGTGCCACCAGGGTCGGGATCGCCACGACCAAGCCGAGCTCGGTGGCGATCAACACCTCGGAAATTCCGCTTGCAAGCTTTCCGGCGTTCCCGGTGCCGAACACGGTGATGAGGGCGAATGTCTTCACCATTCCCATCACTGTTCCCAGGAGGCCCATAAGCGGCGCGGCGGTTGCGATGACGGCGAGAAGCGGCAGGCGCCGCTCAAAGTGAAGCCTCTGCTCGAGAAGGACAGACTCCAGGCGCTCCTCCAGAATCGACTTTGTGCCGGCGCTGAACTGCAGGCCGACCTCGAACAGCTGCCTTGCCGGAGCCTTGAGCGCCTTTACGGCTTGTTCGGCTTTGTCTCGCTCGCCGCTTGCGACATTTCGAAGCACAGACTGGACCGCGTCCGGAGAATCAACGTCGAGAAGCGCCAGGTCCCGTATCTTTTGAGCGATCATCAGGAGGGAGAGGCAGCCGACACCGATGATCACATAGGCGATTACGCCCCCTTTCTGGACATGCTCGATCAGCGATCCGCGGGTTTCCTTCAGCCGAAGGGCCTTCCCGCCGGACGCGTCAGCGATCACGGACGCGTTGCCGCCACGAAAAAATGCCGCGGCCTCGTCGGGATTCCACGAGGTGAGTTCGTAGGTCACGGGATAGGCAGATCCCTCTCGGGGACGCACCGTCCCGGCTCTGCCGCCCGATTCGGGAAGGAAATAGGTTTCAGGCCCGACAAAGGCGAATGTGCCCTTCAGTACCTGGTTGTTGCCCGCGATGAGCGAGCTTCCGGGCGACGTGTAGCCGCCGAGGGCATTCCGGGTGCGTTCCAGAAGAAAATTTGCGATGTCGACCGATGCTTGCCCGTTGGGCGCGCCCGAATTATCATCAAGTGTCTGTTCAAGCGCCTGAATCCGATCGGAAAGAATCTGACCCTCTCCCGGGGCGAGTCCGTCGGAAAACGCCTTGAGCGCATCGTGCGCGAGCGTGCTGATGTAGGTGGTGTTTTTCCGAACCCCCTCCAGTTCCCCCAGTAGCTTTCGGCGCACTTCTGCGGCGTCCTCCTGACCGGTTTCGAGGCGTTCGATCTCGCTCTGAACCGTGATGATTTTGTCCTCCGCGACGCGCATTTGCGCAAGGTAAGGCGCCTTTTCGTCAGCAATGCGTTTCCGCGTGCGGTTCAAATCGGCTGCCGCCGCCTGCTGGCGCCCGATATAGTCGGAGGTCGCGCGCTTCATCGCTTCCTCGAAGGTCTCGGCTCCCCGGACTTCCGCCGCGAGGAGGAGGAGGAGGGGTGCGAGAATTCTTAGGCGCCGGGGGTCCATTGGGCATTATTTGCTTCCAGCGTTATCCTGTGCGCGCCCGATCTGGGCTGGGATTGCGACGAACTCCGGATCGGCCTTGTCATCGTAGATGGCGATCAGCTTCGTGACGGGTCGAACCACATCCGGACGAGCCTCCCATCGCCACCCTTGGGACCCCGGCGAGCCGTACCAGGCTTTTCCGGCGATCCGATCCAAAGCGTAGGCGTGGCTTAAGCCCCAATAAATCACGTCGAGCGACCTCATGCCCTGTCCCTCTTCGATCGCAAGGACCTCTTCCGTGCGCATTACCGTTCGATCAAACTGCGCGCATCGATTGAGTATGGTCATCGCAACATTCATGCGCTCGCCGGTGCCGAGCGAAGCGTTGCCTATGCTCCGATAGGATAGTTCAAGGGCGCTCGACAGGCGCGGCGGAAGGCTAGGCCTGAGTTCGACCAACTTGGCGCACAAGGAATTTAGCTGGCCTTCGGCGGAGCGGAGATCGCTGGCTGCGGCCTCGCTCTTCGCCCGGATCGCATCGATCTCCTCCCGATCCTTTGCCGTTTTTGCTTTCACATGGTCGCGCTTTTCCTCAAGCGCTTCGGCGCGGTCCTTGAGTCCGTTGACCGTCGACTCCAGGAGGGGGCGCTCCGAGGTCCACGCGCTGTCAATTCGAGCCGTCTCCAGGCGGATGGCGATCCACCCGCTCGCCGCCTTTTCGCCCATCTCCAGGGGGTCGGGATCCGAAGCCGGCATGGGAATGGCGGCAGCCAAAAGGCAGGGCAGCAGCCACCACCTACAGGAGCGCGAAGAGGGGGCGTTCATCTTGGCGGAGGAAAACGGGCTACACAGGGGGGTGCACTTGGCGGATGTCCGGGCGGGCCGCCCATGCGGGACGGATCGAACGAACGAAGTGGCCGCCATCGAACCCAGGGGCGCAAAATCCAGCGGCCGATGGAAGGCGCCTGCAAGATCGAAAAGATGCAATGAATCTTTGGACGATCCAAGTCCCGAGGGCCGGAGAATTCGGCCTCCGGACCGTGCAGTCGAAATGCTCGGGGTGACATGACTTCAAGCCGAGCCGGGTGGATTCCGGGAAGCCGAGGGGTATAAATCTTTGGGCGACAAGAGAAGTAACGGTCGTATGTAACCGCACCTCCTGTGCCATTCATCGAGTTTTTACGTAACTCGTTATTTATAATTATCTTAAAGATTACAGAGCCGAGATTCGTTCCTTTGAGGTATTTCAGATTGGTTGCGTGCAACCATCTGCGGCCGTTTCCGATCGACCCGTTTGGTCCAGACAACCGTTCCGTGTTTCCACCCCGGGACCGTCGTTCCGCGAATTGTGTTGATGCCCCTTCGGGCATTGCTCGCATAGCGGGCTATATGGCTGCTGACTCCGAGCCGCTGGCGGGCAGCGAGGTTCTTCTCATCGAGGATGATTCGTTGCTTCGCAGGAGGATATCGGCGCATCTGGTCAAATTTGGGGCTGGCGTTACCGAGTGCTCGACCATCGAGGAGGCCCGAAGGGTGCTGGCTGGCCTGAATATCGACTTTGCCCTCGTCGACCTGCACCTTCCGGACGGCGAGGCCATCGATCTTCTGCGCTCGGGTGCCTTTTCCGAAAACACGGGCGTGGTGGTGATGACGGCCTTCGGAGGCATCAAGAGGGCCGTGGAGGCGATGCGACTGGGCGCCGGCGACTACCTTTCAAAGCCTTTTGAGATGGATGAGCTGCCCATTGCGTTTCTTCGTTGCCGGGAAAAGCGCGTTAGGGCTCGGAGCGATGAGATCCGCGCCGGCATGCCCTTGCAAGGGGCGGACGATGGTCCGTATTTTGGAGCATCCCTGGACCCGGTTCGACACCAGCTTGATACGATCCTCGCGATCGAAAGAAAGCTCGAAAAGGGCCTACCCCCGGTGCTCATTGAAGGCGAAACCGGCACAGGTAAGAGCCTGCTGGCAAAATGGTTGCACAGGCATGGACCCCGTTCGACGCGCCCCTTGATCACGTTGAGCTGCGCCGCGCTTCCGGAGAGACTTGCGGAATCGGAATTGTTTGGCCACGAGCGGGGAGCGTTCACCGATGCCAAGACAGCCCGCATCGGACTTTTTGAAGCCGCTTCCGGAGGTACGTTATTTCTAGACGACATAGGAACGCTCGCGGCCTCAAGCCAGGCGAAGTTGCTGACAGCCTTGGAGGATCACACCGTCAGGCGCATTGGTTCCACACGGGAAATCCGCGTCGACGTGCGTGTGATCGCGGCGTCCAACCAACCGTTGTCGGATCTGGTGGCAGACGGCGGCTTTCGCGAGGACCTCTACCACCGGCTCCATCTTCTTCACATCAGCCTCCCCCCGCTCCGAGACAGGGGAAATGACCTGCAGGCGCTGGCTGCGAACCTGCTCGAAAGGATCGCGAAACGGCATCGTCTCAAGGGCCTGTTCATTTCTCCGCTGGGAGAAGCACGCCTAGGAGCCCAGCGCTGGCCGGGAAATGCACGGGAGCTGGCCCACGAAATTGAACGCGAGGTCATATTTGCTCGGGGTCCCAATCTTGACTTCGACAAATTCGGAGCGCCACCGGACGCGGCTCCCGAAGGATGGCGAAACCCGAAATGGCATGTTCCCGACACCGGCTTTTCAATCGATGCAATCACGACGGATCTGATCGACGAGGTCCTTCGCGAGACAGACCACAACCTATCGGCCACGGCACGCCGGCTCGGTGTCACTCGGGAATTTCTGCGCTACCGGCTGGGTGGCGGGAAGCCTCGCCAGCAGACATGACACGCTGCTCGCGGATTCCGTCGGCCTTGTCCGACCGGCGCGAAGCCCAACCGAGATAGGCGCCTTCAACCATTCTCATTATCGGTAAGAATTGAAGCAATGGACCGATCTAATTCAAGATATTGATAGAAAGCGTTTTATGATTCAATGAATGGGGTTGGCACTCGATTTGCAAACAAGGGGCCGAATACCCAAAGCTCACCCATGATTTCGCCCACTTGATTGACACCACAGCGATGAAACCCCCGCATCGGCTCTTGAGGTTGCCGACGCTTCAGGCGGCCCTCCTCTCCTTGTCGGTGGCCGCACAGCCTGCGCCGAGCCCTTCGTCGGCCGACCCGGCCGAGAACCCGAGTGATCCGGCCCACAAAGTCCCGATGTCCGTGTTCGACCGCGGCAGGTTCATGAATGAAGCCTCGTCCCACTACGTTCTTTCGCACCCTTCCCAAGCCGGGACTTCGGTTCTGTTTTTCCCGCCGGTGACACCGGCTCTCGGATCCGAGGCACCCGCAGTATCCCCTATTGAAGCGGGCATTCCGGCGCCTCCAGAGCTCGCGGCGTATGTAAACGACCTTTTCTATCCGCAACTGGGAGCGCGCCTCGCCGCGGGTGAGCTTCCCAAGGCATTGCGAGACGAACTTCAGGCCTACGGAACCAAAAAAGCTGCCCTGCAGGACGAGCTCCGTTCGCGGATATCGGAGCTGATGAGCGCCGACCCCAAGTACCGCGACCGGCTGATGGCTGCATTCGCACAACTGCAGACCCCGCAAATTGTTGATGTCGAAAACTCCGCCGAGCGCCTTAGGGAGAATTTGCTTTGGTCGGGGGCCCTTCGGCTGCTCTCAGGCGACGGCGATTGGACCCCGGGAGAGGTGGCCAACGTTTCCGCGGGGCAGAATGCCTCGGCGACAGCCTCTGATTTATGGGCTGAGTCGGAGGCGCTCCGCCGCGCGGCCTATTATCAGGAAGGATTTTCCACTGCCCAACGCCGCCTCATCTGCGAAGCGGCCGATGAGGCGGCAGAGCAGGCGAAGGCGAAGCGGGCCGATTTCAATCGGGCGGGGTCGGAGCAGACGGTCCATTTCTCACCGGAGCCCGCACGCATTCCGTTCCCGCCCAACCTGCCCGACCCTCTAAAATCGAAGATAGACCAATATGCAGCCACGAAGAGGCAGATTAAGGCCGAGCTCGTCGATGCTCTGCGAAGAACGAACGAGGGCTCCGGGGTGCGCGCGGAGGCGATCCGGAGGCTCGCCGCAGCGCAGGCCGCGAGGATCGCCGCCGTCGAGGAAACGGCCGAGCAGATCCGCCGAGAGCTGGCGGCGCTTCCGAGCCAACAGGGACCTCCAACTGCCCCCGCGCTTCCTGCGGATTTGGTGGCTCGTATCTCGGTCTATCGCGCACACAAGCTGCAGTTGTTGCATACCCTGCGCGCCATGCTCGACACTCCGCCGCACTCCGCAGGCGCGGCCCCGGCCCAACGGGCGGCCAATACGGCGGAGGGCGGGGGGGGCACCTCTCCGTGGACGCGCGATGGGACGAGCGCAACGGAGGTGCAGCCGACAACCCTCAAGGTCTCGGTGGAGGAATTCGACCGAAAGCAGAATGCGCTCCTATCAGCGCTCAACAAGGAGCAAGCCGGAATACGCGAGGCGATTACTGAGTACGTGCGCTCGACGGATCAGCCGGCCTACCACAAATCGATGAATGATCTGCTTCGGGACTTTGAAGATGCCCGGCAGAAGCAGGAAATCTGGGAAAATTATCGCGACTATCAGACCGCGGCGCTGATGCCCGGCCTGTCGCCCGAGCAGCGGCGGCTTCTCTTTGACGCAGCGGTTCAGCAACTGGCCCTCCCCCTCCCTTCCGGGGAAACCGTTCGTTGAGCGTTCGAGCGAACAATCCGACCCTGATGCCGCGATCCGTCCCTCGAAGCACAATTGCAGCCCTGTGCACGGGAACGCTTCTCATTGCCATTTTCGCGGCAATGGTAGTGTGGCTTCAATCCGATCTTCGGAGCGAGATCCACCTGAAGATACTTGAGAGAGATGCCGCGGTCCTCTATCCGATGGCCCTCCAGCAGGTGAGCGAGAACGGGGGCATCACCGCGTCGAGCCCCTTCGCTGCGTTGAGGGCGCTTCTGAGGAGCTCACGCCAGAAAGGCATGCTAGGTGTCGCCGTATTCGACCGCGACGGCAATGCGGTCGAAGCCGTGCCCTCGACGCAGCTTTTCGTGGAACTTCAGGCGGAGGACCTCCTGCGCCTGCAGGGCGGCCGGCCGATCACCCGTTACCATCCTCTATTTGCCCTCGATCAATATTTTGCAGATGTCTCCCGCGAACAGGGTCCAGCTCCCGTGCTCGAGGTGCTCCTGCCTTTGCCGGGATCAAACCCGTCAACCGTGCTCGGATTTGTCCGCTACTATATCGACGCCCGCCCAGTTGCGGGTGAGCTCGCGCTGATCGACGGCCGAGTCGACCGCGAGACCTTTGTGACCCTGGCTGTGGGAGCGTTGTTGATCGCGGCAGTGCTGGCCGGAGCGGCGTTCAGCATTCGGCGGGCGGAGAGAGTGGCTGCGGAGCGAAACGAGCGGTTGGTTCGCGCAAATTTCGAGCTCACGCTTGCGGCGAAGGTCTCAGTGATCGGCCAGATTGCTTCGCACCTGATCCATGGGTTGCAGGGCGCCGTCGCAGGGCTGCGTACGGTTGTGAGTGAAAGGGAAGGGGATCCGTCAAATCCGGCGTGGGAGTTGGCGGCGGGCTACGCCGACAGGCTGCAGACCATCGTCCAGGAGACGGTGGCGCTGCTGGGAGATGCGGGTGCCCATGCGAGCTACGAGCTTTCCGGGCGGGAGCTCGCCTCCACCATCCGCGACCGGTATGCGGCGACCGCCTCCGAAAAGGGGGTCCTGTTCGAGGTCAATCCGGGGTTTTCGTCGACCCTGGACAGCCATCGCGGGAGCCTGCTCTGCCTGATCGCCAACAATCTTGTCCAGAACGCGGTCGCCGCCACCGCAGCGGGCCGCCGAGTGACGGTTTCGCTGATCGATAACGGTGGTGTCGCCCTGCTGAGCGTCGCGGACGAGGGGTCCGGAATTTCTGCCGCCGCCCAGGAAGACCTCTTCAAGCCCGGTCGAAGCAGCAGGCCGGGGGGCTCGGGTTTGGGCCTGGCAATAAGCCAGCTCCTGGCGCGCCAGATAGGGGCGGAGCTCTCCCTCCAGTCGACGGGGCCCCTGGGCACCACCTTTGTCGTTACCCTGCACTTTCGCGGCTGAATCGGAATGCCTGAACCATCTGAGGCATACCAGATCCCAGTTCCATCGTGTCCAATTGATGCCCAAACTTCTTTTACCGTCACGGCGGCTTAGAGGCGTGATTCCGCGCTGCTGTGTCCGGCAAGAAAGGCATAGATGGCCGAGAAATCCTCGTCGCCACGGCCTCCGCGAACGGCGAGGCCGTAGGCTTCCTTTGCCGCGTTTGTTACGGGCATGGCAACGCCCGAATCGTAGGCGCTGACCGCGGCAAGGTGCAGATCCTTATGCAGCCAGCGCAGCGAAAAATCAGCAGCCTCATAATTTCCCGTTTCGATTCGCCCGCGCTTAAGCTTGAGGAACGGCGCGCCAGCGGCCCCATCCAGCAAGGCATCGAGCAGCACTTTGCGGGGCAGGCCGAGGGTCTCGCCGAGAACCAGACCCTCGGAGAAGGCCGCCATCACGGTCCCGAGCATTTGGTTCATCACCATCTTGAGGGAAGAGCCCATGCCTTGACCTCCGCAGTGAATGACCCTGTCTCCCATGCATTCGAGCAGTGGCCTACACGACTCCAGATCGGCTGTTGCACCTCCGACCCAGAACGTGAGTTTTGCCTCCGCCGCATAGCTCTTGGATCCCGTCACCGGGGCGTCCACAAACCGAATGCCTCTTTCCCGCGCCTTTTCCGCCATCTCCCTAGAAAAGGACGGATTTACGGTGCTGCAGTCGACCCACAGCCGCCCGGGTTCAAGGGTCCCTAGGAACCCGTCCCTCCCGAGGGCCGCCTGCCTGACGGCCTCGGGAGGTGCGAGCATCGTGAAGACCGTTTCAGCCTGCCGTGCCACGTCTGCTGGAGAAGCGGCCCACGTTGCGCCGAGGGAGAGCAGCTGCTCTGCCTTTTCGCGCGTCCGATTGTGGACGGCCACCGTGTGGCCCGCACTTCGAAGGTTGGCCGCCATTCGGCTGCCCATGATGCCCAAACCGATGAATCCAATTTTCATTTTGGCCTCCATTTTGTAATTAGGCCACGAGCTCAGCGGCGGCCTCGATCTCGCCGACGTCCGATTCCGTGAGGCGAAGTGATGCGGCCATGACGACGTCGTCTACCTGCTTAGGCTTGCGGGCTCCTACGATGGCACCGGTCACTGCGGGGTTGCGCAGGGCCCAGGCGATGGCAACCGCACCGGGCGAACAATTGTGGCGTCTGCCGACTTCCCGCAGCCGCTCAACCAACTTGAGATGGGACGTAAGCCGCGGCTCCATGAAGTCGGGATGCTGTTTGCGCCAATCATCATTGGGAAGCGTGGCGAGCCGCTCCCGCGTCATCGCGCCCGACAAAAGGCCGGAGGCCATGGGTGAGTAGACGATCACGCCGATGCCCTGGCCCTTACAATAGGGGAGTATCTCGTTCTCCACCTCGGGATGCACAAGGGAGTACGGGGGCTGCAAGGAGGCGACCGAAGTGATGGCCTGCGCCTGTTTCAGCTGCGAGACGCTGAAGTTAGAGACCCCGATCGAGCGCACCTTTCCCTCGCGCTTGAGCTCGGCCAACGTGCGCCAGCCCTCCTCGAGCTCATGCGCATCGTCGACCGGCCAGTGGATCTGGTAGAGGTCAATGGCTTCAACGTTTAGCCGGCGCAGGCTGTCCTCGCACTCCTTCCGAATCGAAGCCGAATTGAGGACGCGGCTGACCTGGCCCTTTGCGTCCCAGCGCAGCCCGCACTTTGTGAACACCAGTGGACGCTTGCCGGACCAGGTTGCGAGGGCCCGGCTAACAACCTCCTCCGAGTGACCGAGGCCGTAGGCTGCCGCGGTGTCGATCCAGTTCACGCCCAGTTCCAGCGCTCTGTGAATCGCGGCGACCGAGTCGTCGTCGCTCTGCCTTCCCCATCCGAATTGCCATCCCGCGCCGCCGATGGCCCATGAGCCAAAGCCCACAGGCGTGATGAACAGGTCCGAGTCTCCTAGTTGTTTCGTATTCATATTACCGAGTGTCTTCATTTCTTTGTTTCTTTGTTGTTTCTGATTCCAAGGTCTTCGTAGATTTTGCCGCTGCGCTCTTACTGTTGGTCGACCTAGCTGTGGTCCAACGCTGGCGGACTAGAGGCTCGCGGGAAAGTTGTCTGATCGACGACGATGCGCCCTTGCGCTGGTGCTGTATCCGGTCCTGCCACGCTCCGCCCAGCGCCTTCACAAGGTTGACCGCCGCCACGAGCTGTCGACCGCGAATCTGAACGGTGCTGAACTCGATGTTGAGCTCGGTGCTCTCGGCCGTGGCGACCTCGAGGTAGGTAACGAGGCCGTCCCGGTAACGGATGTTCGCGAGATCCAACTGCTTGCGGGCCGCGAGCAGCGCATCCTGCTCCGCCTCATATTGGCTTGAGAGAAGGCTCTGGGCCGAGAGGCTGTCCTCGACCTCCGAATATGCGGTCAGGACGGTCTGCCGGTAGCTTGCGACAAGCTCGATGTACGCCGCCGTCGCAAAGCTCAGGCCCGCGCGAAGCCTGCCGCCCTCGAAGACGGGCAGAGTCAGCGATGGGCCGAGGGCCCACAGGCCGCTGGATGAACTCAAGAGGTTGCCGGTGTTGGCGCTGTCGAGGCCCGTCAGTCCGTTCAGTTGGAATGACGGGAAGAAGGCGGCCTTCGCCACGCCGATGTTAGCGTTGGCCGCCGCCATGCGGCGTTCGGCCGCCGAGATGTCCGGTCTGCGCTCCAGCAGCTCGGAGGGAAGGCCGGCCGGGATTGTCGGCGGCGCCGCGACACTGGTGCTCGCAGGGATACTGAACTGGGAGGCCGTCCTACCGCTCAGCAGCGCCAGCGCGTGCTCGAACTGCGCTCGAGCCAGCGCAACCTCCGGCAGCTGGGCCTGCGTGACCTTGAGCACCGTCTCCGCCTGGGCCACCTCAAGGTCAGTCGCCACACCGCCGGCCCGACGGTCAACGGTCAGACCATACGACTTGCTGAAGACATCGACACTCGAGCGGAGCACGGCCTGCTCGGAGTCCAGCGTCCGGAGGCTAAAATAGTCGGAGGCGACCTCGGCCTGGACCGCCAGCCTGACGGCCTCAAGGTCATCCGCGCTTGCCTGGGCCTGGGCCTGGGCGGACTCGACGCTGCGGCGCACGCGCCCCCAGAGGTCGAATTCGTAGCTGACGTCCAGCGGCACCGCAAAGTTGTTGTAGGTGCTCGACTGGCCGAGGGGCAGGCCCGTCGTTGAAAGGGGCGAGTTGGGAGAGGTGCTCTGGCGCGTGTACTGCCCGGAGAGCGTGAGATCCGGGTAGAGGCCGCCCCGCGCGAAGTCCAGGGCCGCCCGGGCCTCGGCAAACTGCTGGACCGCCGCCTTTAGCTGCTGATTTGAAGCGGAGGCATCAACTTCAAGTGCGTTGAGCTGCGGGTCCCCAAAGACCTCCCACCAATCGCCCTTGGGCAGCTGCGCCTGTGGATGGGCCACCTTCCAGCCACCGGTGTCGCTGGCATAGGCGCGGGGAATGGCGGTCGCCGCGGGACGCTCATAGTCAGGCCCGACTGCGCACCCGCAGAGGAGCGCCAGCGCCGCGACCGGGAACAGGATCGGCACGGCGGCCGCGCGCGCGCTCCTCGCCGGGGATTGCCACCCAGTGTCCTCGTCCTCGCTTGGGGTCCGCGGCCTCATGGTCAGTTTGCCACCAGTGTTGCAGGCGAATCCTGGACTCGCACCTGGGTGCCGTTGACGAGCGTGTCGGTTGGGTTGATGATGACACGGTCGGCCGGAGTCACACCCGCGAGGATCTCGACGGTTTGCCCAAAGTCGCGGCCGACCTTGACCGGGCGCAGCTCGACCTTGCTGTCCGATCCGACGACGCCTATCTGCAGTCCTTGTGCGCGAAACAGCACGGTGTTTGATGGCAACGCCAGGACCGGACCAGCATTGCTGCCCTTCAGGCTGACCTCGCCATAGCTGTATGGCAGGATCTCGTGCTGCGCGTTTCCCACGTCCAGCTCCACGAGCAGCGTCCGGGAGGCCGTCGAAATCGCCTCAGACGTGGCAGACACGGTTGCGGCAAATTCGCGGCCGGGGCTTGCCGGGGTCGTCAGTGTGGCAGTCTGGCCGCGCGCGATACCGAGCGCGTAGGATTCCGGCACCCGCACATAAACGCGAAGCTTGTCGGCCTGGGCGATGTGGAACAGCTCCCTGCTGCCGCTGCCGACCGTGATGAGGTCCCCGATGTCAACTGCACGCGTGGTGATGGTGCCTGCAAAGGGTGCGATGACGCGTTGGAAGGATACGAGCTCCTGCAATCGCTGCATGTTGGCGCGGTCCGCGTCGAGGCTCGCGGCCGCAGCCTCGCGGCCTGCCGCCTTCTCGGCTGCGTCCTGCTCCGAAACGGAAGCCGTCTTGAGGAGGGCCCTCCACCGCGCGTCAGTCGTTTCGGCAAGGCGGAGGTTTGCCCGGGCAAGTGCCAGCTGGGCCTTGGCCTGCTCGAGCTGCTGATCCAAGTCCGGAGTTTCGATTTCGGCAAGGAGCTGTCCCGCCTGGACATGGGCCCCGATGTCGGCCTGCCAGTCCTTTAGGTAGCCGTTTGCGCGGGCATAGATGGCGGCCTCCCTCCACGGCCTGATCTCGGCAGGCAGGGCGAGCCTATCTTCCACCAGCTCCGGAGCCGGCGAGACGACGGAGACGGTCGGTACCGCCAATTCATCCCTATCGGAAGCGGCGACGCGTTGCTCGCGCCATCGCGGGATGAATCCGATCAAGAGGCCTCCCGCGACCAGCAAGGCGAATGCGGCCGCCGCAACGAACATATGCCCTGCAGGCCCCTTTGGCGCCGCCTGTCCTTGGTCCCGTCCGGGCCCCGAGGAGCCCGCGGCGGAGTGAAGTATGCTGGCCGTCCCGTCGACCGACACTTGGTTGCCTGCAAGCCGGTCCCCGTTTCCCTGCGCAGCGAGTGCGCCGTTGTGCTGATGTTCGTTTCTGTTCATGGAGTTATCCTCTCGATTCGGCCGGGACTAGCGTTATTGCCGGCGCTGGTGCGTTCCGGTTGCTGTTCTCTGCTGCGGGCGAGGTCCGGTGCATCGCGCTGAACACCACCGGAACGAAGAACAGAGTGGCGAACGTGGCCATGACGAGGCCGCCGATCACCGCGCGACCCAGGGGTGTGTTCTGTTCGCCGCCCTCCCCAAGTCCCAGCGCCATCGGCACCATGCCCACGATCATCGCCAAAGCCGTCATCAGAACCGGCCTCAGTCGGCCCGTGCCGGCCTCCCAAGCTGCCTCGAGCGGCGTCATGCCCTCTTGGAGGTGATTGCGCGCAAACGTGACCACGAGCACCGAGTTGGCAGTCGCAACGCCCAGGCACATGATTGCACCCATCATGGCCGGGACGCTCAGAGTCGTCGCAGTAAGGAAGAGCCCCCAGACGACGCCCGCCAGAGCCCCGGTCAAGGCAGTCAGAATGATGAAGGGATCGAGCCAGCTCTGGTAATTGACGACCAGGAGTAAGTAGATGAGCGCGATGGCCATCACCAGGCCGACACCCAGACCGAGGAAACTCGAGCTCATGGTCTCTCCTTGGCCGCGAAGAATGATGGAGCTGCCGAATGGCAGCGACTTCCTCGCCTGCGCCACAACCGCCCTGACATCCCCGAGCACGCCCCCGAGGTCGCGGCCGCCCGCGCTGCCGAAGACGTCCACCACTGGTACGACGTTGTAGTGCGAGTATATCGGCTGGCTGGTCGTGCGCGAAAACGAGGCCACGTTCGCGAACAGCTCCTCGTTGCCGGTTCCTGGAATGCCGGCGTTAACCGGTATGGAATTGAGGTCGGAGAGCGAGGTCATCCGATATTCGGGAACCCGGATATTCAGCGGGTACTGGACGCCGATCGTGGAATCGAGCCAGAACCCGGGCTGGATCTGGGTGCTGCCACTCAGGTTGAGCAGCACGGAATCTGCGATGTCCTGCTCGGTGAGCCCGAGTTCCGACGCCTTCGTGCGATCGACGGCAAACGCGAACCTCGGAAGGTCGGAGGGCTGTTGGATACGCACGTCTACCGCCCCGCTGACGTGACGGATCCGGTCGGCCACCTGCGCGGCAATTCTCTGGTTTCCGGCCAGGTCGCGGCCGAGAATCTGGACGTCGATCGGGGCGGGCAGTCCGAAGTTGATCGTCTCGCTGACGATGTCCGCCGGGAGAAAGTAGAACGTCACGCCGGGGAAATCGCGGTTCAGCATGAGACGCAGCGCCCGGACGTATCCCGGCGTCGGCCGATGCCCAACGTCCAACGAGACCATGATGTCCGCGTCGGCCGGACCCGCCACTCCGCTGTCGTTGTAGCTGAGGTTGATGCCCGAGATCGGTAGACCTATGTTGTCGATGATCCCCTTGAGCTCCTTGGCCGGGATCTCCCGACGGATCTCGCCCTCAATGCGGTCGACCAGGACGGCGGTCTCCTCTATTCGAGTGCCGGTGCGAGCGCGCACATGCAGCCGGAGCGTCCCGGCGTCGACGCTTGGGAAGAAGTCCTGGCCGAGGAACGGGACCAGCAGCATCGAGGCCACGCAGAAGGAGAGGAACGCCGCGGCAAACGCCGTGCGGTGGGCCAATACGAGCCCGAGCAGGTCCCGATAATGCTGGCGGAAGCGAGCGAAGGCACCGTCGAAACCCGCCTGGAATCGGGCCAACGGCTCCAGTAGCGCAAAGAGAGTCCGCGGGCCGTGCGTCGCGGGATCGCCGTCCGGGTGTTGGCCCCTTTGCTCGAACCACATCACCAGAGTCGGCACCAAAGTGCGGGACAGGGCGTACGACGCCACGACCGCGAAGACGACGGCCTCGGCCAGGGGCGCGAATAGGAATCCCGCCACGCCGGCCAGAAAGAACATGGGGACAAAGACGATGCAGATGCACAGGGTCGAGACCATGGCCGGAAGCGCGATCTCGCCCGCGCCGGTCAGGATCGCGTTCTCTAGTTTTTCACCGTCGCGCATGTGGCGCTCTATGTTCTCTATGGTGACCGTCGCATCGTCCACCAGGATGCCGACGGCCAGTGCGAGCCCGCCGAGCGTCATCAGGTTGATGGTCTCCCCAAGCGCACTCAGGGCGGCAATGGAGGCGAGAATCGAGAGCGGGATGGAAATGGCGATGATCAGCGTGCTCCTCCACGAGCCGAGAAACAGGAGGATCATGAGGGCCGTCAAAGCGGCCGCGATCACGCCCTCCCGCACCACGCCGCTGACCGCAGCCTTCACGAACAGGGACTGGTCGGCGAACTGCTTGACCTGCAGGTTGTCAGCCACGGTCCTCAGCACGGCCGCCATGGCGGCCTTGACGCCGCTGGCCACCTGGAGGGTCGAGGCGTTTCCGTTCTTAAGAACGCTGATCAGCGTGCTGCGGACGCCGTCCTGACGGACGACGTTTTGCTGCGGCATGTAGCCGTCGCGCACCTGCGCCACATCGCGGACGCGGATGACTGTGCCGTCCACGGTCTTGATCGGCAGCTCGTTGAGCCGCTCGATCACGCTGGGACTCGTGTTCAGGTCGATGGGATACTCGTTGGAGCCGATCTTGGCGGTGCCACTGGGGAACACCAAGTTCTCGGTGCCTAGGGCACTGACCACGTCGTTCTGGGACAGATTCTGGGCCTTGAGCGCATTGGGATCGAGGTCCACAGACACGACCCGCTGCTTGCCCCCGTAAGGAAAGGGTATGCCGACGCCAGGGACGCTGATGAGCCCGACTCGAATCGTGTTCAACGCGACGTCGAAGGTCTGCTGCTCGGATAGCATCCGGCTGCTGATACCGAACTGCAGGATGGGAACGGTCGAGGCGTTGTACTCGATGACCAATGGCGGCGTCGCCCCTGGCGGAAGCTGTTTAAGGATGGTCTGCGAGATCGCGGTAACCTGGGCCACTGCTCCGTCCGGTGACACGCCCGGCTGAAAGAATATCTTAATCACGCCAAAGCCGTCGTACGACGTGGACTCGATGTGCTGGATGTTGTTCACTGTGGTCGTGAGCGCTCGCTCGTGGGTGAAGACGAAACGCTGCTCGATGTCCTTCGCCGACAGGCCGGTGTACTGCCAGACCACGCTGACGACCGGGATGTTGATTGCGGGGAAGATGTCGGTCGGTGTCCTGAGCAGGATGAACGGGGTCACCAAAACGAGCAGCAGGCACGCCACGACAAACGTGTAGGGACGGCGGAGGGCTAGTCGGACAATCCACATGGGTCTTTAGGTTGGTTAGTTTCGATCTCGGTCAGTGCGCTAGATGTGTTGCGGTGCCGATATTACGTCCTTCGCCCCAAGAAATCTATTGGACCTTAGTCCCGATAGGCGGCCCAGGGTGCCGTCCCGAGGGCGGCGGCGCGCTTCTATAGGACCAAAGTCCTATGGATTTTTGCCCCGGACGCCGGCGGGCGCTCGCCGAGGAGAGAATTGCCTGCCGGGCGGTGTTGAGCTAGCTTGCGGTCGGCTTTCCAGCTTCCAATAGGTTCTGCCCTCCCACCAAACAATGTGGCCGATCGTTCCACACCCATTGCCCGAATGAGCATCCGCCCAGGCATCTCCTTGCGACGCTTTGCGTGCGTGCGCTACGCGGTTCCGGTTGTTACGGTTACGGCGGCGGCGCTTGTCACGCTCGCGCTGCAGTCCGTCAGCTCGCATATCGCCGGACTGCCCCTTCTTTTCTGCGCGGCGATCTGCAGCGCGTGGTTCGGAGGGCTCGGGCCCGGCCTTCTGGCGGCGCTGCTTTCCTCAGGGACAATCGCCCTGAACCTCATACCTCCGCCGAGCCCGGGCAATTCCGTCGCGGACGAATTGCCCCGCCTCGTGACCTTTACGATAGGAGTGTTCTTTGTCAGCTGGATCAGCGGGCGCCAGAGGCAGGCGGAGCAGCTCCTGGAGCAGGCGCGGGACGAGCTGGAGGCGAAGGTGCGGGAACGCACAGCCGAGCTGAGCCGCGCCAACAGCAAGCTGCAGTCGGAGATCGCCGAGCGAAAATCGGCCGAGCAGGCCCTTCAGACGATGCAGCTGGAATTGGCTCATGTCAGCCGCGTGACAATGATGGGAGAGCTCACCGCGTCGATTGCGCACGAGGTGAACCAGCCGCTTGGAGCGATCATGAACTACGCAAACGCCTGCCGCCGGCTTCTGGCTTCGGGGATGGACAACGCCGCCAAGGTCGACGAGGCCCTATCAAAAATCGCGGGGGATGCGAACAGGGCGAGCGATGTCATCGCCCGCATTCGCGCCCTTTCAAATAAGAAGCCCACTGAAAGGGCAACGCTGCCGGTGAAGGATCTCGTTGACGAGGTCCTGGCCATCGCCAGGTACGAGATCCAGGCTCGGAGTGTCACGGTCCGGGTTGATTTGCCCGCGGAATTGTCTCCGCTGTACGTCGACCGCGTCCAGATGCAGCAGGTGCTCCTGAACCTCGTTATCAATAGCATGGACGCGGTGGAGGCGTTGCCGATGAAGGACCGGGTGATCGAGATCGGCGCACAGGCGCGCGATTCCGAGGACGGACCCGCCGTCGCGCTGCGGGTCCGCGATCATGGGCCGGGCGTCAATCCGGCCGAGGTGGGCCGCCTGTTCGATGCTTTCCATTCGACGAAGCCGCAGGGTCTGGGAATGGGGCTGCCAATCAGCCGGTCGATCGTCGAGGCGCACGGCGGGCGCCTGTACCTGGTTCCGTGCGAGGGGCGGGGAGCCGCGTTCGAGGCCCTGCTGCCCGCTGGGGAGGGGGCGGTTGCATGAACGCGGGCGACTCCATCGTGTACGTGGTCGACGATGACGCCTCGTCCCGGCAGTCGCTCGAATTTCTCATCAGGGCGTCCGGCTATACCGTCCGGGCGTTTTCCTCATCAAAGGATTTTCTTGCCTCGGCGCGTCCCGAGATTCCGGCGTGCCTGGTCCTCGATGTGCGCATGCCCGGGCTCACCGGGCTCGAGCTCCAGGGCGAGCTCGCAAAGAGGGGCGTCCGGCTTCCCATTATCTTCATCACGGGCCACGGCGACATCCCCATGTCAGTGCAAGCCATGAAGGCCGGGGCGATGGAGTTTCTCACCAAACCTTTTCGCGAGGACAACATGCTCAGGGCGATCATGCTTGCGATTGACAAGGACCGGATCGCCCACCGGGTGAGGCTCGAGATGGCCGAACTTCGACGGAGACACGCCCGGCTGACGCCTCGCGAGCGCGAGGTCATGGCGAGCGTCGTTACCGGCCTGCTGAACAAGCAGGTCGCCGCCGAGCTCGGCGCCTCCGAGAAGACAATAAAGGCGCACCGCGCAAAGGTGATGCAAAAGATGGAGGCGGCGTCGTTGGCCGACCTGGTGCGCATGTCCGAGAAACTCGTCGCCGACGCATAAGGCGCGAGTCCGAGCGCGCCGGGCACGCCTATAAAGCTCACCATAGGACCTAGGTCCAATAGCGGCCTGCGGCCCTCCAGTGTAGTATGCCGCGCTTTCATAAGCGTTGAATCGTGAGAACTCACCTCGAACCCGACCGGCCCCCGCTAGTAGCCATTGTCGATGACGATGACTCGGTTCGAAGTTCCGCATGGATGCTCGTCACCTCTCTCGGCTTTCGATCCGAGCCGTTCGCTCGCGCCCGGGAATTCCTTGAGTCGCCCCTCATGGACGAGGTCTCCTGCGTAATCCTCGACGTGCTGATGCCGGACATAGGCGGGCTTGAACTCCAGCGGCTGCTGGCGCGCACCCGTCCCTGGCTGCCCATCATCTTCATCACGGCATTCGCCAATGAGCGCGATGAGGCGCAGGCGATGGCCGCAGGCGCGGTCGCAATGCTGAGGAAGCCCGTGACGGAAGAAATCCTCCTTCAGGCACTTCGCTCGGCAATGAGCCTCACGGCCTTGCATGAACAAGAGAAGAACCGCCATCCCCAACCCATTCCAGCATTTCCCATGAACACAACACATGACAAGATTTCTCCAACGGCTGAACTCTCGGACGAAGTGCTGTTCGACCTAGAGCTTCGAATCTCCCGCAGAGCAGACGAATTGGCAAAGGCGGCGGCCAACGGAGAACGAGACCTCGAACACTGGCTTCAGGCGGAGCGGGATATTTTGGCAGGATAGCCGCAAGTTGGACTGCACATGCAGCACCGGTAACTGCTCGTATGGAGGTTTGACCTCATGTGCCGCTAAAGTCACCGGCCTCTAAATCACTGATTCTAATGCGGTCCATTGCGATACGAGTCCATCGGGCAAGAGCGATCTATACTCAAGGGTTGACCACAAGTTTAGATAATGCCGCAGTTCCATTGTCGGCTGAACAATGAGATGTCCGCATTGGTCTGCTTATGCTACCCAATCGATATCTCCAGCGTTCATGGAGCAGGAGCAATTCATCCAATGGCGCGGGTCATCTTTGACGCTACCAATCACACTGCTATTTGATCTATGAATCTAAAACTAACCGAAAAGACAGCCCTCGTATCGGGATCCACAAAAGGCATCGGATTTGGCATTGCCATCGGGCTTGTCCGCGAAGGCGCTCGAGTCATCGTGAATGGTCGTTCAGAGAAAGCGGTCGCTGCGGCGAGAGAGCAAATTTGCAAGGCTGTGCCAGAGGCCAAGATTGAAGGCTTCGCGGGCGATCTTTCCACAGCGGCGGCGACAGAGACGCTGCTGCAGCGGTTCCCATTTGTAGACATTCTAGTGAACAACCTTGGCATCTTCGAGCCGAAGCCATTTGGCGATATTCCCGATGAGGATTGGCGGCGGTTCTTCGAGATAAACGTACTCAGCGGCGTACGCTTGAGCCGTGCGTATTTGCCCGGCATGAGACGACGGAACTGGGGGCGCATCGTTTTCATCAGCAGCGAGAGCGCAATCAATACCCCTGTCGAGATGATCCATTACGGGATGACGAAGACCGCGCAACTTGCGGTTTCGCGCGGCCTTGCTGAATCTTGTGCCGGCACAGGAGTCACGGTAAATGCGGTGTTGCCTGGTCCAACACGCTCCGCGGGGGTAGAGGAATTTGCGGGGCAACTTAGCGGCGGAAAGCCTTTTGCAGAATTTGAAGAGGAGTTTTTCAAGACTGTTCGTCCGTCGTCGCTATTGAAACGGTTCGCGATGGCCGAGGAGGTGGCCAATCTGGTGATTTATGTGTGCAGCCCGCTCTCCGTCGCAACAAACGGTGCCGCCCTCCGAGTGGATGGTGGGGTAGTTCAAGCGTGTTTTTGAGGAGTCCGCAATCCCATGGCGGAACCAGCCGCGGTCGTATAGACGATTTCGGACACCTTCATGCGTCCCGAGGCGCAGCTGATATTTCCCGGTAGGACAATACCCTATAGGTCGCCTGCCGCGTTTGAGTGTAGGCTCCGGCGGGCAGGAATTAGGGTGATCGCCCGCGGCGCATCTTAAACGCCTTCACCGCTGCACAATGAATCCACCGGTCACTCGTTCGTTCTGAGCCCGACCCTCCGGTATTCTTCAGGCGTGTGCGCGAATACAAACCATGAATGAGGCAGCTGGTTCCTCCGCCTCTGCTTCATTTTCGACCGGCGCCCGGGATGTCGCGGATGGAATCAGCCGCCGCGAGGCGATCGCGAGGACCCTGAAGGCCGGTGCCGGGCTTTCCCTGCTCAGCGGGGTCGGCGGTATCCTACGCGGCGCCATCGAGCCCCCGCTGTCCCCGTCCTCGTCTGGCCCGGTGACCGTGACGCTTAACATCAACGGCGCCGCCCACACGCTCGCCATCGAACCGCGCGTTACTTTGCTCGACGCCCTTCGCGAACACCTGGGGATGTATGGGACGAAAAAGGGCTGCGATCACGGGCAATGCGGCGCCTGTACGGTGCTGGTGAACGGCGAGCGTGTGAACTCTTGCCTCACCCTCGCCGTGATGCACCCCGGCGACGACATCACCACCATCGAGGGCCTGGCGGACGGCGACGCCCTTCATCCCGTGCAGGCGGCCTTCATCAAACACGACGCCTTCCAATGCGGCTACTGCACGCCGGGGCAGATTTGCTCGGCGGTCGCGCTGATCAAGGAAGGCCATGCGAAGACCGACGCCGAAATCAGCGAGCAGATGGCGGGCAACATCTGTCGCTGCGGCGCCTATCAGAACATCGTGGCAGCCGTGCGCGAGGCAATGCAACCGACTGCGTGAAATCCCCGCCAAGTTTTCGAACGCCCCACTGATGAACAATTTTTCCTACATCCTTGCGGCCCAGCCGGACGAGGCCCTCCGCGAGCGGACCGGCCCCGGGCGCCCGGCCTACGTCGCCGGAGGCACCAATCTGATCGACCATATAAAATTGGGGGTCGAGCAACCGCAGCGCCTGATCGATGTGCGGAAACTCGGCTTCGATCGGATCGAGGCATTGCCGGGCGGCGGTCTGCGCATCGGAGCGACCGTGCGCAACACTGCCCTCGCCTATGATGAGCGCGTCCTGAAAAACTACCCTGTCCTTTCACAAGCCATCCTTTCCGGGGCGAGCCCGCAGTTGCGCAATGTCGCCACCACCGCGGGCAATCTGCTCCAGCGTACCCGCTGTTCCTATTTTCGCGACGGCCTCTCGCCCTGCAACAAACGCCAGGCGGGCTCCGGCTGCGCCGCGCTAGGCGGCTTCAACCGCACCCACGCAGTGCTCGGAACCAGCGAGCGCTGCATCGCCACGCATCCCTCGGACATGGATGTGGCGATGATCGCGCTCGACGCCCTTGTCCGCCTCCGCGGCGCCCGCGGTGAGCGCACCGTTCCGCTGCAGGATTTTTACGTGGCCTATGGCGAGGATCCGGCGAAAGAAAATGTGCTCGAGCCCGGCGAGTTGATCACGGCCGTGGACCTGCCGGCGACGGAGTGGTTTGCCCGGTCGCATTACTTCAAGGCGCGCGACCGGGCGAGTTACGAGTTCGCACTTGCCTCGGCCGCCGTCGCGCTCGATCTGCGCGACGGACTCGTGCGGGACTGTCGCATCGCACTGGGCGGTGTCGCCACCAAGCCATGGCGCGCCCACGCGGCGGAAAATGCGCTCAAGGGCACGCGACCCACCGAGCAGGCGTTTCGCGCTGCGGCCAACGCGGAGCTTAGCTCGGCCGTGCCGCGCCCTCACAATGGTTTCAAGATTGAACTGTGCCGGGGCATCCTGATGCAAGCACTGCAGACTACCGCCGCATTGGCGTAATTCTCCATGTCCCCTGCCCCCGATTCCTCTCCGCCTGTCGCCCCCCTCGGCGAGCCGCGTGACCGCGTGGACGGGCGCGCCAAAGTGACCGGCCGCGCTGTTTACGCTGCCGAGGCGCCGGTGCGAAATGCCGTTCACGCCGTGCTCGTGTCGAGCACGATCGCCCGGGGCGAGATCACGGCGATGGACGCGTCGGCAGCGGAGCGGTCCCCGGGCGTCCTGGCCGTGCTGACGCCGAACAACGTGCCGAAGCTGGAATACGTGGACGCGAAGTTTCACGCGGAAAAGCGCCTGCCCCTCGGCGATCTTAGGATTTACTACGCCGGGCAGCACATCGCCGTGGTCGTCGCCGACACGCTCGAGAGTGCGCTTTATGCTTCCACACTTCTGCGGGTACAGTACCGCGAGGAGCCACCGGTGCTGGGGCTCGACGATCCCGCCGCAAAGATCGAGTGGCCCAAAGGAGAAATGGCCGCGCCGTTGCAGTTTGAGAAAGGCAATGTCGACGCGGCGCTGGGCGGCCCGGGCTTGGTCACTGTGAGGCAAACTTATTCGACCCCGATCGAGACGCACAACCCGATGGAAATGAGCGCGACCGTCGCGTATTGGGAAGCGGGAAAACTGACGGTGTGGGATGCGACGCAGGCAGTCGTCAGCCGGCAAAAGGCGCTCGCCGCGGTCTTTGGTTTGAGACCTGACCAGGTTCGTGTGTTGTGCCCGTTTGTCGGCGGCGCTTTTGGCTGCAAGGGCGATCAATGGCCGCACACATTCCTGGCCGCCGCGGCCGCCAAGGCGGTCGGCAAGCCGGTCAAGCTGATGCTGACCCGCCAGCAGATGTTCACCGGCTGCGGTCACCGGCCGGTGACGGAGCAGACGATTACCCTTGAAGCGGACGGCAACGGCCGGTTGGTGGCGCTCCGCCACGAATCGAAAAGCGACGATTCCGAGGTGGGGAAGCACATCGAGCCCTGCGGCGCCGGGTCGTCGGCCATCATGTATGCCACGCCCAACCTCGCTTACACCCATCGCGTGAGCCGCGTGAACATCGCCTCCGCCACCTTCATGCGCGCTCCTGGCGAAAATCCCGGCACGTATGCCTTGGAAAGCGCGATGGATGAACTGGCGATCGCGCTTAAAATGGACCCGGTGGAATTGCGGCTCGTGAACTACGCCGACCGCGCGCCACACAATGGGCTGCCCTTTTCGACGAGCAATGTGAAGGAGTGCTACCGGCTGGGCGCGGAAAAATTCGGCTGGTCCCGGCGCAATCCCACACCCGGCAGCATGCGCGCACCGGACGGGGCCTGCGTGGGCTGGGGCATGGCGACGGCGACCTATCCGGCGAATCGGTTTCCGAACCAGGCCCGTATCCGTCTCATGCTTGACCGCGACGGCGGCGTGCGTGCGATCGGGGCGGCGGCGACCCAGGATTTGGGCACCGGTGCCTATACGGTTTGCACGCAGATGACGGCCATGCTGGTCGGCCTCCCGTTCGAGCGGGTGAAGTTTGAATTGGGCGACTCCAACCTGCCGCCGGGCGGCGTGTCCGGCGGCTCCGCGA
>Ga0182018_10001101_pt1 | contig 32402 bp, 21 predicted proteins | sample 812P2MmetaG_FD_120490 | JGI IMG/M metagenome (GOLD analysis project Ga0182018, IMG submission 120490) | Permafrost microbial communities from Stordalen Mire, Sweden - 812P2M metaG | ecosystem: Environmental > Terrestrial > Soil > Wetlands > Permafrost | place: Sweden: Stordalen | collected...
CTAGCTAAGATCGCTCCCCGCGATACAGTCCCTGTTTGCGCACATATTCCGCGACTCGCGGGTCCAGCCATCGCACCAGCGGTTTGCCCTGGGCTGCCGCCGCCCGAATCGTTGTGGCGGAGACGCTTTGGTGAACCCCTTCCAGCAAATGCAGCGTAACCCCAGGCAACACCAGATCCCCCTTCGCAGGTTGATTGTGAAAAGGACGGCTCACCGCCGCCGGAGGCCGCAAGTCTTCCGGCGGCGCCTCAGCCACATCCCGCAGCGAGTATCCAGGGCGGCTGGCCACGATGAAATCGCACTCCGCCAGAAGCGCGCTCGCCTCGCGCCACTTTGCGACGTCTCGAAACGCGTCAATTCCGATCAGAAAAAAAAGCCGGTCCGACTTCTTGAGCGTTTTTTTCAGGCGTCGGACCGTATCAATCGAATAATTTGCGCCGTCAATCGTTGGGACAGCCCCGCGCTTAGGAGAGGTTCGCAGTTCCGCAGTCGTCAACCCCGGCGCTTCCAGCAGCGATGGCACGAATCGACGTTCGTCCTCGGTCGCGAGCGCCACCATGGCATAACGATGGATGAATGCGGTGAGCGGCTGCTTCTGTTTGTGCGGAGGCACGTTCGCTGGCACAAACAATACCTGCCGCAGAGAGTAGCGGTTGGCGGCCGCCCCGGCCAGTGCCAGGTGTCCGCGATGGATGGGGTCGAAGCTGCCGCCGAAAAGACCAATATTCATTCCAGTATTCCCGTCAACTCTTAGGGATTCGTATCAGGGCATCGCTTTAGCGATGCCGTAAATTCCTCGATCTCAGAAGCCCCTTTAGGGGCTGGCTCTAAAAGCCGCCCCTGACGTCCGTCAATGCAAAGTTTTGTCAGCAACTGTCACCGGCAATGTCCGCTAGTTTCGTCGTTCGCCCGTCCTCATGGCAAGCCCTGTTGCAAGACTATGTTCCCTTTCGCCTTTTTTCACGAGAGAGTTGTGCGGAAAGCGTCCGATGAGATTAGGCTGTGGACACGGCTTTTGCGTCTTTCTCGAACTCTTGCCCCAGGTTCTGCCCGGAAGTTTTCCACCTGGCATTCTGGACCCTGGTAGGTGTACCTCTGGCCACTGTGCCGCCAGGAATTGCGGCGGACTACCGTAACTCGCTCTGCGTGCGGTCGGCGCATAGCATAAGGCCATGCGAATGAAACTCCCCCTCATCCGCACTTTGGCGGTCGCTCCGGCGCGCGCTCCCATTTTGCGCTACGGAGTCGCTCTCCTCAGCACCGTCCTCGCGCTGATCCCTACTTTGTTCTTCTCCGATGTCGCAGAGAGCCGCCTCGTCGTCTTCGCGGTCGCAGTCATGGTCAGTGCCTGGTACGGCGGCTGGAAGCCCGGGCTCGCCGCCACCTCTTTCGCTCTCACCGTCAGCGCCTACTATTCCCTCAGCGGCGGACAAACTGCGGGCGAATATCGCCGGGCGATTGCGCACCTCGCCTTGTTCTTCGCCGTCGCCCTGCTGATCTGCTGGTTCAACGCGGCGCTCCGCGGCACCCAGGAGAGCCTGCGCCGGTCGGAAATCAGCTTTCGTTCGCTGGTCATGAACGCGCCTTACGGCATCTGCCGCTGCGACGCCCTCGGCATCCTGCAGGATGCCAATCCCGCGATGGTGGCCATGTTTGGCTATGACCGCGCCTCCGAACTGACCGGCCGGCATCTCGGGAGCCTGTACGCCGACGCCCAGCAATGGTTTCAAACCGCCGATTACTTTCACGCCCGGAAGGAATTCAACAACCTCACCACGGAGTGCGTGCGCAAGGACGGCACGGCCATCGTTGCGCGCATTTCCGGACGCTCAATTCCGAATGGCAAATCCGGGGGCAGCTTCGAGATTTTTATGGAAGACGTGACCGAAACCCGCATGCTGGAGCTGCAACTCCGCCAGGCACAAAAAATGGAAGCAATCGGTCGTCTCGCCGGTGGCATCGCGCACGACTTCAACAACCTGCTGATGGTGATCTCCGGCTACTCTGAGTTTCTGCTCGAGCGTCTCGGCCCCGATCCCCGGCTCCGCGGCCCGGCGCAGGAAATCTCCAACGCCACGCAGCGCGCTACTTCGCTGACCCGGCAATTGCTGGCCTTCAGCCGCAAGCAGATGCTCGCCCCCAAGATGCTCGACCTGAACGAAGTGGTGGCCGAGAACCTGAAAATGCTCACCCGCATGATCGGCGAGGATATCGATCTGGTCATGGTTCCAGGCCCCGCGCTCGGCGCCGTCCGCGCCGATCCCGGCCAGATCGACCAGGTCATCATGAACCTGGCAGTGAACGCTCGCGACGCAATGCCGGAGGGCGGCAAGCTGACCATCGAGACCACCAATGTCACCCTCGACGAAAACTTCGCGCGTACACACACTCCGCTGACCGCTGGCGACTACGTCATGCTCGCCATCAGCGATACCGGCGTAGGCATGGACAACGATACGCAGACACGCATCTTCGAGCCATTCTTCACCACCAAGGGTGCCAAGGGCACCGGCCTCGGCCTCTCTACGGTGTACGGCATCGTGAAACAGAGCGGCGGCTTCATCTTTGTCGACAGCCAGCCGCAACGCGGCACCGCTTTCCGCGCCTATTTCCCGCGCGTCGATGGCCGCGAAGACACAGCCGCCGCGCAGGACTCCCTCGGCCTTCCCCGCGCCGATCGTGGGCAGGAAACCATTCTCCTCGTCGAAGATGAAACCAATCTCCGCGGTCTCGCCCGCCAATACCTGGAAACTCAGGGCTATAAAATCCTCGAGGCCGAGGACGGCGCCGCTGCTCTGCAAATCGTGGACGGACACAAGGGCACCATCGACCTGCTGCTCACCGATGTCATCATGCCCGGAATCAACGGCCGCGAATTAGCATCGAAAATCACCAAGCTGCTTCCTGGAATCCGCGTCCTCTACATGTCGGGTTACACCGAGAATGCGGTTGGCCATGACGGCATGCTCGATGCCGGTATCAACTTGCTGCAAAAGCCATTCAGCCTTCCCGCGCTGAAAGACCGCGTGCAGGAGGTCTTGGATTCCGAGCCGATCCCGCTGGAGCTAACAATGCCGTCCCGCGCCGGTTCCAGCCTAGCGGAAAAGAAAGTTCCGCCGTTTCGAGCTCGCCGTTTCAATCTCCATCTTCCGTTGCACTATCGTCCGCTCGGAGAGAAAAGCTGGCGTGCCGGCACCACCGAGAACATCAGTCGCTCCGGATTACTCTTCCAGGCGCAGGAATGGCTCCATCCCAACTCACAACTGGAAATCAGCCTGGTGTTGCCGCCAGAGATTGCCGGCCTCGCCGCCACCGAGGTCATTTGTCGCGGAGAAGTGGTCCGCTCCATCGAAGCCCAGGGAGAGGGAGAAGGACGACGTCGGGGTGTTCCTCCCGCCTTGGCCGCCAAGATTCTCCAATATCAGTTCCTGCACGGCGGCCGCGTAGGCGAAGCGTAAGCTTTTGGGATTGCGTAGGGACGGACGCCCTCGGCCGTCCAGCCGAGCGCAGCTCGGCCCTTCAGAATCCTGCCTAAGCCTGCCAACGGGAACGCGCAGCCCCTGTAAAATCACGCTCGCCTTGTGGCCCGAGTCATCTGATCCGCAGTTACTTTCGATACCCGATTCTCCTTGGACAACGCCCCTCCGGGGCTGTTACATTGCGGCCAGTACCATTGCGTCACTCAGCGAGGTTAACGATGTCCCTGGTCGTGAAACTGGAAGACGATCTCGGCGAACGCAGCGAATGGGTTATGCTGCATGGGGTGGTGCCTGCCGCCAGCCATGCGGATTTCCTACTGCTCAGCGGCATCGATCCATTCGGCAAAACGGTGTTCAATCACCTGCAGATGGAACCTTTTCTCCGGGAATGGGATCGCGCCAAAGATCGCGTGCGCGATGACAGCCAGAAAGAAGCGTGGCTGAAGGTGAAAGAAATGGCCGAAACCTGCCGCCATGACCGCGACCTGTATCTGCGCTTCGTGGGCAATTAAGCGCGCCTCGCGATCGATTGCAAAGTCGTGGTTACTTCGACAGCAATCCCAGCGACTCGCGAAACAGCACTTCAAAAGTCTGAGGACTCTTGCCGCCCCGCGCGGCCCGCAGCGCGTTGTCCGCGGCCGCCCGCTGATAACCCAGATTTACCAGCGCGGAAATAACGTCTTCCTCGATCGGACTCGCCACGGCCACGCTGGTTTCGGAAGCTCCTGTCGCCGCCGGCAACTTGTCGCGCAGCTCCAGCACCATGCGCTCCGCCGTCTTCTTGCCAATTCCGGGAATGCGAGTGAGTCGCGCCAGGTCGCCCCCGCGAATCGCCCCCACCATCTCGTCGACCGGCATGCCGCTCAGAATCGTGATCGCAAGCTTCGGACCGATTCCGCTGACCGTCAGCAGCTTTTCAAAAAGTTGTTTTTCTGCAAGCCGCAAAAATCCATACAGGCTCAGCGCGTCCTCCCGAACATGCGTGTGAATGTGGAGGGCGACTTCCGCGCCCGCCGCTGGCATTTCGGTGAACGTCGGCACGCTGATCGCAACGTCATAGCCGACTCCGTGAGTTTCCACGATCGCCTGGTTCGGACGTTTCGCCAGCAAAGTTCCGCGAAGATGCGCAATCATTCGGGCTATATTGTACGGCAGTGTACGGCAGTCCACCCAGCGACAACCCACCTCAGGACAGCCGCCCCCGGCTGTCCAGCGGGCGACGCCCGCTGGAGGCTATACAAGAACTCTGATGCAAGCGGTTTGGGAAGGGCAAGATTTCACAGGCTGCGGAAAAACTCGTGTAGAGACGGGGCTTGCCCCGTCTAACGCCACCAGAAAACTCTGGTTCGAAGGGTTTTGGGAAGGGCGTGACTCCAGTCATGCCGTAAACGCCGAAAAATCTACGGTAGTTCTCGACTGCTGAGGACGCGCAACGTCCGCTGCGCGAATAAAAATATACTTTTCCGAGCCTTTCCACAGGAAGTTTCTTCGCTCCACAGTTTTTACACAACGAAGCTGCACTTTGCCATTGCGTTAATTTTCCCACTGCCGCAAAGTGCTCACAGTCAAAGCGTGAGATGTTCTGAGTCTGGTCCGACAAGGGTTCAACGTAGCCGGTGACTTCGCAAAAGTCGCCGGGGGAATTCGGCGCACGTCCACTGTGCCGGCTCCCGGGCTTTGCGGCCTTCTGAGAAATCCTTCTTCCAAGGAGGATGGAAGCGCTGAATCCTGAACGTGAAGCGAAAGCTTCACGGTGAGCATCGATGCACAGCACTCTTCGGAGTGCAGTTGCGCGATGGTCCTTCGCCCCGGCGAGAGACGGCAGTCAGAACGTCCGCGATAACAATGCGGCTTGGGTGGCTGGCCCGGGCCGCATTTGTTTTTGCCGCAGCAATTGTGCCAGTGTTCTTTCCCTCAACGCCGTCCAACCCTCATAATTACCAAGCGACCAGCGTGCGCCTCCGATGACATCAAATTCGTCCGACAACTTCAAGGAGACGCTGAAGCAGCAGGCCGACATCGTTCGCATAGTCGGTGACTACGTCAAGCTGAAGAAAGCTGGCGCGCAGAACTTCTCCGGCCTGTGTCCCTTTCACAGCGAGAAGACCCCGTCATTCTCAGTTCATTCCACGCGCCAGTTCTACCACTGTTTCGGCTGCGGAGAGTCCGGAGACGTCTTCGCCTTCATCCAGAAGGTTGAAAACATAACCTTCATGGAAGCTGTTCGCCTGATTGCTCAAAAGCTCGGCGTGCCCATGCCCAAGGTGAGCTTTTCCAGTCCGGCCGAGGCGCGAGACGCCCAGGTTCGCATGGCGCTGCTCGACGTGCATGCGCGCGCTGCCGCGTTCTTTCAGGAATGTTTGCGCAAGCCTGAAGGCGCCAATGCCCGTGAGTATCTGAAGAGTCGCGGCCTGGACTCGGATACGATTGCGCGTTTTCGCATCGGGTACGCTTCAGATTCGGGATTCCATCTGCGCGATGCTTTGCGGCGCGAGTTTGATGAAGACTTGTTGCGCGAGAGCGGGATGTTTTCCTGGAAAGAAAACTCTAAGGAAACGATTACTGAGAACCGAGAACTGAGAACTGAGAACTCCGACGCAAACAGTGACCGCTCGCAGCTCGCAGCTCGCGGCTCGCAGCCTGCAGCCATCTATTCCAAGTTCCGCAATCGCGTGATGTTTCCCATCTGCAACGACCAGGGCAAGGTGATCGCCTTCACCGGACGCACCTTAGCCACCGACGAAAAGGCCGGACCAAAATATCTGAACTCTCCGGAGACGCCGATTTATTCGAAGTCGCGAGTGCTGTTCAATCTGGACAACGCGAAAGAAGCGATTCGCAAACTCGACTACGCGATTCTGGTCGAAGGCCAGATGGATTGCATTTCGGTGTACGCCGGGGGCTTCCACAACGTGATCGCGAGCTCGGGCACCGCATTCACCGAGCTGCAGGCGAAATTGCTGGGGCGATTCTCAAAGAACGTGGTGGTCAATTTCGATCCCGACACTGCCGGCGCTCGCGCCACGGAGCGGACCCTCGGATTGCTGGTCGAAGACGAATTCAACATCAGGGTTCTCACGCTCGAAACCGGATTCGACCCCGATCTCTTCATTCGCCGCAAAGGTAAAGACGCCTACAGCGCGGCGCTCAAGAATTCGCAGAAATATTTCGACTACCTGATCGATCGCGCGCGCATGATGTTTCCAGCCCGCAACTCGGACAGCAAGATCAAAGCCGTCAACCATCTCCTTCCACACATTCAACGGGTGCCCAGCCGGATCGTGCGCGATGAACTGGCGCTCGAGATTTCGCAGAAGCTGGGGATTGATTCCGCGGTGCTTCGGCAGGAATTGAAGCATGCCGCGACCACTCGCGCCGCGACCCAGGTCAAAGCCACCGCCGAGGCGCAAATCACCGGAGCGGAGCGCGTCCTGGTCCGGGCTCTGGCCTCGGCAACGCAGATGCAGGCGAGCGGAACGCGGACTTCATCGCGCGAAGGAACGGACGAGGAGTTCGATCCCGCCCGGCAGGCGCAATATGCGCTGCAATCGGAGCATCTGTATGAGGGCTTGGCTTCGCAGTCGTTGATCGAGGCTCTGCTGGAAGCCGGAACCGAAACTGCGGACGTTATGACGCTGCCCAAGACGGAAGAAGACCGGCGTCTCCTGGCCTCACTCCTGATGAACGAGGAGGAAGATCTGACCCCGGAGACGGTCGAGGGCGCGGTCCGGGCGTTGCGCAGGATTTATCTGCGCCGGCGCCAGGAAGAAGTGCAGCGCGCATTCCAGCGTCCGGGCATCTCAATGGAGGAAAAACAGGCGCTTTTGCAGGAAAAAGTGCGTCTAAAACGAGCCCTGATGGACCCCGGACTCGGCGAGGCAGCGGGCCGAGCCTCATAACCGGGCTTCATAACATAGATCGAAAACCCGGAACGAAACCGGGTCGAGCGTCATCTAAGAATATAGCGGGAAACGAGATACGGGCGGCTGAGTGCAATCGGCAAACGGGCGCGAACTTCAACGGCGTCGGCAGCAAGAGTAATCGGCGTGCTATACTTCTGAAGTTTGTGCGCCTCGCGCACAACTCCGTAACGACTCCCACCGCTGAATAGTTTGGCGTCCGCGAGCCGCGGCCGTCTTGAGGATATTCTGGCTTGGCACTTGATGACAAGTACGACGACATAAAAAAGCTGATCGACGCAGGCAAAGAGAAGGGATATCTGACCTATGATCAGGTCAACGACCTTATCCCGCACGATGTGCACTCTCCTGAGGACCTGGAAGATCTGCTAACCACGATCGGGACGCAAGGAATCGATGTTCTCGAAAGCTCGAAAGGGCCTTCGACCGATCTGGAAAAAAAATTCGAGGAAGTAGAAGAAAGCTCCGACGACGTAGAACTGGATTTAACCCCAGGAGCCCTGGAAAAAACCAACGACCCGGTCCGCATGTATTTGCGGGAGATGGGCACTGTTCCTTTGCTTACGCGCGAAGGCGAAGTTGAAATCGCCAAGCGCATCGAGCGGGGGCAGAACCGTGTTCTAAAGGCGCTTTCGCGCTCGCCGATTGTGATTCGTGAACTTCTCGCCCTGGGCGAGGACCTCGAGAAGGGCGTCCGCTCTATTAAAGAGCTGGTGACTTTCGACGAAGAGGAAATCACGGAAGAAATTGTCGACAAGCGTCTGAAAGAATTTCTTGCCAAGATCAACACCCTCGACAAGCTTTACAAGAAGGTGGCTCCGCTCCAGGAAAAACTGGCGGCGGTGAATCTTAAGAAGCGGCCGCGCGATCATCGGCGTTATCGCTTCAGCCTGGCCCACGCGGTTGTGCGCACTTCGATCGCGGTTCGGAAGCTGGGCTTTACCAACAACGAACGCAAGCGTCTCATCGACCGCGTCAACCGCACGGTCGACGGCATGCGCTCACTCGACCGGCAGATCCAGAATCTGGAGAAACGTGCCGAGGCCACGCGCAGCGAAGAGCAAAAGAAGGAATACAAAAAGCAATCGCGCGCGGTCCGCGGAGAGCTGGAAAAGCTCGAAGTGGAAGCGGGCCTGTTGTTCCAGGAGCTCAAGCGCACACAGCGCGAGATCATCCAGGGCGACATGGACGCCGAGCACGCCAAGCGCGAGCTCATCGAAGCGAACTTGCGTCTGGTGGTCTCGATTGCGAAGAAGTACACCAATCGCGGCTTGCAATTCCTCGACCTGATTCAGGAAGGTAATATCGGCCTGATGAAGGCGGTCGACAAGTTCGAATACCGCCGAGGGTATAAGTTCTCAACCTATGCCACGTGGTGGATTCGGCAGGCGATCACCCGCGCCATCGCCGACCAGGCACGTACGATTCGTATCCCGGTGCACATGATTGAAACCATCAACAAGCTGATCCGCACCTCGCGGCAGCTGGTGCAGGAACTGGGGCGCGAACCGACGTCGGAAGAAATTGCCAAGCGGATGGACATTCCGGTAGCCAAGGTCCGCAAAGTCTTGAAGATCGCACAGGAACCAATCTCCCTCGAAACGCCAATCGGCGAAGAGGAAGATTCGCACCTCGGCGACTTCATCGAGGACCGGGCGGTAGTTTCTCCGGCCGAAGCGGTGATCAACGTCAACCTCAAGGACCAGACTTCGCAGGTGCTGCGCACGCTCACGCCGCGCGAAGAAAAAGTCATCAAGATGCGCTTCGGACTGGAAGACGGTTCCGAGCACACTCTCGAAGAGGTCGGACAGTCGTTCGCGGTTACGCGTGAACGCATCCGGCAGATTGAGGCTAAGGCGCTTAGAAAGCTGCGGCATCCGTCACGTTCCCGGAAACTGCGGGCGTTTATGGATGGTGTAAGAGACTAAAGCAGGTGTGGGGACGGGCGACTCGCCCGTCCAGCGGAGCGCAGCTCCGCAGAATCACAATCAGACATTTGAATTGCAGAGGTGAGCGCTCAGTTGCAGAGATTAAACCCTCGAGTTTTTAACCTCTGCAATCTGACCTCTCACCTCTGACCTGCTTTCGTGCCTTCGGTTCCGAAACGGGATATTCGCGAATCGCGACATCCGGCCCCCCATAAACGCTGCGCTCCGCCCTGCTAGAATCGACGTATCTTCATGGAAGCCTCTCGCATTCGCAATTTTGCGATCATTGCGCATATTGATCATGGGAAATCCACGCTGGCCGACCGGCTGCTGGAGTTGACCGGATCGCTCGCCATGCGCGAAATGCAGGCTCAGGTTCTCGATTCAATGGACCTGGAACGCGAGCGCGGGATCACCATCAAAGCTCATGCGGTGCGCATGCTGTACCCCGCGCAGGATGGTCAGATTTATCAGCTCAATTTGATCGACACTCCGGGCCACGTGGATTTTTCCTACGAAGTCTCGCGCTCCCTGGCGGCTTGCGAAGGCGCGTTGCTCGTCGTGGATGCTTCGCAGGGCGTCGAAGCACAGACTTTGGCGAACTCCTATCTGGCCATCAATCACGGACTCGAAATTATTCCGGTGATCAACAAGATCGACTTGCAGAGCGCCGACATCGAGCGCACCAAAGAGATGATCGAGAGCGCAGTCGGCCTCGACGCATCCGACGCCTTGCTGATCAGCGCAAAAACCGGCCAAGGTGTTCCCGATGTTCTCGAGGCGATCGTGAAGCGAGTTCCGCCGCCAAAAGGCTCGCCCGAGCGCCATCTGCAGGCGCTGCTCTTTGATTCCTGGTTCGATCCCTATCGCGGAGTCGTGGTCTTGGCGCGAGTCTTCGAAGGCAGATTGCTCAAGGGACAAAACATCCGCCTCTGGTCGAACGGCCACGTTTATCAGGTGGAAGCTCTGGGCGTGCTCACGCCGAAACCGGCGGAGATCGAAGAACTGGTCGCGGGAGAAGTCGGATTCATCATCGCCGGCATCAAGAACGTCGCCGACACCAAAATCGGCGACACCATCACCGACGATGACCGGCCATCGCTCCAGGCATTGCCCGGTTTTGAAGAAATCAAACCGATGGTTTTCGCCGGACTCTACACCGTGGACGCGCACGAACATACGCAACTGCGCGAGGCGCTGGAAAAACTAAAGCTGAACGATTCGTCATTCTTCTTCGAGCCGGAAAGTTCAGTGGCGCTCGGATTTGGCTTCCGCTGCGGCTTTCTGGGGCTCCTCCATATGGAGATCATCCAGGAACGGCTGGAGCGTGAATACAACCTTGACCTGATCACCACGGCTCCAGGCGTGCGCTACCAGATCACGAAGACCGACGGCCAGGTGATCGAGGTGGATAATCCTTCGCGCTGGCCGGATGTAAGCGAGATCGCGAAGGTCGAAGAGCCCGTGATTCTGGCGGTGATTTTGACTAACGAAGAATATGTAGGCGGCATTCTGAAGCTGGTCGAAGAAAAGCGCGGCAAGCAGAAGAGTTTTGAATATGTCAGCTCGTCGCGGGTAATGCTCCAGTACGAGCTGCCGCTGAATGAAATTGTGCTCGACTTCTACGACCGGCTGAAATCAGTCTCCAGAGGCTATGCTTCGCTCGACTATCACCTGTCGGGCAACTGGGTGTCGCCGATGGCAAAGCTTGACATCATGGTGGCGGGCGAGCCGGTGGATGCGCTGTCAACCATCATTCATCGCGACTTTGCTTACGATCGCGGACGGTTGCTGGCGGCCAAGATGAAAGAGTTGATCCCCCGCCAGATGTTTGAGGTAGCGATTCAGGCGGCCATCGGCGCCAAGATCATTGCCCGCGAAACCGTGCCGGCGATCCGCAAGAACGTCATCGCCAAGTGCTACGGCGGCGACATCAGCCGTAAACGCAAGCTGCTCGAGAAACAGAAAGAAGGCAAGAAGCGGATGAAGCGCATCGGTCGCGTGGACATTCCGCAGGAAGCGTTTCTGGCAGTGCTGAAAGTGGGCGAAGGCAGCGGGTAGAACTCGGCTGTAGTGTAGAGCGGACACTCCTGTCCGCTGCCTTTGACTTTGGTGTTGCCCTTGCTTTTGCCGGCGCAGCCGCGGAGGGACGGGAGTTTCAAACTGCGCCAATACCGGAACGCCTGAGAGTTAGGGAGCTTATATGTCGCGCATCGCCATCATCGCATTACTCGCATGTTTCACGGTCGTAGCGTCTGCGCAACTTGCTGGCGGACCGGTCCGCGTTTCGACCGCATTCCTGCTTGGCCTGGTTGATCACAAAACGATGCCGGTATATCCCGATGAAGCGATGAAGAAGGGAATTCACGGCGACGTAGTTTTTGAGATCGACGTCGATGAAACCGGTAAAATTACGGCCAGCAAGCCGCTCGCAGGCGACCCTCTGTTGATAGCCGCGAGTAAGGTTGCGCTGCAAACTTTTAGCTACCATCCTTATCTGCTCAACGGATCCGCAGTCAAAGTGCGGAGCCAACTGGGATTTCATTTCTCAGTAGAGAAAAATGCGGACGCCGTTAATGGACATGTGGAGTGCATGACGTCGATTCCCAGCCAGCCATAGTTTTCGAACCGGCGTCGTGAACGATAAGAAAGTCGATATTGCACTTGATTTTTGGGTGGCGCAGCGGTTCACCGCTGCGGTAACCGCACTATTGAATAAGGCTTTAGCCGCTGAGGGAGATGAGTCTCGCGCGAAAGCGATCACTCCGACTGCCCGACGACTTCAAACTTCCTGGTTTTTTTGTCCGCGAACAGAAACTCGTAGACTTGAAGGAAATCGTAAGTGGTCTTGTGCTCGTCCTTCACCAGCTTTGCCTTGTAATCGCCGAGCACCAATACGGTGTTAGTGGTGCATTCACACAGAAGACTGTAGTTCTTTCCGTCAATGACTACGCCCAGGTTTTCCCGGCCGCCGTTGTCCATGTTCGATGAACCGACGTGGACGTTGACGGTGTACTCGGCTGGGATAGGGTCTTCCCCAGCCCAGGCCGATCCGGAGGCGAGCAGCAAGATAGCAAGCAAGAAGTTCTTCATGATTTCCCTCACTTCTGGTGCGGAGATGCCTCGCAGTATAGCGCCGGTTTCGGCCGAGCTCTAGCTTAGGAAGCCCTAGGTAGGGGTGCAAGCCAAAAGCCTTCGTGATCCTTCGTGCCCTTGGTGGTTCAGGATTTCATCGGCCCCAACCCATAGAAGGAGTTGCGCTGGCCCATGCATACCCTGATTTCTTCATATTTTGGCGTGTGTGCGGGGGGTTTACGCGTACGCCAGCCGCTGCTGATGCGGGCTACAGCCTTTCGGTTTATGTGCAAATCTCACATTGTGTGACAAAAGTGCTGATTTGCAAGCGGTTTCGCCCATTGCGCTTCACACGACAGTTAACCAACTTAGAAACATAGCGTTAGGAACACCGGGACGACTTTGTAATCCCCCCATAAACCGGTGGGCGCCGCTCGATTACAAGCGGCGGCTTTATCATCCACAAAGTTTTCCACAGGCTGAATGCCGCCGTCGTGTGGAGCGGACACTCCTGTCCGCTGCCTTTGACTTTGGTGTTGCCTTTGCTTTTGGGTGGTCGCAGCCGCTCACCGCTCCGGGGGCAGCACTAATTTGAATAGGCTTTCCAGTTTGCTGAATCCCCGTTTCGTACCCGAAAAACTCTGTTTCGAATCAGGGCATCGCTTCAGCGATGCCGCAAGTCCAAGTCGAAGGGACTGCGGGGGGCTAGATTTTTACCTCTGCAATCTAACCTCTGACCTCTGACCTGTCCCGGCCCTACTCGCCAGGTTCGTTGTTGCCTTCCAGCATGTTCGCGAAGCGCGTGGAATTGTGCAGGAAGGCGAGATTGAACTTCCCGATGGGACCATTGCGCTGCTTGGCGATAATGATTTCGGCGCGGCCTTTAAGGTCGGGGTCGTCCTGCTTATAGATCTCTTCGCGGAAAATAAACATAACAACGTCGGCATCCTGCTCGATCGACCCTGATTCGCGCAGATCAGAGAGCTGCGGCCGGTGGTCGCCGCCGCGGCTTTCCGGAGCGCGGCTGAGCTGCGACAAGGCGAGCACGGGAACGCCGAGTTCCTTGGCAATGGCTTTCAGTCCGCGCGAAATCGAAGACACTTCCTGGGTGCGATTTTCAAAGCGCTTGCTGCCGCCGGACATGAGCTGCAGATAGTCGACGACCAGCAGGTCAAGGCGTCCTTGGGATTGTTTCAGGCGGCGGGCCTTGGCGCGCATTTCGCTGATCGAGACTCCGGGCGTGTCGTCGATGAACAGAAGCGCGTTCGAGAGTTCCTCCATGGCCCGGACGATCTTTTTCATATCGTCGCCCCAGAGCGACCCGGTGCGCATCTTGTGCGCGTCGACAATGGCGCGAGAACACAGCAGGCGTTGCAGCAGCGCCTCACTCGACATTTCCAGCGAGAAGATGCCGACCACCTTGCCGTCGTCGATGGCCGCGTTCTCGGCGATGTTCATGGCAAAGGATGTCTTGCCCATCGAAGGGCGCGCCGCAAGGATGACCAGGTCGGCCTTCTGGAAACCGCTCGTCTTCTCGTCGAGCTCCGTGTAGTGAGTGGCAAGACCCGTGATGCGCTGGCCGCGTTGCAGCAAGGCATCGACCGATCCGAAAGAGTTGCGGACGATCTCCTTGATGCCCTGGAACCCCTTGCCAATGCGCTTCTCGGAGAGCTGAAAAACAGCGGCTTCAGCTTCATTGAGAATTTCGTCAGCCGGATCGGCCTGCTCGCTGGCTTTAGCAATGGCCGTATTGGACACGTTGATCAGTCCGCGCAAAATCGCCTTGTCGCGGACGATTCTGACGTAGTGCTCGATGGACGGCCGATCGGGCACGCCGTCAAGCAAGCCGGAAATATAGCCGACATCGCCGACCGCCTGCAGATCCCTCTTCTGCTCCAACTCTTCGACCAGCGTAATGATGTCAATAGGCCGGGAAGATTCGGCCAGGTCCATCATGCGCGAATAAATGCGCCGGTGCGAATCAATGGAAAAATCCTCGGGCTTCAGATGCTCGGCGGCATCATTGAAGGCGTGATTATCCAGCAGCACAGCGCCGAGGATCGAGCGCTCCGCTTCAATGTTCGCCGGTAAACGGCCGATGTTAGTTTCGAGGGTCGCCACGATGTTTAGGTGAGTGCGTTGCATCGTAAATCTTTTCCGCCTGTGGACGTATGAGGAGCCAGCAGGAAAACACGGTCAAAATAAATTATCTTCGGCCTTGCACACTCCCCGGTAGAGGCGGGGCTTGCCCCGTCTCAGCAGCCAAAGGCTAGTCAAGCCCCTAAGGGAGTTCCGCCAACACCTGCCACGGAGTATGCCACAAGGCGAACAAAAAGCAAATAACTTCGGTGTTTGATAGTGGCGCAGTTTGAATTGATTTTGGGTGGCGCAGCGGTTTACCGCTGCGATAACTGCACTATTTTTAAATAAGGCTTTACCGCTGAGGGACGGCAATTTTCAAACTGCGCCACTACCCCGCGCTGGGTACTGTCTCAGTTTGAAATTAAGCGCTCTTGCGGAGCAATCTCTCTGCGAGCTTTAGGCCAGTGTAGGCCGCCAAATTCCCGAGCAGCACGCCAATAGCTACCACAGTGACAATGACTGCGGGACGAACTCCGGCTATGTGAAGCAAGTACGCCGCCAAGACCCATGTGCCGTTAAGAACTAGGAACACGAATGTAATGGCCGCCTTTTTCACAATGCCTGCCTTCTACTAAGCTGTGCGTTTCTTGTAAGGGCCACGAACCGAGTATCGCATAGGCCGCGCAGCCGATCTACCCTATGAGATTTCAAACTGAGGCACTACCCGGTGGTTGATAGTGGCGCAGTTTGAATTGATTTTGGGTGGCGCAGCGGTTCACCGCTGCGATAACTGCACTATTTTTAAATAAGGCTTTAGCCGCTGAGGGACGGCAATTTTCAAACTGCACCACTACCCCGCGCTGTCGTCTCGTGACTTATTGTCCAGCTCGTGAGAGGATGAGTCCGCACTGATCTATAGAGACTGACCCTCGCAGTACTTCGATCGCAGATCTTTCTGGGGGGCCTGCTTTACCTGGAGGATCTGTGACACCAGCATCGCCATTTCTACGGCACTTCTCGCATCTCCACATATCCCGTTTGCTTTTGGTTTTCGCCGTCGTGCTGGCAATCGTCATCGCCGCCGGTTGCGGCGGCGGTTCCCAGCCGAAGACTCCGGTCCTGAGCGGGAACACCGAGGTTACTGTGTTGCTGTCGAGCGCAGCGAACGATCAGCTTCAGCTCTTCCAAATCGGCTTCAGCAACCTTACGCTCACGAACCAAAGCGGCCAGACCGTCACCTTACTCTCGACACAGGCGGCGCAGTCGGCCGAATTTATAAATATTAACGGCGGCGCGAGCCCGTTGCTGACCGTGAGTGTCCCGCAGGGCATCTACACGGCAGCATCGTCAACGAATTTGTCCTTCCAATTTGTGTGTGCCACATTTGTTCCACCGAATATCCTCGACACCAGCACATTTGCCGATCCTTTCGGCGGCCCCGACGCGACCATCAACTTCCCCACTCCGATCACAATTACCGGGACCAGCATGGCGCTTTCGCTTGACCTGCTTGTCTCGCAGTCCGAAACGTTCTCCGCCTGTTACAACTCCGGTAGTCTATACACCTACACATTTACACCGACGTTTAACTTATCGCCGCTGACCCTTTCGCCCCAGCCGACGAATCCGGGGAATGGCAAACTGAGCGGCGTACATGGTGAGGTTTCGTCGATCGATGCAGCCAGCAATAGCTTCAGCGTCTCGCTGCCCGTTGAAAACGGGTTACAGACAGTCGCCATTACTGCCAATAGCGGCACGGTCTATCAAGGCATCAACGATTTTTCGGCGCTCGCGGTGGGCACATTCGTTGATATGGATGGAGCGATTCAACCCAGCGGTTCCCTGGTTGCCACTCGTATAGCAGTTGAGGACTCATCGGCAGTCAATATATTGACCGGCCGGGTCATTTACGTGGTTCCCTCGGTGACTGACATAAACATCGTGTCGCGCCAGGAGCAGGGCGCGGACTTTATGAACCAGGAGGTTTTTGGCGGCTGGGCCTTCAACTACGGGAGTGCTGTTTTTCAGATTTCCGGCCAGCTTTCAAACTTACAAAGCCTTCCGTTCACGCCCAGTTTCACTGCATCGAACATGGTCGCGGGACAAAATATCTACCTTTCTGCTCCCGCGATACCGGAAGAGGGCCCGTTCGTTGAGGCAAGAACAATCACGCTGATACCGCAGACGATCGATGGAACCGTCGCCGCAACTTCCAACAGCGGCAACTTTACGGTCTACACCGTGACGCTTGCTCCTTACGATATTTTCCCGGCGATGGCTGTACAGCCGCAACAAATCACTCTTCTGACTGACCCAAGCCAGGTTGAGGTCTACATCGACAGCAATACACAGATGCTCAATTCGGAGGCGCTCGCCGTTGGCAGCACGCTGCTCTTCAATGGCCTGATCTTCAACGACAATGGCACGCTGCGTATGGACTGTGGACAGGTAAACGACGGAGTCGCAGTGCAGTCCGGGACTCAGGCCGCTGTTGCCGGTCATTCTACGCAGGGTGGCGTCGTTGTTCATCAGTATCCGGAGCACCTGGGAGCTTCCAAATAAGCACGCTGCCCCCAGGTTCGCGCCCAAAATCTCGGGACCCAACACGCGGCGGCGGGTCTCCAGGATCTCGATATCTAGTCCAGGCACAAAAGGCGAGCAGGGCATGGTCCCTACGCAGGCAAATCAGGGCGATAAGGATTCTCGAGGATCAAGGAACGGACGTAAGGGCGAGGTCTACGTAGGGACGGCCGCCCTCGGCCGTCCAAGCGAGCGCAGCTCGCCGGGTTTAGCTTGATCTAGTCCAAGCACAAAGGGCGAGCAAAGCATTGTCCCTACGCAGGCAAACCTCGGTCAGAAAATTCTTGACATTAAAACCTAGTCGATGTAATAGTAGTAAACAGGACTGGGGCAGTTTCGAGAAACGTTTCTTCAAAAGAAGAACGTCCCTCGAAGCCGCCCCAAAACCATTTTGGGCGTTGTTTGAGGAGCTAAGTCCTTATTCCGGAATATTTTGCATATAAGTCCTTTAAACTCAAAGATTTTGCGGGATTTTTCCACTAACTCCGTGATTCTAAAGATCTCGAAAATAGAAAAAATTCAAGGCAGCGATATGTTACTAAAGTAGTAAACATAGGAATAAAGACCCCGCAACCCATCAGACCCGTAACTCGACCACCGTAGCACCCCCGCCACCCTCGTTAGAAGGCGGTTCTGTAACGGACTCCACATGCGGATGCTTCTGCAGATACTGCCGCAGGGCTTTGCGGAGAACGCCCATCCCGCTGCCGTGGACAATGCGCACCCGCGGCATGCCGGCCAGAAACGCGCGGTCGATAAATTTCTCGACCTCGCCCGTTGCTTCGTCCACGGTGCGTCCGATGACATTGATTTCGCTCTGCATGTTGAGGCTGCTGGTTTCGTTTTGGAGCGACACCGTGATGCCTCGGGAGCGCGCGGCTTCGACGGGCGAGGATTGCGGCTGCGCTTTTCCCTGGGCGTTTACCAGCACTTCGGCGATGTCTTCGCGACCGACGCGCATCTTCATTGAGCCGATTTCGACATCGAAGTGATGCTCGCCAATTCTCTTTTTGACGACGGCGGCACGGCCCATGGACTTGAGCTTGACGGTATCGCCCTCGGAGACGTGCTTCACCAGGCTAGGCTGGGCGTTCGGATCTCCGCGATCGGCGCCGGTGGCGTGCGCGACCACAGTCGCATCAAACTGCTCGCGAAATTCGCGGCGCATTTTGGCGATGCGGCGTTCGGCGTCTTTCGAGAGTTTCTGCGCGGCAGCGCGGTCCTGCACCGCATTCACACTTTCGCGGGCGTGATATTCGAAGTCGCGGAAGAGGGCTTCTAGCTTCGCCTCCATCTCGCGAATTTTGGCTTGTTGTTCTTTGCGGCCTTCGTTGGCCAGGTGGGACTTCTCGCGGTCGAGCTCCAGCTCTCGCGCTCGCATGCGGTTGCGTTCCTGTTCAAGATCGCGGAGGTCGGCGTGCAGGCGGTCGAGGAAGCGGGCTACATCTTGCGTCTGCGAGCCGAGTCGCGAGCGAGCCGACGTGATGATGGCGAGGTTCAATCCGAGTCGTTGCGCGATGTTGATTCCGGCCGAGGCTCCCGGGACTCCGATCTTCAGCTCATAAGTTGGCTGCAGCGTGGTTTCGTCGAAGCCGACCGACGCGTTGATCACTCCGGCCGTATTCGCGCCGTAGACCTTTAGCGATGTGTGGTGGGTGGAGATTACGGTCATGCATCCGACGTTGCGGAAATGCTCGGCGATCGCCACCGACAGCGCAGCGCCTTCTTCGGGATCGGTCGCGGAGCCCAGCTCATCGAGCAGCACCAGCGAATTCGGGGTTGCGGTGCGCGAGATGAAATCGATGTTGGTAACGTGCGCGGAAAAGGTCGAGAGATTCTGTTCGATTGATTGATAGTCGCCGATGTCGGCAAGAATGGCGTCGAAGACCGGCATGTCAGCGCGATCCGCGGGAACGGGCATGCCCGATTGCGCCATCAGGGCCAGCAGCCCTAGCGTCTTCAGGGTGACGGTTTTCCCGCCGGTGTTGGGGCCGGTGATTACCAGTTGGCGGTGATCACCTTCAAGTTCCACGGTTATGGGTACAACGCTGGCCTTCTTTAGTTTCAGATTGCGTTCCAGGAGCGGGTGGCGCGCGCAGTGCAGAAGCAGGCGAGCTTTGCTCGCCTGGGACGGACGAATGCGTCCGTCCCCACGTGAGTCTTGCTCGGCGTCTACCTCATTAGAAAGGCTTACGGCTACGCAGTTGTAGTCTTCGGCGAAGCGGGCTTTGGCGAACTGGAGTTCCAGTTCCGCAAGGATGTCGGCGGCGGCCAGGATTGCGCCGGAGTTTTCTGCGATTTGACGCGTCATCTCCACCAGGATGCGATGGATCTCGGCTTGTTCTTCATCCAGCAGGCGCACGAGTTCATTGTTCTGCTCGATGGTTTCCAGAGGCTCGACGAAGACGGTCTGTCCGCTGGAGCTCGCACCGTGCACTACGCCCTGCACCCGGCGTTTTTGCTCAACTTTCACCGGTATTACAAAACGCTCGCCTCGGATCGTAACCAGTTCGTCCTGCACGGCGCCGCCCTCGGCCAATTTCCGCAGGTAGCCGCGGAGCGATTCCTGGATCTGGCGCTTTTGTTTTTCGATCTCACGGCGAATGCGGCCTAGCCCCGGGGACGCGCGATCGTCGAGCGTGCCATCGGGGAGGATTTTGTTGTGGAACGAGCGCAGGAAGACGGTGAAGTCCTGGATGCCGGCGGAAAGTGCGCCCACCACGGTCCAGTCGGATCGCATGGCGGCTGGAGGCTGACGCACAATTTCGCGCCACTCCGCTGCGCGGTCGGCGATGAGGACGATGTCGCGGATCTCGGTGGCCTCCAGGGCGGCTGCAACAATGCGGGATTTCTCAATCAGCGTCTTGGCTTCGGGCAGGCCGGCGAATTCGAAACGTCCACCGACACGACGGTATTCGCGGATTTCCGTGGTGAGCTGCTGCTGGGTTTCAATCCACGGGCGATCGAGCGAAGGCAGAAGTTCGGCGATGCGGCGTTGGCCCAACGGCGAAGAGGTGTAGCCCGCGAGTAATTCGCGAAGCGTGTCGAATTCGAGCAGGCGCGCACTGCTGTGGGTCAGATGATTGGGCACGAAGAACATGCGTTTTGATGTTACAACGAGGACAGACGTCCGCGGGGGCTGATGATTCGCGGCTGCCAGCACTGTAAAATCCAGCAGTGTAAAATGAAGAGCGTCGGCTCATTCTATGGGATCCGGCGAACGGCCCCGTAGCTCAACTGGATAGAGCATCAGTCTTCGGAACTGAGGGTTGGGGGTTCGACTCCCTCCGGGGTCACCACTACAAGCGACTGCAAATAGCTATTTACGGCCCGTTTTGGGAAAAGTCTATGTCCTTCCAGCCAATTAATTCGGACTGCTAAGAGCAACTTCTGTCGTTCTTAATGGTTATAGTGAAGTCATGGACAAACGCCGCGACCCGCCGCTGCGCGCGCGCACAGAATCTTCCAGCCTTACGCGCCGCCAACTCATGCAGGGCACTGTCGCTCTTGTCGGTTCGTCACTCTTGTACGGATGCGGCTCTTCGAATAGCACCGGCGTTCCGCCATCGAACCCGCAGCCGGTGCCCGCCGGGCCCTTGACTCAGGCTTCTTTGACGGTCACCGCCGCCGCCGCGCCCTCTATTGGTCCCGCCTTCGCAGGGCTTTCCTACGAGAAGTCCAAACTTTACGAACCGCTCTTCACCGCCTCCAACAGCGACCTGATCGGCATGTTCAAACGCCTCGGTCCCAGCGTTCTGCGCGTTGGTGGGAACTCGGTGGACAGGAATGTTTGGACGCCGAATGGTCCCGGCCAGACCGCCGGCCAGATCGCACCCAACGATGTCGACTCGCTCGCCGCCTTCGTGAAGGCCGCGGGCTGGCAGTGCCTCTACGGCATCAACCTGGGCGGAGCCGCCACCGGCGCAACGACGCCCGCGCTGGCCGCGGCCGAGGTTGCTTACGCCGCCCAGCAGCTCGGTTCGTCGCTGCTCGGCATCGAGATCGGCAACGAGCCCGATCTCTACGGAGACGCAGGGAACTATTTCGCGGGCAACTGGTCGCTCTCCCTATTCCTTACTCTCTGGGGCCAGTTCCGCGAGGCCATGCTTGCCAGCACGCCCAGCGTGCCGATCACGGGTCCGGCGGACGCGATCAACGAGTCGACCTGGACCGTTCCGTTCGGGGAGACCGTCACCAAGAGCGAGATTACTCTGCTCACGCAGCACTACTATCGCGCCAACGGTGAGCTGCCGACCTCTACAGCGGCGTATCTCATCACGCCGGACCCGACGCTGATCGCAAACCTGGCCATCCTTGAGGCCGGCGCCCAAACCATCGGCGTCCCTTACCGGATGTCCGAATGCAATTCCTTCTACAACGGCGGATCGAGCGGCGTCAGCGACTCTTACGCATCCTCGCTCTGGGTCATCGACTACCTCTTCAACTGTGCCCAGGGCGGCGCCGTTGGTGTCAACTTCCACGGTGGTGGTGACGGGCCGGGATACACGCCGATCGCCGACAATAATGGCAGCGTCGTCGGCGCACGTCCCGAGTTCTACGGCATACTCCTCTTCACCCTCGCCGGCCAGGGCACTCTTTACACCACGCAAATCTCCGCCGGATCGCTCAACGTAACTGCTTACGCGGTCAATACATCTGGCGGTCTCAACCTCATCGTCGTCAACAAGGACCTCACGCAGAACCTCCAGCTCACCGCGCAACTTCCCCAGAGCGCCAGCTCCGCCACACTCCAGGCGATGACCCAGCTCACGAGCGGAGCCACCGCGCCGAACCTTTCCGCAACCTCGGGCGTCACTATCCAGGGTGCCAGCGTCAATCCGGACGGCACATTCGCTCCATCGGCCGCCTACACGCTCAACCCGAGCGGCTCCCAGCTTTCATGCTATGTTCCCGCCTTGAGCGCGGTTCTGATTCAGGTTGCCTAGAGCCACGCCCGAATGACGGCTGAAAATGATCCTTAGGACCAGCATTGCAGAGATTCATCCAGAATCAAACATGTTGACGGAGAGGTCGTTGCAACCCGGGAGCACGGCGGCGAGACGAGAACTTGCACTCTCGTTACTTGCCGCCGGGCGCGGTTTCGCGGTGCAATGGCACTTGCGGAGCGAATTTATGGGACGTGTGTTTGGGTTTCTGGGCACGATCGTCGCAATGGCGATCGGCATGTATATTTACTCACTGCAGGTCAAGACCCTGACTCCGGGTGCGGGGAGCGGCAATCCTGAAGAAATTGCCACCATCACGGGCGTGAAGAACGATCTGATCGGCATTGCCAATGCTGAACGCGGATACCTGGCGTCGCAGGGGAAGTACGCTTCGTTCGATGAGCTGATTTCAGGCAACTACATCAGCATCAAAGGTGAGCGCCCTCCGTACATTTACGGTGTCGAAACCAGCTCCAACAGCTTTCGTGCGACTGCCACTCGCACCACCAAGGGGGCTCCGGCACAGCTCTGGATTACCGAAAGTATGCAGGTGCAAGCGTCGGATTGAGTCTTTGATGCCCAGTCGCTAAGAGGGCGTTCATGAATGGCCGGGCGCTATCGCTAAAGCGATGCCTTGAGACTTGGGTCAGGTTTTTTTCCAGTCAGTCAGGGACATGAGTTCGTCCATGATCTCCTGCAGTCTTTGCAGTCGCCGCTCCTGATCAGAAGCCCCAATCATCTTTTTGCCACCTTGCAGGTACAGTCGGTTCGCTTCACTGATTTCGGCGATTTCTTCCCGCAACTTTCCAACGCGCTCTTTGACGGACTGTGGCATAAGGATAGGCTAGCAGTTGTAGAGTTATTTGTTCAAATCGTGACCGTCGACCGGTTGCTCCCCAACCCCGACGGGCGATATATTTACCAGTTGCATATTCTGCAGGATATTCAGGGCTTTGGGTTCTTATGTTCACTGACTTTACCGCCACCGACCGATGGACCAAGAAACAAGTGCACTGCCTCTATCAAGCTCTGATCGTGGCCATCGCTACCCGCCACGCCGACGCGGTGGACATAAAGTTCCTGGTAGGCGGACGTCCGGTCTGGATCGCTCTGCCACACCCGGCCTGGGTCGAGTACAAGAAACGCACCGGGAAGCTGATCACCGACCCGCTCGCGAAGGAAATTGCCGGGCATTTTCTGAAAGTGGCGCTGGAATCGGGCGAAGGCTTGGGTCGTGAAATGTATTCCCTTACTGTCGATGAGACCCTCCGGCACCTGGAAGGTGTCGTGTCGCAGGTCGAACCCACGGTTGCTGCCACCCGCTAGTTGCCGCGTCCCGTGAGGCACGACAGCAGCTTTCTTCTTGCCTCAAGCGATCGCTGTGCTTAAATCAAGGCATGTTCGCCCGAAGGCTTCGCGTGGAATACCGGCACGAAGGGCAGGTACAACTTTGTCCGTTGAAATGGCTCGACAATTTCAGCATGCGCAACTTCACCAACGCATCCGTTTTTGACGACACGCTGCCAGTGGCGGACGGATGCATGGAAATAGGTTTGCATGTCCCCCTCGATCAGCTTCGGGATGCGATGGAAGATTGGTTTCGCCGTAAGAGTTATCTGCCCAAGGATGCGACTCTCATTCTTAGCCTGAACTAGGGGTGTGGCCGAACTGCGTTCGGCTGGGCAGCGGAGGCGCTGCCCGTAGGAACCTTTTGATGCATCATCCGGTCGTGATGTCAGGTTGCGCCGCCCAGACTGGAAGCCCTTTCCATTTTGAGCAGTCGGGCAAACAGGCGAACTATCATTCCATCGAAGCGGGTGCCGCTCAGCTTTGCCAGTTCTGCCATGGCCTGCTCGTCGGTTTTAGGAGGAGCGAAAGTGCGGTCGCTCGTCATGTTCACGTAAGCATCGCAGACGGCGACGATGCGGCCGTGCAGCGGTATATCCTCGCCCTTGAGTCCGAATGGGTAGCCGCTGCCGTCGAAGGCTTCGTGATGGGATTCGATAGCCTGGGCCACACGCTCGATCTCAGGGATCGAGCGTAAGACTTTGGCGCCTTGTTGTGGATGTCTCTTGATCACCGCGAATTCATCTTCCGTAAGTGCGCCCGGCTTGTTCAGAATTCGATCGGAAATAAACAGCTTACCTACGTCATGCACCCGCGCCGCGAAGATGGTGTCCTCCACTTCTGGCGCGGAGAGGTTGAGGCCACGCGCGATCATGCCAGCGTAGTGCCCGCACTGCTCGCCGTGTCCGGCGGCGCTGTGTTCCCGGAGCTCGGCGGCTCGCGACAACGCTTCCACGGCCTCCTTCATCGCACGCTGATCCGCATCATCCTCGCGTCCGCACAGTTTGCGGAGGGTGGTGACAAGTTCTTCGAGGTGCTCCGGCCCGTTATGTTCGCGCTGCAGAAATCCTTCTATGTAACCGGAGACAAGCTGTCGTTGTACAGCCGAGCCTTCGCCGAAGGTATCGGACATCGAGACCTGGTTCCCGCCGGCGTGCTTGGCCACATACATGCCTGCATCGGCCACACGAATCAGATCCTCCATGGAAAATCCGTGAACTGGGAAACTGGCGACGCCGAAACTACCAGTGACATGGTGTTCTTCGAGCATCGGATCGGTAGCCAGCCACAGCCGCAATCGTTCCGCCAGCACCTGCGCCTGCTCTATGCCGGTTTCTGGCATGAGGATGATGAATTCGTCTCCGCCGTAGCGGGCAACCACGTTCGACTGGCGGCATTTCTGTTCGAGCAGCCGGCCGACCCGAGCCAGCACCAGATCCCCTTCCAGGTGACCGAGCGAATCGTTGACTTCCTTGAATTTGTCGAGATCGATCAGCACCACCGAGAACGGCCGGCCCGAACGGGATGCGCGTCTCCACTCCGAGGTCAGCGCCTCCCAGAAAAACCGTCTCGTTTTGATGCCGGTTAACCCATCGGTGATCGATTGCTGTTGCAGTTTCCGGAAGACGAAGGAATTGTGCAATGCCGTCGCCAGAAGGTCGGCCAGCGTATTCAGGATCAGAACATCCTGGGGCGCGAACGCATTCTCATCCCGGCTCTCCACGTTGAGTACACCCAGCAGCGTCTCGCCGTAGCTGATCGGCAGGCAGAGCACCGCGCGCGATTCCGGCAGCACGCCGGCGAGCTGGCCTGGGCCTGCGTTTTGCACCAGGGCGCTCACCCCGGTGCGCGCCACCTTTCCCAGAACTCCGCTACCCACCGCGATCCGGCGACCCAGCGTTTGCGATGTCGTTCCTGCCTCGGCTTTGATCTCGATATCTTTGGTGGCGTAATCCATGATGCCGATGCCGATGTGGTCGTAGCGGAAGTTCTTCTGGATCTCGCGCACGATGTCGGCCATCATCTGTTCGGCGTCCTCGCTCGAGATCGCCATTTTCGAAATACTGTTGAGAAAGGCGAGATGCCTCGCGCGGCGCTGCTCCTCGGTAAACAGGCGCGCATTCTCGATCGCGACTCCGAGCTGACCGGCTGCGGTTTGCATGACCTCGAGATCTCGAGCCTGGAACTGCGATTCCCGCTCCGTGCTCATCGCCGCCATCACTCCTGCCGGTTTGCCGCCCAGGAGAATAGGCACGCCGCAGAATGACTTGGCCGGTCGCGGCGGCGCGAAATCGACGCCCAATTTTGACCGCATCTGTTCCAGGTCGGACTCAATCAGCAGCGGCGCTCCGGTCCTCAGAATGTATTCGGTCAGTCCATTGCCAATCTTGCGCGAACGCCTGGGAATAATGGCGCCGCCTTCGATCTCCAGCTCGAAGCGAATCTCATCTTCCTCCTGAAACGCGATGTAGAAAGTGCTGGTGTCGAAAATCTGGCCCAGCTCCACCTGCACCGTGCGCAGCACCTCGTCCTGATTGAGATGAGAACTGATTGCCTGCCCGATCTCAGTGAGCAGCTCGTATTCTTTGGTTCGGCGCTGCGCCTCGTGCATCACGACATAATTTTCCAGCGTCAGTGCAATTTGCAGCGCCAACCCAATCAGCAGACGCAGGTTCGAAGAGCCGAACATCCGCCGTTCCGCGTGCGGAAACAAAAGGACCCCGAAGTTGTGTTCCCGCGTTTGCAGGCTTACCGCCATCAGGTCGGTGATTCCCTCGGTCAGCAGCGTCTGCTTGCAGACCTCGAATTTCCCTCCCGAAAGCGCCGGCAATGGTTCTTCCAATTCGGCCAGATTCCGGAAGGTAACGACTCCACCGCGCCTGTAAGCAAGTTCGGCGATGTAATCGCCAGCCTCTGTCTTTTGCAGCTTTTCGAGGAACTCCGTTGAAAATCCCTTTTGCACCGACGGCACGGTGCCACGCCACCGTTGAGGGACAAAAAAGACGGCGCGTCGCGAGGGCAAGGGTGCTACCAGCCGGTCCACGAAAGCCTGCAGGCTGGGGACCAGGTCCGACGCGGAAAGCAATCGTCGCGGATCGACGCCGAGGGTGGAGAACGCCAGCGCATTTTCCTGCACCGCGTTGCGCTCATTTTCAAACAGCACCATCACCATCGCGATGGCCAGCAGCATCTGTGGAATGGGCCCGAGAAAACCTCCCAGTTGCCCAACGACGTCAAGGAAGGGTTGATGGATTTGCCCGGCGCCCATCAGTACTGCCCACAGCGCCAGCGAAAATGCGAGCGTCCGGAAGGCCACGGAATTCCTGCGAAAAGCGTAACGATAGAAATAGAACGAGCAATAGAGGAGCGTCGCCGCCAGGCCAACTTCCAGCCGCAGATATTTGGGCACGGAATTTGCTCTCTCGCTGAACACGCCACCAGCAAAGTCCGCCCGCAAGCTCACATACGCCAGCAGAACTCCGGCCAACGCCAGCGCAACGTCGTACCATTTCAGCTCGAACGGGTCCTTCATGAGCCGGGTCGAGACGAAGACGCACAACACCATGACTACCAGCAGCAGCGAGCTCAGGAAAAACAATAGCGCGGAAGGGCCCTTAAAATATTCCACCGCTTTCAGGCCGTAATACAGCGTGTACGCTGCCCAGCCCATTTGCCACGCGCGAAAATAACTGTGACGGTTCTGCTCGTACAGGTAGGTGAAGAGGAGGAACACCAGCAGCGCCACGACCCCATTTGCCAGCACCAGATCTGTGGCAACGCTATGCATCGACTAATGTTTCCTCATCGCTCGAATTGCGGCCCCGGGCGCAACTCCGCTTGACTTAATCCTGTCACACCAGACAGATCGAAACAACAGGTGCCTTCCGGCAGGTTCCGCCCTGGGCACGGCGTTCATCAGTATCTTCTTATGAGATGCGATTCTGCTGCGGCGATCTCAAGCCGAAAGAGTTACCTTCGTAACCCCGCTAGTTACCCGTTCCGTTTCCCGGTTGAGACGCGGCCTGCCGCGTACCGGGATCGCCGCGCTGCCCGAGATGGTACAAGCCCCGTCTCGAAACGCTGGCCCGCTAGAGCCCAAACCCCAATCCCGCTATACTCAAAAATTATGCTTCGTGTTCGATTCGCCCCGTCTCCCACCGGTTTTCTGCACGTTGGGAGTGCCCGCACGTTCATCTTCAACTGGCTCTACGCGCGTCGCAACGGAGGAACCGTCGTCCTGCGACTCGATGACACCGACGTCGAGCGCAACACCGACGCTTCCGTTAACTCCATCTTCGAAGGGCTGCGCTGGCTCGACCTCGGCTGGGACGAGGAATACAAGCAATCCGAACGCTTGACCCTGCACCGCCAGATCGCCGACGCCATCTTTCAGAAGGGCCTGGCTTATCGCGACTTTACGCCGGCTCACACCGGCGACAGCGAAAAATCTGGCGCGAATCAAACCTGGCTCTTCAACCCCGGCATGCGCGAACTCTCCCGCGCTGAAAGCGACCGGCGAGCCGCCGCCGGCGAGTCTTTCGCCCTGCGCTTCCGTGTTCCCCGGGGGCTGGGCGAGCAAGTCCGCTTCACGGATGCGGTCTACGGCGAGCAGGTTAAATCCGCCGACGACATCGAAGACTTCGCGCTCCTTCGTTCGGACGGCATGCCCACTTACCATCTCGCATCCTGTGCCGACGACATCGACCTCCGCATCAGCCACATCATCCGTGGGCAGGACCATCTCTCGAACACATACAAGCATGTGCTTATTTTCGAAGGCGCTGCCGCGAAGCCGCCGCAGTTCGCGCATCTCCCGCTGCTCGTCGCTCCTGACGGATCGAAGCTCTCCAAACGCCGGCACGGTCCCGTGGTCAGCGTCACCACCTATCGCGACGCCGGATTTCTTCCCGAGGCCTTCATCAATTTTCTATGCCTGCTGGGCTGGTCGCCAAAAGACAATCGTGAGAATATGACCCGCCAGGAATTAACGGACACCTTCTCCCTCGAAGGCATCAATCGCGCTAACGCCGTTGTGAATTTCAAGGAACCCGCGGCGACTCCGGAGGAGTCCTTCGATCCCAAAGCGCTCTGGCTTAACGCCGAGCACATCCGCGCTCTCTCGGTCGACGAGCTCAGCGCCCGCCTGCTCCCCATCGTCCATTCCGCTGGATTCCCGATTACACAAGGAAAAATGTGCGCCATTACTCCACTCATCCGCGAGCGCATCAAGCTTCTGCGCGACGTCCTCACCGCCGCTGACTTTTTTTTTGTGGCCGAACTCCCGCCTTACGACCCAGCCGAGCTCATCCCCCAGAAGGGCGATGCCGCCATGGCGCTCAAAGTTCTCACCCGCGCGCGAGAAGTTCTGCCGCAAACTGAATTCAAACACGACCCCTTGGACCAGACTCTCCGTGCGTCCGCCCAGGAGATGGGCTTGAAGGCCGGTCAAATGTTCCAACCCATCCGAGTCGCCGTCTGCGGCCGCAAGAATGCCCCGCCATTATTCGAAACGCTGGAAGTGTTGGGTCGAGAAACCACGCTGGCGAGGATTGAGCGAGCGATTCAGAGAATCCAGTAGGCGCTGTCTGGGGATGACAATCGATTGATGTGACTGGTGAAGTGGTGAATTGCGAAGTGACTGGGGCGGTTTCTAGCGCTGCTCCTGAAACTGCTTCGCCTTCTGGCTGGCCGCCGCGGCTTCGCGGTGCATTCCCTTCGCTTCATAAGCCGCACTGAGGGCGTCTTCATTTTCAGGATTGTCCGCATTCTTCTGCTGCTTCAGAAAAGATGCAATCGCATCGTCATAGAGATTGAGCTTGGTTTGCGCAAGCCCCATTTCCTGATAAACCCCGTTGTAACCCGGGTCGAGCTGCGCCGTTTGTTTGTATTCTTCAATGGCTTCGGGATACTTCTGTTCGGCCGCCGACACCGCCCCCAATCCAAAGTGGGCGTCAGCGCTGTTCGGGTTCAACGTGAGCAGTCGGCGAAAGGCTTCTCGAGCCGGTTGCGGACGCTTCTCCTCCAGGTAGGTTAGGCCGAGGCTGTAGTATGCGTCTTCAAATTGCGGGTTGAGGGCGATGACACGTTTCAGTTCACTTTCCGCGTCCGTCAAGTCACCCTTGATCGCATAGGCGCGAGCTAGGTCATAATGCCCGGGAACGGAATCGGGCCGCTGTCGAACCGCAGCCTTCAGCTCCGCAATGGCCTGCTCGGTTTTGTTTTCGGTTAGCAGTGTTTGGCCGTTCGCTGCATGCAGTAAATACGCGTGTGCATGATGGACCCACACGGCGCCGCCATAGACCAGCACCACGCCAATTAAAAGGACGCCGGCGCGCCGAACTGCGTCATCCTGTTGCGGCGCGACTTTGGCGACGAGTGCGCCGAGAATCAGGCCAGACACCAGGCCCCCAACATGGGCCGCATTGTCGATACGGCCCAACATGAGTCCAATTACCAGGTTGTAACCGGCGAACTTCAACACACTTCCTAGAAGTCCCGAAACCACTGCTTTGGGCTGAGAAAATTCACCGAGATAAAGAGCCGCGATCAGCGCTCCGGCAATTCCGAAGATTGCTCCAGAGGCTCCCGCGCTTATGCGTAGAGGATTCCAAGCGAGGCTGGCCACACTCGCCCCCACACCGGTGATTAGGTAAATCGCGCCAAACGTCCAGCGGTCGTAGACCGACTCAGCGAGCTGGCCCAGCCCCCACAGGCACCACATGTTGAGCGCAATGTGGAGAATGCCTATGTGCACGAAGATACAGCTCAACAACCGCCACCACTGGCCTCCAATTGTGTATGGACCGAAGTTTGCTCCCCATCGCACCAGATCCGCGGATGTTGGCTCCATGGGAGAGACGCCAGAAAAGGTCATGGCGAGAAATACCGCAACATTGATGCCGAAAATGACCTGCGTCACCATCATCGAACTGGATCGCTGTTGCTGCTTCCAGGGCGCAGACTCTACACGCTGGATCTGTGATCCCTCGCCCCGTTGCGCGGCTTCGTGTTGCACGCACCACTGGCATAACTTTCTGCTTTTCCCGAAGCTGAAACCTGGGAGCTGGCGACCGCATTGAACGCAATTTGCCATGAAGGATGGAATCCCGACGCCGACTAACCCTGATTTTGGAGGTCTCGGCTTCTCGACGCAGGTTATCACGTCGATTCTTTCACGGGCGGTAGCCGCGCTGCTTAAAATCTCCGTCGTCGTCCACCCCAGCTGAAACTCGCCAGCAGCCGCGAATCCACTCGCGGCCATATAGAATATGAAGAGTATGTGCGCTGCGAATTCATCCTCATCTGGCGAAACTGGCGAAACCCCGCCGTCCGAGCCTCGCCCCTCAAACTTTATCCGCGATACTGTCATCAGGGATCTGGCGACCAACAAATACAACGGTCAGGTGCAGACGCGTTTTCCTCCCGAACCCAACGGCTATCTTCATATCGGCCATGCCAAAGCCATCTGTCTCAACTTTGGTTTAGCCGACGAGTTCGGCGGCCAAACCAATCTGCGCTTCGACGATACCAACCCCGAGAAGGAAGAGCAGGAGTACGTGGACTCCATCATGAAGGATGTCCACTGGCTGGGTTTCGAATGGGACGGCCTCCACTACGCTTCCGACTACTTCGATCAGCTCTATGAGTGGGCGACCAGACTCATTACCGATGGCAAAGCATACGTTGACGATCTAACCGCGGAAGAAATTCGCAAATATCGCGGCACGCTCAACGAGCCCGGTAAAGACAGTCCGCACCGCAACCGCTCGAAGCAGGATAACCTTGATCTCTTTGAACGCATGCGCAAAGGCGAGTTCCCCGACGGATCGCGCGTGCTGCGCGCCAGGATCGACATGGCGTCGCCGAACCTGAACATGCGCGATCCGGTCATGTATCGCATCCTGCACGCCGAGCATCATCGCACCGGTGGCAAGTGGTGCATCTATCCCATGTATGATTTCGCGCACGGCGAGTCCGATTCCATCGAACACGTGACGCACTCTATCTGCACGTTGGAATTTGAAGATCACCGTCCACTGTACAACTGGTTCATCGAACAACTCGGCATTTTCCCGTCGCAGCAGATGGAATTCGATCGCCTCAGTCTTACCTACACGCTGCTCAGCAAGCGAAAGCTGCTCACGCTGGTGCAGGAAAAACGTGTCACCGGTTGGGACGATCCGCGCATGCCCACGCTCTCCGGCATTCGCCGACGCGGCTACACGCCAGAGGCGATCCGTAATTTCTGTTCGGCGATCGGGGTTTCGAAGACGAATGGCACGCTGGAACTCGCGATGCTCGAGCACTTCGTCCGCGAAGACCTGAACAAGCGCGCACCCCGCGTCATGGCGGTCCTGCGTCCCTTGAAGGTAGTGATCGATAACTTCCCGGAGAGTCAGGTCGATGCAGTGGACGCGGTCAATAATCCCGAGGACGAAAGCGCCGGGAAACGCGAGGTGCCATTTTCCAAAGTGCTCTACATCGAGCAGGACGATTTCCGCGAGGATCCGCCCAAGCAATACTACCGGCTGTCGCCCGGGCGCGAAGTGCGGCTGCGTTATGGCTACTTTATTACTGCGAAGACCGTGGTGAAGAACGACCGGGGAGAAGTAGTTGAGGTCCACTGCACATACGACCCAGCCACGCGCGGAGGCAGCGCGCCGGACGGGCGCAAGGTCAAGTCCACCATCCACTGGGTCTCAGCCGCGCATGCCGTCGACGCCGAAATACGCATCTACGACAAGCTCTTCACCAGGGAAGACCCGAATCAGGTTGACGAAGGCCAGGAATTCACGACGAACTTGAATCCGAACTCGTTGGAAGTGATCGCGCAAGCCAAGTTGGAGCCATCGCTGGCCAATGCCCCGATTGAAGGCCGCTATCAGTTCGAGCGCCTTGGCTATTTTTGCGTAGACCCGGATTCCAAACCCGGACGTCCAGTGTTCAACCGCACCGTGGCGCTCAAGGATACCTGGGCCAAGGTTGAAAAAAAGAACGAGAAAAAATCAGGATCGTAGAATAATTCCGGTAGAGACACAGCTAGCC
>Ga0182018_10001102_pt1 | contig 32400 bp, 25 predicted proteins | sample 812P2MmetaG_FD_120490 | JGI IMG/M metagenome (GOLD analysis project Ga0182018, IMG submission 120490) | Permafrost microbial communities from Stordalen Mire, Sweden - 812P2M metaG | ecosystem: Environmental > Terrestrial > Soil > Wetlands > Permafrost | place: Sweden: Stordalen | collected...
AGCTCCGGTCAGGCTTCGCCCTCCCTACGCAAGGGATGGACAAAGAACAAACAAAAACATAAACTCAACCATGTCCCAGGACTAACTCATGGACTGGACCAGAAAAGTGAACCCGGTCACCACAATACGCTGCCGGGAAAATTGATGCGTTATGTAAAGTTGGTGTGCCTTTATTGCGAAGATTGGCGATTTATGGATTTGGAAAGCGCACTGATATTTCGACTGATGAAAAGCTAGGTTGGATTGAACAAAATGAACTTCTTTATGTGTTTAAGACGGACATTTTTTGGTTACTGGAACAGTGTTATTCAAAAGCGTCTCCCGAAGCGCGAAAGCGAATAATTGAGAAGGCATTGCTTGGGTCAAAATGGGAAGGGTATGAAAATGTTGAGGAACGAACCAAACAATATGAAATCTTTAATTTAGTTGTTTGGCTTCATCGCATAGCTCCAGATTGCGATTTTACGAACGACGCTTTGACAACGCTCAAAAAGCAAAATCCTGATTTTGGTGAAAGAGAGTTTCCGCAATTTGATCACTGGTCTGGCGGCGTTCAATCGGTTGACCCGACAGCAGGATTGAAAGTAGAAGAAATTCAGAAGAAAACGCCAGAAGTTGTTTATGATGAAATGCTGAAATGTCAGCCACGCACCCCGTTTGAAATAAGCAGGTCAAGTTATTGCAATGTTGTATCGGCTGTTGTTAGCAAAGAGCCTGAATGGGGAATTAAATGGGTAAATATGCTAACAGCAAAAGAGTTAGCGGATGCAGATTTATGGTATTGCGTTTGTCAGGGTTGGCGAAACTCTAATCTTTCACCCGAACAATGGAAACTGGTCTTGGATGTTGCAGAGAAAGTTGACGCTCCGGCTGAATTTTTTTCCGCGTTCGCAGAGATTTTAGAGAACGGCTCGCGTAAGGAGACTTTTACTTTGCCAAATGGTTTGATGGAACAAGCAGAAAGAGTTGCAATTCGTATTTGGGATTTAGTTCTTAAAACCAGTCCAATTGAAAAAGATTCATCGGATGATTGGTTAGGTGTCGCAATAAACAGGTCGGGCGGGAAGTTGGCTGAATTTTGGCTTCAACGAATTTCTTTTACTCGAAAAGAAGCTGGCGATAATTGGTCTGGCATCCCTGAAAAAATTAAAGACAATCTTAAAAATATATTACATGGAACGTCTGGCGCAGCAGCCCATGCGAGAATCGTTCTTGCAAGTCAGTTGCATTATTTCTTTTCGTTAGATGCTTCGTTTGCCATGACAGAATTATTTCCTTTATTCGATTGGCAAACTGATGAATTGCGGGCGGAGCAATGTTGGCATGGTTTTCTTTTTTGGGGACGCTGGCTTGCTGGATTCAGCGAACAACTTCTTCCCTATTTTACCGAAACCATTATGCGAAACGCACAAATGTCTGACCGGGTGCGCGAAACTCTCGTTCGTCAGATCGCGGGCGTTGCATTGTTTCGAATTGAAAATCCGTTAGCAGATAGTTGGCTGCCGAATGTAATTCAAAAACTTCAAGATAAAGAGTTAAAAGAACTAACTTGGACAATTGGCCGTTATCTTGGCGACGTTGAAACGGCAGTGTCTGAAAAAATTTGGGAGAAATGGTTGGCTGATTATTGGAAAATGAGATTGCTCAATACGCCAAAATCGTTACTGCCCAAAGAAGCAAATCAAATGGCTTGTTGGGCTTTCAGTGTGGGTCGTTATTTTCGAGACGCGGTGCAGCTCGCCATTTCAATGAAAGCAATTCTGTCTTTTGAGCATGAGCCGATTTTCCTGCGTCTTGATGAAAAAAAGGAACTCGTGCGAAAATACCCCGACGCAAGTGCTGACCTCATTTTGCTCTATTTTCAATCTCCTATAAACTATTTCTTCGCCAGTGAACACGTGACAAATGTTTGGCGTGAATTGTGCCAAAGCGGGGCTGCTCGTGAAAAATTAACTAAAATTCGGGAAGAAATGTTTCGGCGAGGCCACGACCCCGGCGAACCTTATGTGCCCAAATGATCACAAAACTAACTGTCAGTAAAAGTGTCAGTAAAAATTGTGGCGCGTTCTCCTGAATGGTCAGCGATTGTGCTTGAATACTGGGCTTTTTCTGTTATTGTCACTTCAGAAAATGGTGATTTTGGGCACGAATTCCACCCCTTCCGCCGTTGTTTTAAGGCATTCGTCCGTCCTGTCCTCTGGAATCAGACAACCACTCTTTCGGGAAAATCGCTGAAGACGCCGTCCACGCCCAGCGTTTTCATCCGGGCAATTTCACCCGGCTGATTGATCGTAAAAACGAACACCTTCAGTCCCCGCCGATGCGCATCTGCCACCAGCTTTTGCGTTACGCAGCGTTTGCCAGCGTGCAGCGACCATGTGCCCAAAGCTTCCGCGAACTTCGCCAGGCCACGCGGCACTTTCATGATCAGCGCACCGATGCGGATCTCGGGACAACACTGCTTGGCTTCACGAATCCGCGCATGGTCGAACGAAGAAACCAAAAAGTCGTCAAAACTCCAGCCGTGGCGGTTCACATATTCGGTGATCAGCGCGGCCACCGGCGCGGCGGTGTGCGGGCTTTTGAGTTCGACGTTGATAATGGCGCGGCGGTTCACGGCGTCGAAAATTTCCGCCAGCGTGGGAATGTGTTCACCTGATCCGGCGTCGAGCGACCGGAGATAGGCGAAGGGTTTTTTCGCCACACGGCCCTGGCCGTTGGTCGTGCGGTCCAAAGTGTCGTCGTGGATCACCACCAGCTGGCTGTCCGTGAAATGCACGTCCACTTCGACGCCGTCCGCGCCCAGCTCCAGCGCCTTGCGCACGGAACAGACGGTGTTCTCCGGCGCGTGTCCACGCGCACCGCGATGGCCGAAGCAGAATAATTTTCGCGCCGTCATTTTAACAAGTGGCGCAACGCCAGTTCCCGGAAATTCGACATTTGCTGTTTTTCCCAATCTTCATCACGGCCCAGTTCCAACGCCATGATGTGCGCGACTTGCGGCGCCATTTCGACGGCGGCCCGCGCATCCAATGGCAGCGCCCTCAGCCGCCGCGACAACACGTCCTCGATCGTGCGCGCCATTTCCCGGCGCACCGCCCAGACCACCTGACCGGCGCAATACGACAGATGCGGATGCAATGTTTTGTCACCGGTCCTTTCGCATATGGCGAGCAACTCCCCGGCGTCGGAACCATATTCGGCCAGCTTCGGTTTGTCGTTGCCCGCTTCGCGCCAGCCGTGCAGCCGCAAAGTTTTCGTCAGCGACAACCGTGGCGCCAGACCGCCGGTCGCCGCGGCGTGGTTCACGGTGTCTTCGGCCATGAGCCGGCTCGTCGTCCATTTGCCGCCGATGAGACTGACCAGACCCGACGACGCGACCATGATTTGATGACTCCTCGACAATTTTGATGTTTTCCCGACGCCGCTTTTAACCAGTGGACGCAAGCCGGCGAACGCACTCAAAATGTCTGCTGTCGTGGGCGCGTGGGCGAGGTAACGCGCCGCATGGGCGAGAAGAAATTCAATTTCCATCCGCAGCGGACGTGGCTCCAGCACGGCCTCCGAAACCACCGTGTCGGTCGTGCCAAGGAGCACGCGGTCGTGCCACGGAATGGCGAAGAACACGCGGCCGTCCGACGTGCGCGGGATGATCAAGGCGCAGACGCCCGGCAAAAACGATTTGTCTAAAACGATGTGCGCACCCTGGCTCAACGTGAGAAGTTCCGGCGCGGTGCGGTCGTCGAGCCGGCGGACTTCATCGCTGAAAACGCCTGTGGCATTAACCACGACGCGGGCGCGCACTTCAAATTCATCGCCGCTTTCCAGATCGCGCACCGTCACGCCGCAGACGCGGCCATTTTGTTTCAACAGTGACACGACCTTGACGTAATTGACGGCCACGCCGTCAAGGTCGGCGACGGTTTGCGCGAGCGTGATGGCCAGCCGCGCGTCGTCGAACTGGCCGTCGTGATACAAAATTCCGCCGCGCAATCCGTTGCGCGCCAGCGCCGGCATCCGCGCGAGCGTTTCCAGACGCGAAAGATGTTTGGAAAAACCGATGCCTAGTTCGCCTGCGAGTTTGTCATAAAGTTTCAAGCCCGCACTGTAAAACGGACGCTCCCACCACGCGTAAACCGGCAGGATGAACGGCAGGGGGTGGACGAGGTGCGGCGCGTTGCGCAGCAGATAGCCGCGTTCGCGCAGAGATTCGCGCACGAGCGACAGGCGGCCCTGTTGCAGATAGCGGATGCCACCGTGAATGAGTTTCGTGCTGCGACTGGAAGTGGCTTGAGCGAAATCGGCCTGCTCGACCAGCGCCGTGCGATAGCCGCGCGCCGCAGATTCGACCGCCGTGGCCAGACCGCTCGCGCCGCCACCAATCACCAGCACATCCCAGACGTCCGGCTCATCCCGTATCTTTTGCAACATTTCAGCGCGGTTCATAATTTGGGGAACGATTGCCTGACCGAACATCCTCCACCCGGCGAAATTTGCCTGATTTCGCAAGTCAAATTTGCGTCGGAGCAAAGTGCTCGGGGACGGGGATGATGCCAATGATAAACAGTGTCAGTCAAATCGAAGCGGCCTCAACCACACCGCGCCATGGGGAGCGGATTTTTTGTCACCACCCGATTTGCCTGCAATGTCCAGCCACGTCGGAGTCGGGTGCCTGGTTGCGAACGGCTCCAATTTTTCGCCCGCGCCAGCGCCCGTGTCCAACCGGTCAGGAGTTCTTTGCGCACGGCCGGTTTCATGGCGGAGATGAAGCGGCGGTTGACTTCCCAATGGGCGGCGATTTCGAGTTGGTCTTTCCAAAATCCGACGCCCAATCCCGCGAGGTAGGCGGCGCCGATCGCCGTGGTCTCGGCCACGCGCGGACGCACCACGGGCACGTCGAGCAAGCCGGCCTGGAGTTGCATCAGTAGATTGTTTACGCACGCACCGCCGTCCACGCGAAGTTCCTTGAGGCGAATGCCGGCGTCATTTTCCATCACACGAAGCACGTCGGCGACTTGATACGCGATGCCTTCGAGCGCGGCACGAGCGATGTGGGCTCGTGTAGTGCCGCGCGTGAGGCCGATGATGAGGCCGCGCGCGCCGGCGTCCCAATGCGGCGCGCCAAGCCCGGCAAAGGCCGGCACGAGATACACGCCCCCGTTGTCCGGCACCTGCGCCGCGAGCGCCTCGATCTCACCGGAAGATTTGATGATGCCCAGTCCGTCACGAAGCCATTGCACGACCGCGCCGGCGATGAAGATGCTGCCTTCGAGCGCATATTCCATATGGTCGCCGAACCGCCACGCGACGGTGGTGAGCAGATTGTTTTTCGACGCGATGGGTTTGCTGCCGGTGTGCATGAGCATGAAACAGCCGGTGCCGTAAGTGTTCTTGACCATGCCGGGCCGGGTGCAGACCTGGCCGAACAACGCAGCTTGCTGGTCGCCCGCGATCCCGGCGATGGGAATCGTGCCGCCGAACAGGTTGGTCTCGTCATAGACTTCACTGGAAGAGCGCACGTCCGGCAATACCGCGCGCGGCACGCCGAAGATGCGCAGGAGTTCATCGTCCCACGCGCCGGTGTGGATGTTGAAGAGCATCGTGCGCGAGGCGTTGCTGGGGTCGGTCACGTGGCAGCGCCCGTTGGTGAGATTCCACACGAGCCAGGAATCAATCGTCCCGAAGGCGAGTTCGCCAGCCTGTGCGCGGGCTTTTGCGCCGGGCACATGGTTCAAAATCCATTGCAATTTTGTCGCGGAAAAGTAGGCGTCCACCACGAGGCCCGTCTTGCGGTGGATTGCCGGCGCGAGACCGCGCGCCTTGAGCCGATCACACGCCGAAGAGGTGCGACGGTCTTGCCACACGATGGCGTTGCACACCGGACGGCCGGTCACGCGATCCCACACTACGGTTGTCTCGCGCTGGTTCGTGATACCGATGGCGGCGATGTCCCTGGCAATGAGGCCGGCTTTGCGCAGCACCTGTCTGGCCACGTTCAATTGCGTGGTCCAGATTTCCTGTGCGTCGTGTTCCACCCAACCCGGATGCGGAAAGATCTGCCGGAACTCCCGCTGTGCCACTGACACGATGTGACCACTGAAGTCGAAAACGATGGCGCGTGAACTGGTCGTGCCCTGATCGAGCGCCAGGATGTGTTTCATGGGAAGAGTTTGTCCGCCCTCGTCGGGTAATGCAATCATGCGGATGCAGATGCGTCAGTTCACACGTTTGACGAACGCTTTTTCCAAGAAGATTGAGAATCACGAAGCGGCGGTTGCCCTGCATTATAAGCACTACAATTTCTGCCGGATTCACCAAACCCTGCGCGTGACGCCTGCAATGGAAGCGGGAATTACAGACCACATTTGGAACATTGAAGAAATTATCGGACTGTTGCCTTGATTTTCTGCCGGTTGTGGCGTGATTTTTGCTCGTTAGGCGTCATGCACACACCTTTTGAAAAAATTAAGAAGGCAGACAAAAACTTGAGGGGAATCTCGATTATTTGCCTAATCATGGGGCTAATTATTATAGGTGACGTTTTATGTCTCTACCTGAAACATGACTTTTCGAATCTTTGGGGCAAGCAGTTACCGGTCAGTGAGTATGAGCTAATGATCAAGGCATTTCTGGTTTTGGTTGTGTGGGTATTGCCAAGTTTGGGTGTCTTATTCCTTCTAATTGGATACGGGATTGGGAATTATCGGCGGAAGCGTGACGCCATAAAAGGGCATGCGAAGACTGATACCTAACTCCGCGCTGGAGCCAAAGTAATTTCAAAACGTGCCACTACCCTTGAAGTTTGACGCATAGCAGATTCAAGCCTACGTTGACAGTGTGGCACTTTTAGTAAGTAAATATTGAAACGATTATGCACGACGCGGCACCCATTTGAGCAGCAGAGAATCCTGAAGGGTTGATAGTCAAGGGTGTCCGTAACCGTGCGCGACGGAAATGAAAAATGGACAACCAGTTCAGGGATGGCAAAAGCCGCTCGCCTTTCTCGCCGAGGCACCGCTCGGCTGGCTGATGCCCCATGCCACCATCAGTCATTTTTCCAACGGCTCGCCGGTCTGTGCCGACGGCCAGATTGCTGAATGGGCATTTTTGGTTTTAAGTGGAAGTTGCGAGCAACGGCTAAATCTGCCCGATGCTGAATCAAAAGTTCTTCGGACGTTCAAACGCGGCGATACTTTCGGCGGGTTTTTGAGACACGATACCACGGTCGTCGCCGCCGAAGATAGCGCCGTGTTGCGTATCCGGCTGCGGGATTTAGCCGACATCGCACCGAAGACTGACGACCGCGGATTTCCCGACTCGCCTGAAACCTCGGACACAACGCGGTTCACCTTCAGGCTTAACGCGCCAAAAGGAAAAATTGTTACGCTCGCCTTTTTCTCCGCCCGCCTGCCGGAAAGGTTTTTAGTGGAAAATGTCGCCCGGCAGTTGCGCTTCGAAACTGGATCTTCCGTGGCGCTGGTTCGACTGGTGGCGTCTGCCGATGAGGATGTGGATTGTGATTTAAGCGGCAAATTTATTTTGCCGGACGAATTGCGCGAAACTGAAGCGGGATTTCATCTCTTGCGCGTCGGCGTCTCAAGTGAGCAGTTCAACCCGGAAGTTCTGGGCGAATTGTGCAGAACATTGCGTTACCGATTCGACCATGTGTTGCTGGACGCGGAGGCGGAGCGCATCCCAATGGCGGCATTATTCGAGTGCATCACACAATCCAGAACGGTTCATTTTTTCCTGCGCCATAATTCCGAAGACTTTTATCAGCTGGATTTGCTGCTGCACGAACTTCGTCCAAGTTTAAAAAACTTCGCGCCCGTCAAACTTAAATCTGTTCTTTGTCTTGCCGAAAGCGAAACCATCGCCGGTTTCGACGCGCAAATCGAACGCACCGGAATTTCGACACACAATTTTATTCGCGGCTGCCCGACGCTCGCCAGCGGCAGTGTTCCCACCGGCTCGTTTCACGCGGACATCCGGCGGATTGCACGGGACATCGGCAATTGTCTCGTCGGGCTTGCGCTGTCTTCGGGTGCCGCAAAAGGATTCTCACACATCGGTGTCCTCCAGGTGCTCGAAGAAAATGGCATTGAAGCGGACGTAATCGCCGGTGCCAGTATGGGCGCATACGTCGCAGCGATTTGGGCCTGTGGTTGTGACGGCGCAAAAATGGAAAAACTCGCGCGGGAAATGGAAAGCAGATGGGCGCTATGGCATCTGATTGACCCCGCGTTCCCGCCCCGGCAGGGATTTTTGCGCGGCTACGCGATCAAGCGGCATCTCCAACGAACCATCGGCAACGCGCAATTCTCGGATTTGGTGCGGCCATTGCACGTGTTGGCCACGAATCTCGACACGCTTGGGCGCGTCGTTTTTTCGAGCGGCGACGTGGCCACCGCCGTCCACACGAGCATCGCCGTGCCGGGAATTTTCGTACCCGTTCGCATCGGCGATGACGCGTTTATTGACGGCGGCATTGTGGACCCGCTGCCAACGGACGTGTTGCAGGAAATGGGAATCCGAAAAATCATCGCCGTGAATGCCATCCCTTCGTCTGACAGCATCCGCGCCTGCCTGCAAGCCCAACGCGAAGTGGCCGGACACCCGGATCGGCGTGCGCGCAAGCTGGCGCGAAAATTTCTGTCGTTCAACCAGCACGTGAATTATTTCGCGCACGGAAACATTTTGGAAATTCTCATGCAAAGCGTCCACGGCGCACAAATCCGCATGGCTGAAGCAAGCAGCCGTCGGGCAAGCATCGTACTGCAGCCGGACGTTGGCGACGACCGTTGGCTTGATTTTAAAAACCCCGGCCAATACATCCAGGCGGGACGTGAAATCGCGCGTCGCCATCTCGACGAAATCAAAGCGCTGGTTCAAGAGAAAGGAACAGCTTATGAAGCCAAGCCGGCTCCAGAATCGCTGGCAACAATTGCCTGAAGCGGAAGTCCGCAGTTTGCAGGCGGAAAAACTGCGGCGCTATTTGTGTGATGTCGTTTTGCCGTTCTCACCGCATTACCGTGAACTGTTCCGCAAACAAAATTTGGACGCCGGGAAATTTCATTCGCTGGATGACTTGCAGCGCCTGCCTTTCACCGAAAAATCCGATTTGCTGCCGACGCCGGAACATCCTGAACAATTCAAAGAATTTGTTTTAACTCCTGACCGCAAAACGCTTGCTCATCGTCCGGGCACAATTTTGCGCGCCGCATTGCACGGGCGCAAACAAGTGGAAAACGAACTCGCCGCCGAGTTCCGTCCGGTCTCGATGTTTTTCACGACGGGCCGGTCGGCGGAACCGCTGCCGTTTCTGCTCACGCGCCACGACCTCGACAATCTGACTTCCGCCAGCCGGCGGCTGATGGAAATCTGCGGCGCGCAGCCCGAATTCCGGATGATCAACGCATTTCCGTTCGCACCGCATCTTGCCTTTTGGTTCACGCACCATTGCGGGATTTCTTTCGGCGTGCTGACGGTCAGTTCCGGCGGCGGCAAAGTCATGGGCACCGAAGGCAATCTGCGTCTGATGAAAAAATTGAATCCCGACGTCCTCATTGGCGTTCCGACTTTTATTTATCACCTGCTCCATCAAGCCGCCGAAGAAAATGTCCGCTGCGAAAACCTCAAATGCATCGTTCTTGGTGGTGAAAAAACCAGCGACGGCCTGCGCCGGAAATTACACGACATCGCCTGCGAACTCGGCGCGCAAAACACCAACATTCTTGCCACCTACGGTTTCACCGAAGCCAAACTCGCGTGGGCCGAATGTCCGTTCCCGCACGACCAATCGTCAGGCGGTTATCACATTTATCCCGACCTCGCGGTCATTGAAATTGTTGACCCGAAAACCGGCGAAATTGCTCCGTCAAACCATCCCGGTGAAATTGTTTTCACACCGCTTGATGCGCGTGGCTCGGTCGTCTTGCGTTATCGCACCGGCGATTGCATCGACGGCGGCCTGGTTTACGAACCGTGCCCGCATTGTGGGCGTTCCATGCCGCGGCTCGTCGGTAAAATTTCGCGCGCTTCCGAAATCCGGGAAATGAATTTGGACAAACTCAAAGGCACGCTCGTGGATTTCAACCAGCTTGAGCATATTCTCGACGACGCGCCGCACATCGGCGCATGGCAGCTTGAATTGCGAAAGGCCAACGACGATCCGCTCGAATTGGACGAATTGATTCTGCACGTGCAAAAAACCGACAGCACAAAAGACCAGCAGCTTATCCGCGAATTAATGGAACGTTTTCATCGTCAAACCGAGATCCATCCGAACCGGATTTTGTTTCACGACGACGAAGAAATGCGCGGATTGCAGGGCGTCGGCGTGTTGATTAAAGAACAGAAAATTGTGGATCATCGCCCGCGCATAAACGATGACGCGGCGAAAAGCTTTTCTCCGCCGCCGGAAGCGAAAATGAAGCCCGAACAGGTGAAATCATCATGAGCAACGAGCGCCTTGTCATTGTTGACGGAATTCGTACTCCGTTTTGTAAAATGGGGACGGAACTCGCGTCGCTCGGCGCGGACGAGCTTGGCCGCGTCGCCGTCAGCGCACTGCTCACGCGCACGGGCATTGACCCGGCGCTTATTGACGAGGTGATTTTCGGCTGCGTCGCGCAACCTGCGGAGGCGATGAATATCGCGCGCGTCATTGCCTTGCGCGCAGGGATTCCAAAATCGGTTTCGGCCTTCACTGTTCATCGCAATTGCGCTTCCGGTTGTGAGGCCATCACTCAAGCGCAGGAAAAATTGCGCGCTGGTCGTAGCTCGATTTTCGTTGTCGGTGGCACGGAAAGCATGTCGAACATTCCGCTGCTGTTTAATTCTTCGGCTGTGAAGAAATTTGGCAAACTCGCCCGCGCCAAGACATTTATCGAACGGTTCAATGCGCTGGCCGTATTTCGTCCATCGGATTTCAAGCCGCGCATCGGCCTGCAACTCGGCCTGACCGATCCGGTTTGTGGATTAAACATGGGTGAGACAGCCGAAGTGCTCGCGCGAGAATTCAAAATCAGCCGCGCCGCGCAGGATGAATTTTCGCTGCAATCGCATCAGCGCGCCGCCACCGCGCGCGACAAACTTGCCGAGGAAATTTGTCCGGTTTTCCAGAACGATGGCGCTGCCACAAAAGACAACGGTATTCGTGAAAACCAGTCGCTGGCAGCGCTGGCAAGATTGAAACCGCAATTCGACCGCCAAAACGGGACGGTTACTGCGGGCAATGCTTCGCAAATCACCGACGGCGCGGTGGCATTGCTCGTCATGGGTGAGCAGCGCGCGAAAGAACTTGGCTTTGCACCGCTTGGAGTTTTGGCTGGTTACGCTTATGCTGGTTGCGATCCGGCACGGATGGGGCTTGGACCGGTTTTCGCCATCGCGCGTGTCGAAGAGCAAACCACACTCACAATCGCCGACGCCGACATCATCGAAATCAACGAAGCTTTTGCCGCACAAATCCTGGCCGTTATCCAGTGCGCCGAGTCGGAGGAGTTCGCGCACAAAAATTTTCACCACGACAAACCGCTCGGTGAAATTTCTCCGGCAAAACTAAATGTCAACGGTGGTGCGATTGCCCTTGGCCATCCGGTCGGCGCGACCGGAGCACGGTTGGTTTTGAGTGCGTTGAAAGAATTGAAGCGGCGCAATGCCAAACGCGCGCTGGTCTCGTTGTGCATCGGCGGCGGACAAGGCGCGGCGCTTTGGCTGGAAAGCATGTGAATTATGAACGTGCCACTGACAAAATCAGAAACCGCGGGCGCGACCGTCACGAGCTCGTCCGTGCAAGGCTCGCCAGCCACGGCGGAGCACATGATTCGGCTGGCGGTTCGTGATGACGGAATTTGCGTTCTCACGTTCGACCGCCCGAATTCGTCCGCAAATATTTTTGACCTTCGCACTTTGGGGGAATTGGCGGAGGAATTGGATTTCATTGAGCGCCAGACGAAAATCAAGGGCGTCATTCTTATCAGCGCCAAGCCTTCAATTTTCATCGCGGGACTTGACCTCAATTTGCTGCGCGAAAGCACGTCGCCCGCTGAAGTGCGTGCGTTGATCGAGCGCGGGCAAGCCGTGATGAACCGCGTCGCGGCGCTGCCGATGCCGACGGTTGCGGCGGTTCATGGTGCGGCGGTCGGCGGCGGTTGCGAAATTTGTCTCGCGTGTGATTACCGCATCGCCTCGCCCGATCGCGCGACGAAAATTGGTTTGCCGGAAACGCAAATCGGCCTGCTGCCGGCGTGGGGCGGTTCGACGCGGCTGCCGCGTTTGATTGGTTTGCCGAAAGCGCTGGAAATTATTTTGGGCGGCAAAACTGTTCCGGCAAAAGTGGCGTTGAAGCTCGGCGTGGTGGATGAATTGTCACCGGTCGAATGTCTCATCGCCGCCGCCATGCGAAAAATTTCCAAAGGCAAACCATTCCGGCCAAATCACTGGCTGACGAACAACGCACTTGTGGTCTCGGTGATCGCGCCGCGAATCCACAAACAGCTTTTGCGCAAAACACGCGGCAATTATCCTGCCGTGCTCAAGGCTTTGGAAGTCGTAGTGCGCGGAATTTCGCGTCCGGTCGCGGCGTCGCTCGCGCTGGAACGCGACGCGATGCTCGAACTCGCGCAAACGGACGCCTGCCGCAATTTGATCCGCGTTTTTTTTATGCAGGAACGCGCGAAGAAACGGACGCTGCCCGTCGAAGTTTCGCAAACCAGGGCGAAGCCGATTGCGCGAACTGCGGTCATTGGCGCGGGCGTCATGGGCGCGGGCATCGCGCAATGGATCAGCGCTCGCCAGCTGCCGGTCATTCTCCGTGACATCAACACCGAACAAGTGGCGCGCGGCATGGCGGGCATCGCGAAACTTTACGGAGACAGCGTCAAGCGCCACACCTTCACAACGCGCGAGGCGCGCGACGGATTGGATCGCGTTTCTCCCGCGCCGCTGGAAGTTCCGTTGCACCAAACGGACATCGTTGTCGAAGCGGCGGTGGAAAGATTGGAGTTGAAGAAAAAGATTTTTCAGCGGCTCGATGAACTGGTCTCGGATAACACCATTCTCGCGACCAACACGTCGGCACTGCCGATTTCCGAAATGGCCGCCAGCACACGACATCCCGAACGTGTCGTCGGCCTGCATTTTTTCAATCCGGTTCACCGGATGCAACTCGTGGAAGTCATCGCCGCACGCCAGACCGCGCCGGAAATCCTCCAACGTGCGCTGCGTTTCGCGCAGCAAATCGGCAAGCTGCCTGTTGTCGTGAAAGACAGCCCCGGCTTTCTCGTGAATCGAATCCTCATGCCGTATTTAATCGAAGCCGGAAATCTTTTTGAAACGGGTGCGAGTATCGCCGACCTCGATCAGGTGATGCTTGATTTCGGAATGCCGATGGGTCCGATGCGTTTGCTGGACGAAGTTGGTCTGGATGTTTCGTTGCACGTTGCCGAAACGCTCACCGCGAAATTCAGCGGGCGCATGAAAATTCCGGATTGTCTCCGCAAAATGTCCGCGGGCGGTTTGCTCGGTCGCAAGAGCGGGCGTGGATTTTATTTGCACGAAAAATTGAAGGAGGCAAAACCAAATCCGCAAATTTCAACTTATGTCCAAAGCGACAAAGCGCGGATTTTGCCCGGCGAAGAGTTGCAGGAACGCATGGTTTTTCTGATGGTCAACGAAGCCGCGCGCTGCCTTGAGGAGCAAATTGTCACCGATCCGGCGGACGTGGATTTTGCGATGATCATGGGCGCTGGATTTGCGCCGTTCCGTGGCGGCCCGCTGCGCTACACCGACGCCGTTGGCGCAGCGAAACTCGCTGGAGCGATGAGTTGTCTCACCGACTCTGGAGCGACGCATTTTGTGCCGTGTAACTTGCTGGCGGAAATGGCTGCAAAAGGAAAAAAGTTTTATCCGATGAATTGAAACGTATGACCAACGTCCAGACACCGCCCGAAGAACCGCGACCGCTGATTGACACTTCAAAAATGTCCGCCGGCCAGCGCGCGGCGCTGGAATTGACGGAAGCGGCGCGCGGTGCGCCGCAGGAAAAAACTTTCGCCGCCGGACTGTTCATGGGCGAATTTGATTTGAAGAAAGTTCATCCGTTTCCGATTCAGAGCACCGAAGACCGCGATCAAGGTGACGCGTTTCTGGAAAAACTGGAAACGCTGCTGCGCGAAAAAGTTGATCCCGACGAAATTGACCGCACCGGCGAAATTCCGCAGCCGGTGATTGATGAACTCGCGCGGCTCGGCGCGTTCGGCATCAAAATTCCGACCGAGCATGACGGTCTCGGACTGTCGCAGACGAATTACTGCCGCGCGGCGATGCTGCTCGGCAGTTGGTGCGGCAATCTGACGGCGCTGATTTCGGCGCATCAATCCATCGGAGTACCGCAGCCGCTTTTGCTTTTCGGAACGGAAGAACAAAAACAAAAATATCTGCCGCGAGTCGCGCGGGGGGAAATTTCCGCATTTGCGCTCACTGAAGTTGATGTCGGTTCTGACCCGGCGGCGATGGCGACTCATGCCGAGCCGACGCCGGACGGAAATTTTTTTCTTCTTAACGGCGAAAAGCTTTGGTGCACGAACGGCACGAAGGCCGGGGTGATTGTCGTCATGGCCAAAACGCCGCCGAAGCCGGTGAACGGAAAAGCGAAAGACCAAATCACGGCGTTCATCGTCGAAATGAACTGGCCGGGCGTCGAAGTCATGCACCGTTGTCGTTTCATGGGATTGAAGGCGCTTTACAATGGCGTCATCCGTTTCACGGACGTCCGCGTGCCGCGCGAAAACATTTTGCTCGCGGAAGGAAAAGGTCTGCGCGTCGCGCTGACGACGCTGGACACGGGGCGGCTGACCTTGCCCGCCGCGTGTGTCGGTTTGTCAAAGCGTTGCCTGAAAATTTCGCGTGAATGGGCAAACCAGCGCGTGCAATGGGGCGCGCCCATCGGTAAACACGCGGTCATCGCGGAAAAACTTGCCCGGATGGCGGCGGACATTTTTGCGATGGAATCCATGACCCTGCTTGCCGCCAGCCGTGTAGACCGCAGCCGGCACGCGGATGTCCGGCTTGAAGCCGCGTTGTGCAAACTCTGGGCGACCGAGGCGACGTGGCGGATGGTCAATGACGCTGTCCAGATTCGCGGCGGACGCGGCTATGAAACCGCCGCGTCGCTCAAGGCGCGCGGTGAACCGTCCATCCCTTTGGAACGGATGCTCCGTGACTGTCGCATCAACACTATCTTCGAGGGATCAAGCGAAATCATGCGGCTGTTCATTGCCCGCGAGATGCTCGACCCGCATCTCAAGGTCAGTGCGGCGGCACTGAATTCGCAGTTGCCGTTGTCGCAGCGGTTGAACGCAGCCGCAAAAGCTGGAATTTTTTATTTGGGCTGGTACCCGAAACAATGGCTGCCGTTCGCTGAGTGGTTCAAAATTACCAGCGGCGACGGAGGGTTGTTTGCCAAGCATCTTCGTTATGTTGCACGAACAAACCGGCAGCTGGCGCGGGCAATTTTTCACGGCATGCTGTGCCACGGTCCGAAACTGGAACGTGAGCAGCTTCTGCTCGGTCGTTTCGTGGACATCGGCACGGAACTGTTTGCTATGACGGCGGCCTGTTTGCGTGGCGAGCGCCTGTTCAATTCCGCGAATTCGAGGGACAAAAAAGAGGAATTGCCTGGCTTGATTGATTATTTCTGCCGCACCACGCGACTGCGGATTGAGCAGCACTTTCGCGGCGTTCGCTGCAATACGGATCCGATTGGCTATCGCTTCGCTCAAAATGTGCTCGCAGGCAGGTTGATGGAACTTGAAACGGGTATCGTTCAGACGAGGAAATGAAGCGCGAAAGAAGGGCGAATCCTTTGGACTTGGTGTTGCTTTGTAGAAACCTTTTTTGGTTAATGCGTCTTGAGTGGGATGAAGCGCAAAAAGTCTCGGACGCAGGTGATTGAACGCGTTGCCGTTTTGGCGATGCAGCTCGGCGCCAAACACATGGCGGACTACGGAGCCACGCGCAGCCGGCACGATTTCACGCAGCGCCAACTGATGGCCTGCCTGATTCTGAGGAACTATTTGAAGACCACCCCAAGAATCTCGCCGTGACACCCGCTGAAACTTTATTCAGTAAAATGCTCCAAAAATTTGAATAAAACCATCAGGGAAATTATCAGAAATATCTCAATCAGGAGTCATGCCCAACCCCGATGGGAAATTGCGCCAAATTATGTAATGCCGCGTGATACAATATCCCGCAAAGTGTTACAGGTCTTTCGCAGCCGATTGATTTAATCGCCGTTTCCAATTTTTCAGAAAGTTGAGAGGCACCCACACTGATTCCATTGAGCGTATTGTTACACCCCCCAGCCCCCCGCCACCGCCTCACGTCCGGCAAGCAATTGTTTGATGGAATTTCGCTATCGTTGCTTCTTCTTTGGCGGCTACGGCGCGGTTGCACCAGCGCCCGGAAAAAACGCCCGATACTACTTTTGATACTACTCGCCAGTTTTGCAGCGGGCGGGAATTGATAAAACCCTTGTAAAATATGGTGCATCCGGCAGGATTTGAACCTGCAACCATCTGATCCGAAGTCATAAAACGACCTTTGCTCCGGTTTGGATGCGGTTGTATGTGTCTAAAAAAAGCTGATAAACATTGGCGATTTCAGTTTCACCCTTGCTTTAGTTTGGTCTGATTGTGATGCAAAAAAGCCAAACAGTATCCAATTGCAGTATCAAATCTGACTCGCAATCTTCAATCGCTTTCCTCGAAGCATTGAGCAAAAAACTTCCGAAGGCAATTTCAAATCCGCATACCGCGACTATGATTTTGCGCGAGCGTTGATTTTTCAGAAATGGCGCGAGCCAGTTTGATTTCAAAAGACCCGGCCACAATGCTCATGTCTTGATTGGGATATTTTTCCGCAAGATGTTCTTTTACCTGCTCCACGATGTCGTTTTTCCAGATACCCAAAAGCTGCCGCTCGTCGCGCACGAATGTTTTCAAGAGTTCCCGCACGCTGTGGTCGCTGTTCATTAAAGCATTTTTCGCCTCGCCTGATTTCATCGGCATATATTCAATAACGCCAAATTCCAAATCAGCGCCTGTGCGCCGATGACAAATAGAAGTGTTTTCCATCAAATCAACGCCGTGCTGCCATTTAGTGCCGTCGTTGGCTTGTATGGCACGGCCTGACAATTCCAAGGCGGCATGAAAGGCGGTGTTTCCCAGCGTTGCCAGATTGGCCTCGACATGGTGAACGGCCTTGCAATGCGCGTTAAATTGTTTCGTTTGCTCCGCGAAAACGGTCATCGCTTCGGCGTTGGCCGTTTCTTCAAGTTGGGTCGGTCTTTCGCAGTGTTTCATAAAATTACCTCAATTCGGTTTGCAGCAATTGGAGCAGTTCGGTTCTCGGCACGAGCAGTTTGCCCCGCAACACCCGGCAGGTTTTTATTTTTTGCCGCTGAATAAGCCGATACATGGTGTAATAATTGATGCCAAGCATATCGGCGGATTCCTGCACGGAATAGGCCAGCCGCTCGGCAATCGGCGCAGGTGGCGCGGTGATTGGTTGTTGTTCTTCATTGGTTGGTGTGGTTTCCATGTGTCCTCCATTAAAAATATTTTTTGATCAGCAACGCGGGGTCAAATGAATCCGGTTTCAGCACGAGGCCGAGTTTTTCGTTGTGGATATGTTTGAGAATCATTTCCTCCACTGATTTGCTGGCATCGAATTTCGGATACAAAGCGTCTTTGGGAACGTCCAGCACGCTGGCCAGCCAGCACACCTGATAGTCATAAACGTGAACCAACCGGCTTTCGATTTTGGAAACGCCGCTGCGAGAAATCATCCAGCCCCTCTGCTGCAACGCATCGGCCAGATCGTCCTGCGTCAAGTTCTGCTCATCGCGGAACTTACCGACCTGTCTGCCGACTAAATTGTTCGATACATTCATTTTCAACCGGCTCAATTTCTCATGTGCGCCTACCTCTGTTGTCTCAAATTCAGGACAAAATGACGTTCCGGCTCATTTTTCCATGCACCGCCATTTTCATTGTTACCGTTTAGAACAAAATTCTGCCGACGTTTTTACCAGAATTTCTTTTGCCGGGTTGTTATGAAAACGTAACAACTTTTCATTTCGGCCCTTTGCCACTCGCCAAGGTTTTTCACGGGCGAATTTGTGCCAAATCCCGAAAAGAATTTTTGTCGGCACTCGGTCTAAATTTTTGCTGGTTTTTGTTTTCATCGGGCGATTTTGCCTCAATCCGCCTGTGCGGGTTGTGATGAAATCATCACGACTTTTATGATTGAAAAACCGACTTCCCAAGGCATGGCATGGCCATGTTTTGGGAAGTGGGGGGTCATCAAGCTGATCGCAAACCGAGCGGTCAGGCTCTCGCCAATAAATTTCCTCTCAATTGAGGACGCATTCCTGCGTATAAACAGGTATTTACCTGACCTATAATAGGATTTGAAGGCATTATCGAACCGGCTTACGCCGACTCTAGCGAAGATGGAGAATCCAGACTTTCGTCCTGTCTCAAGAAAATAAATAGCACAGCCGAATTAAAACGCAAGCCGGACAAAATAAAAATCGGACGTTCAGATTTTGCGTCTTAAATTGATATGGATCACAATGCAAATGTCATTGGCCGAAACGTGGGCAAATTTCGGTGTCAAAACGGTTGGACTCAAGAGGAACTTGCTGCAAAAATGCAATTGTTGGGTTGTCACATAACCCGTCAGATTATTGCCAACATTGAAACTCGGCGTTCTTCTGTAAGCGACAAACGAATCGAGTATTTCGCAGAGGCCTTCGGTTTGGAAGTGGGCGATTTATTTCCAAAAAAACGACACTTCAGCGGGCGTATGGTGGGATTGGAAGCGTAAAAAGGGCAGCATCAAAAATTTGATGCTGCCATGCGTGACTAATTTTTATTCGGCGGTATTTAGGAGTTTGATTAACTCGGAGCGCGGCACTAGAAACTTGCCTCGTAATACCCGGCACGCCTTGAGTTTGCCTCGTTGAACCATTCGATAAACACTGTGATAATTCACACCGAGCATATCTGCTGATTCTTGAAGCGAATAGGCAAGCCGTTCTATTTTTGCTGGGGATGTTTCCATTTTTTGTTCGTTTTCCATATTTCCGTTGTGTTTGAGTAATTGAACGGATGCCGTTCAAATTCGCAATCGGCTTGGCGTCGCGCCCTGCCTTTTTATTGCGGATGAAAACAGAATTTCGCGGATTGAAATCTGACCCAAGCAGAATGAGCAAAAAGACGGTCGGAATCCTTTTGATTAGATTCAACTTTCTGCCGTGAAAAATTCCTCCGTGCGCGAAATCTTAAAAGCAAAACTCCCGGAGCCGGGCGGCGGGTCAATGGTGGAACTCGGAGAGTCTTACCTTGACGCGTCGACCGGCGACACACAATTAAAGTTTCGATTCACGCGCACAACTCCAACGCGGTTGCGTCACATGATATTAAATTTCAGCCACGACGTGTTCGCGAATTTCTATGAGTTTCTAATCATTTCTAGCCAATTGTTGCTAGAAGTTGTAATTAATTTATAGAAATCGCTGGCAAGCCTATTCATCTTCCCCACAGGGTCGTAGCCAAGCCATTGGCAGACGGTCGTGGGGTTCGTTATGTGTTCAAATCTGCGGTGAAATAATCGTCAGATAATCGTCCGATTGCGAATTACGTTTTGGCTGAACCGACCTCGCAGCGGTTGAACTAGGAATCCTGTCTCGCCGCCGCGATAAAATGTTTCACCATTTCGGTTTCAGATTCCTTGCGCCAGATTGCGACAACGGGAACGGCGGGCAACGCGGGCTTTAGCGGAAGCAATTTCAAGCGCGACCCGACCATGCCCGCAACACAGCTTGGAACCAGAGCGAATCCGCGCCCGGCTTCGACCGCTGCCACAATGCTGCTCACGCCGTCATGTTCGCCTACGATTCGCGGCTTGCGCCCCACGGGTGCGAAAAGTTTTTCCAGCATCGCGTGATATTCGGGATAATCCTTCCGGCTGTAGGCGATGAGCGGTTCGCGAGAAATCTGCTCCAGTGAAATGGATTTCGATTTCGCCAGCGGATGTTTCGGCGCGACGGCCACGCATGGCGCATAGCGCGCCAGTTCCTCAAATTTCAGCCCGCGCAGCAATTTGGCCGATGGACGGACGGTGAGCGCGACTTGCAATTTCTTTTCGCCAAGCTGCGCGAGCATTTCTTCCGTGGACAAATCGTGCAACACCACGCGCACACCTGGAAATTTTTCCTGAAATTTCCGTAATGCCTGCGGCAAAATCTGGATGGTCAACGACGGCGCATAACCCACATTGATCTCACCATTCGTTCCGCCGGCGGCGACACGGGCTTTTTCCACTGCGTCATCCGCGTGTTGAAGAACGGCGCGCGCCTCGGTCAAAAAGACTTTTCCCGCCCCGGTCAGCCTGACGGATTTCGCGCTGCGTTCAAAAAGTTGAAAACCAATTTCATCTTCGAGGTCGTGAATTTGGCGGCTGATGCCCGGTTGCGAGACATGGAGTTTCAGCGCGGCGCGCGAAACATTTTCTTCCTCGGCGACGGCGACGAAGTAGCGGAGATGACGCAGTTCCATTTCCGCGAGCATAGCCAAAAGTTATTGTCAGGCAAGAAACATGGTATTTCATCGGCACGCCATCGTCGGGGTATTGTCCAACCATAACAGATTTACTTGAAGCGAATGAGCGAAGTGAGGCCGAACACGGAAAGCCGGTCTCGAAGAAGCGCGTCGAGACGATGCAGATCGGCGTTGACAGCTTCGCGGCGGCATTGCCTGACGATGGCAAGGGTGTTGTGGTCAGCACGTCGGACAGCATCCGCAATCTCGTCGAGCGGATTGAACTTGCCGACCAAATGGGCTTGGACGTTTTCGGAGTCGGGGAACATCATCGCCGTGAATTCCTTGATTCCGCGCCGGTGGTCATACTCGCGGCGGCGGCGGCCCGGACGCAGCGCATCCGCCTCACCAGTGCCGTCACGGTTTTGAGCGCCGCTGATCCGGTGCGCGTATTCCAAAACTTTGCGACCCTCGATCTGCTCTCGCAAGGCCGGGCGGAAATGGTCGTCGGTCGCGGTTCATTCACCGAGTCGTTTCCGTTGTTTGGTTTGCAGCTCAAGGATTATGATTCATTGTTTGCGGAGAAGCTCGATTTGCTGCTCAACATCCGTGAAAACGAATTCGTTCACTGGTCCGGCAAACATCGGGCACCGCTCACCGGACAGGGCGTTTATCCAAGACCGATGCAGAATCCACTGCCAATCTGGCTCGGAGTCGGCGGGACGCCGGAGTCGTTCGCCCGCGCCGGAATGCTCGGACTGCCGTTGATGGTCGCCATCATCGGCGGCGAGACGCGGCGGTTCCGTCCGCTCGTTGACGTCTATCGGGAATATGGGCGGCGCGCGGGACATGCGCCCGACAAGCTCAAAGTCGGCGTTCACGCCCTGGGTTACGTCGCCGAAACGACGCAACAGGCGATTGATGATTTTTTCCCGGGTTACGCCAAATCCTTTACCCGCATCGGCAAGGAACGCGGCTGGCCGCCCGTCACCCGCGCTCATTTTGATGCCGTGCGGGGCGAGCATGGCGCGCTGTTGGTGGGAAACCCCGAAGAAGTCGCTGAAAAAATTCTGCGCCATGCTGAAGCGCTGGGTGGCATCTCACGAATCTCCTTTCAGATGGATGTGGCTGAATTGCCGCAGGCGAAGCATCTGCGCTCCATCGAACTGGTGGGCAACCGCGTCGCACCCGCCTTGCGCGAGAAAGCTTAAAAATGCACATAATGACATTACGAAAAGCAAATGAACGGGGGCACGCCAATTATGGCTGGCTCGATACTTACCATACTTTCAGTTTCGGAGATGATTACGATCCAAAATGGATGGGCTACCGCAGCTTGCGCGTGATCAACGACGACCTGGTGATGCCGGAACAAGGCTTCGGCGCGCATCCGCATCGCGACATGGAAATCGTGACTTACATTTTGAGCGGCCAGTTGGAGCACAAAGATTCGATGGGCAACGGTCGCGTCATTCGCAAGGGAGAGCTGCAATATATGTCCGCTGGCAGCGGTGTCCAACACAGCGAGTTCAACCCGTCGAAAGACGAGGCGGTTCGTTTTCTACAAATATGGATTTTGCCGGACACCAAAGGTGTGAAACCGCGTTACGGCGAAAAATCATTGCGCGACGCGCAAACCGGAAAATTGCATCTGGTAACGAGCAAAACCGGACGTGACGGCTCGATTGCAATTCATCAGGACGCGGATTTGTGGCTGGTGAAATTGGACGCCGGGCAAAAAGTCGCCAAGCCACTTGCCAAAGGCCGTCATGCGTGGGTTCACATCGCCGAAGGCGAAGTGAAATTGAACGGCAAGACGCTTTCCGGCGGCGATGCCGCCGCGATTGACAGTGAATCGGCGATTGAACTCATCGCCGCGAAACCGTCACAAGTCCTTTTGTTCGACTTAAACTGAAAAGACAAACCAACCAAAACAAAAAATAAAAAATATGAGCACAACCATCAAATCCGAAACATTGATCAATCAATTAAACTGGCGCTACGCGACCAAGCAATTCGACCCAAACCGAAAAATCAATGTGTCCGACTGGACGACGCTCGAAGAAGCGCTGCGGTTAACACCGTCGAGCGGCGGCTTGCAGCCGTGGAAATTCGTTGTCGTAACCGATCCGGCCGTTCGCGCGAAATTGCGTCCGGCGTCTTATGGTCAGGCGCAAATCACCGACGCGTCGCATCTGGTCGTGTTCACCGCGAAAAATAATTTCAGCGAAGCCGACGTGGATGCGCACATAAGACACATCGCAGAAGTTCAAGGCGCACCTATCGAAGCATTGGCTCCGCTGCGCGGAATGCTGGTCGGCGGAATCGTTCAAAGTCAGGACGAAGCCGCGCGCAACGCCTGGGCGCGCAACCAGGCTTACATCGCGCTCGGCAATCTTTTGACCAGTGCCGCATTGTTGGGAATTGACGCCTGCCCGATGGAAGGATTCGACCACACGCAATACGATGAAATTCTCGGCCTGAAGGCGAAGGGCTATGCCAGCGCCGTCATCGCCACGCTCGGTTATCGTTTGCCGACGGACAAATATGCGTCCGCACCCAAAGTGCGTTTCCCAAAGGAACAAGTTTTCATCGCCGTCTGAATTAAAAACCAACCAAACCAATTAACTCAAAACTAAAATGAAAATTGCCATCATCATCACCCGCACTCTGCTCGGACTCATCTTCGTTGTGTTCGGGTTGAACGCGTTCTTCAACTTCATACCGATGCCCATGCCGAAAGGTGATGCGGGCACGTTTATGGGGATTCTCTTCAGCAGCCATTATCTTTATGCCACAAAATGCTTCGAGATCGTTGGCGGTCTGATCCTGTTGAGCGGACGTTTCACTCCGCTCGGCTTGACATTGCTTGGTCCGGTCATCGTGAATATCCTGTTCTTCGACATTTTCCTCGATTCAACCGGCCTGCCGCTGGGCATCGTTGTCGCCGCGCTCGCGCTATTTCTACTCTGGCAAAATCGCAGCGCGTTCGCTGGCATCTTGAAAAAATAATCCTCCCGTGAAAATTTTCTGCGTTTGACAAAGATGCGTTCATGAACGACTGCAACTTTCATGAATCTTCAACTTGAAAATAAACTTGCGCTGGTCACCGGCTCGACCAAGGGCATCGGCCTTGCGATTGCCACTTCGCTCGCCCGCGAAGGCGCGCGTGTCATCGTCAATGGTCGCACGGATAAATCTGTGAACGAAGCCGCAGAAAAGATTCGCAAATCCGTCCCGGCGGCGAAGCTGGAAATGTTCGCCGGCGATCTATCAAAAGCCGACGACACCGATTTGCTGGTGAAACAATTTCCAAACGTGGAAATTCTCGTCAATAATCTCGGCATCTTTGAACCGAAACCTTTTGAACAGATTCCTGATGAGGATTGGCGGCGATTTTTTGAAGTCAACGTGTTGAGCGGTGTGCGATTGAGCCGCGCTTATTTCCCCGGCATGAAACAGCGCAATTGGGGACGGATCGTTTTCATCAGCAGCGAGAGCGGATTGCAAATTCCGGCGGAGATGATCCATTACGGCATGACGAAAACCGCCGAGATCGCCGTGGCGCGCGGTCTGGCTGAATTATGCGCAGGCACAAACGTCACGGTGAATTCGGTGCTACCCGGCCCGACCCGTTCTGACGGCGTGGATGAATTCGTGAAGCAATTGAGCGGCGGCAAACCGTTCGCGGAATTTGAGAAGGAATTTTTTGAGAAAGTGCGCCCGACATCGTTGCTCAAACGTTTTGCTACGACTGAAGAAGTGGCGAATCTGGTGACTTACGTTTGCAGCCCGCTTTCTTCGGCAACCAACGGGGCGGCATTGCGTGTGGATGGCGGCGTGGTCAAGTCCGCGTTTTAGTCTGTGACGGAAACCTCAAACGGAGGTCACTTTTTATCAAGACGCCAGAAATTTTTCCTCGAAAAGGCTTCTAATTTTTTTACCGACCTGCAATCTTTCTAGCCAAGACAATGGGCAAAGATTCATCAATCGAATGGACAGACCATACGTTTAATCCGTGGTGGGGTTGTGCGCATGTGTCGCCCGGCTGCAAGAACTGTTACGCCGAAGCTTGGGCGAAACGTGTTGGCGAGAAAGTTTGGGGGGCAAAACAAGACCGGCGCTTTTTCACCGAAAAACATTGGAATGAACCCCTGAAATGGAATGCAGATGCACAATCTGAAAAAGATCGCAAACGTGTGTTCTGTGCATCCATGGCAGACGTATTTGAATTGCGGAGCGATCTTGACGAATGGCGCGAGAAGCTATGGGAACTGATTGATGAGACTCCTTGGCTTGATTGGCTTTTGCTGACAAAACGTCCGCAAAATATCGAAAAGAAAATTCCATGGACAAAGGATTGGCCAAATAATGTCTGGATTGGGACGACGGTGGAGGATCAAAAACGTGCAGACGAACGCCTGCCGATTTTACTTAAGTTTCCGGCAAAGCGTCGTTTCCTTTCTTGCGAGCCACTTCTCGGCCCGGTTGATTTAAGTGCCTGGACTTGTCATCGGCCAAAGAAATTGCATGAGATTGATTGGGTCATAGCTGGTGGCGAAAGCGGTGCAAATGCACGCGCAATGCTGCCGGGATGGGCAAGGAAGTTACGTGACGAATGCCAACAATCAGGAATCCCATTTCATTTCAAGCAATGGGGACATTGGACTCCAGTGGCACAACCTCGAAACGAAAAGTCCACGGTTCACAAATTTTGGGATGAAGTAATGGGCATGAATATTTTCATGGAAGCAAAAGGGAAAAAAATTGCCGGTCGTCGTTTGGATGGGACAACATGGGACGAGCTTCCGGCAACTGCATGAATGACGACGGATTCCTGTTTGAGCTTCCGCCGGCGGAGTTAAAGCCGGACGACAAGGAATTTAGGGAACGCAATCCGATTTGGACTGAATGCAAAGCAAAACTCATTGAGCGCTATCTTTATTTTTTTGTTCAAATCACACATAGCGGAACTTACATGGATGCCTTCGCCGGGCCGCAAGAAGATGAAAAACATGAAATGTGGTCGGCAAAGCTTGTAATTGAAAGTGCTCCGCGATGGTTGAGAAACTTTTTCCTTTTTGAACTCAACAAATCTCAACTGAAACATCTTGAGTGTATGGTCAACAGTCAACCGCCGCGCGATAAACAGAAGAAAGAAGCGGAACGAAAAATTAAAATCTATCCGGGAGACTTTAACAAAAAGATTGTTGAAATGTTGGCTGAATATCCTATTCGAGACAATGAAGCCACTTTTTGTCTGTTGGATCAAAGGACATTTGAATGTGATTGGGCGTCCGTCAAAACCATTGCAACGCACAAAAAAGGTGGAAACAAAATTGAACTTTTTTATTTCTTCCCCGAAGGATGGATCAATCGAGCTATTGCAGCGTTGAAAAAAGACAAAGAAGAAAAGCTGGAAAAATGGTGGGGTAATTCAAATTGGACTGAACTGCTAAACATACAAGGTGCTGTTCGCGCTCAATATGTTTGTAATCGGTTCAAATCCGAATTCAAATATAAACACGTTTATGCTTTTTCGATTTATGAGAAAAAGGATATGGGTGGCAAAATAATGTATTACATGATTCACGCATCAGACCATGATGAAGCACGGGTCTTGATGAATCGCGCGTATGGAAAGGCTCTCGACATCAAAGAAACCGCTGAACAATTGGATTTTTTGAACAACTCGACAGCTAAAATTTAATTACGCCAGCTTTCTGGCAATTTCCTCATTCAAAATCTCCCGGACGGTGGGTGGGATAATGATTCGGTGTTCCTCGCAGAAAGACAGCAGGACTTTCCATCACCCAACGATGGCTTAAAATATCTATTGGGATAGCGTTGTCATCGTCTTCGCGCTATTCAGCAATCCGCGTAAATGAATCTTTCATGGAACTTCGTATTGGTTTCTTTGCCATATTGCATTTTGGCAATGGCAAATGGCCTCCGAATACTAATGAACATTCAAAAGTTGAAATTCCGGCGTGTTCATTGGCTCATAGTTTTCCGGCCAATGTCCTTTAATTTCAATCAGCAAACGTTGCTTTGCCGGTGCAGGTTCAGGATTTACTTTCTTCACTGTAGCACAAATATCGGTTGGAGATTCAGCGATGGCTTTACACAAGTCAGTCACTAAAAAGCGCGGTGCCCAGCCGATCATGTGATAATCATCTGGGGTTTCCAATTGGAGAGCATGGACGGTCGCGGGATTGTTCAATTCAACCGCGATGCGCAAAGTGTCGCCAGCTTTCAACGTAAGTAGTTTGTGCTGCGCCGCCTGATTAACATGGCGCCAACCATGAAGAAAGAATTTGCATCGGAACCCACCGTCTTTATGGCGTTCGATTTTTGGAAAAACCTCAAAATTATCAGTTTGTCGTTGTCCACCTGTGAGAGCCAAAATTTCAATAGGATTGGCATCGGGGCTAAGGTCAAGTTGCCTCAAGTATTCTTTGAAGTCTTTGCGATCTTCACCCAAAACTCGGTTACGGAACAACGGGAATAATTCCGACGACTCATATTTTTTATGAAAATCTGGGAATGAATCGAGCGGTTCCAAACCTGCCGTGTCATGTGCCATTTCCGCTCCGTGCGTGTAACCGAATTGGAAACGCGACTTTGACACATCCGCATCCAGCCGCCCAATCGGATACCACGCTCGCGTAGCGGCAGTATCCTGCCATGCGAGAAACAGTGTTTTCATAGTTGGATTGCTTTTAGTTTTTCTACAGTTACCGACATCAACTTAAGACAAAATTGCTTTGCATCAAGGCTCATCCATTCTGCCGGAACCCTCTCCACGATGCCACTAATATCCTCTGAACGCAATTTCTGAACCCTTTCCAGCCACGGTCGAAAATAATCTGGAAAATCTTTAGCAGCTTTTATTGCCAAATTCAATGGGTTTTCGCCCTTTGGATCGCTTTCCAGCCAGTAAATTCCGCCACTGCCCTTGAGTGCATACTTTTCTACCAACCCCTGCGCCAGCATTGTTTTGCGACGGTCATCTCGTAATTCCCGGCCAAGTGATGAAGCGTGGTCAAATGAAGGGGCAACTTGATGCACCGTTTTTTTGCCGTGCTCGGACAGACCGCGCAAAAGCGCCCAATTATCGTGGTGCCGGTCTGTGTTGCAAATGATGGCATCTAGCACGATGAATCCTGCCAATGTGCGAAGTTGCTGACTTTGCTGCCGAGTTGGGAATGTATTTTCCACCGCCGCGATGATATTCTTGATGCTGTGATTGCTCTGGTGCCATCGTTTTGACTTCTCGTAACGCAACACTCGACCTGCTAACACTTCGCTGCCATGAACAAGGTCAAAACCTTCCTCCGTTTTTACAAACGAATGTGATGCACAACCACGTTTTCCCGTGAAAATGGCAAGCTCCACTTCCGCCGCAGGCACTTCCAATAACTTGGCCACCTCCGAAGCAATTTTTTCCGACCAATCTTCCCCGGTGTTTTCACGGGTAAATTTGAACAGCCATGGTTGTTTATCCCCTTCCATTCGAAACCAAAACTTTTCCTTGCTGCCGAGTTGCTCAATGACATCCGGGCTATCAAAACGCAATTGAAAAATGGGAAATGGTTCTGGCATGGAAAATCAATCAAATGGTCACACAATCTTTGCTCACGAAATCTTTTGGTTTCTCCACGGATGCGGGCAGGCCGGGTGGCGTGATGGCTTTGCCGTCGGATTCTTTTTCCGCCAGTTCCAGATTTAATTTCAGGAGAAAAGCCAGAATGTCTTCGGCGGGCTTCATGCCGTAGGCGGCGCGGACGGCGGAATCGAGCGTGGCGTGGGCGTCGCGCAGGCGGTTTTCGCCGGGCGTTTCGAGTGATTTGTAAAGTTCGCGCAGCGACCAGCCGTTGTCCTGCATGATTTCATGGCGTAAATTTCGCAACTCACGCGCAGCCACGACCACCGCATTGATTTGTTTCAAGGTTGGCGCTTGCGGCCACGGGAATGTGTCGAACACCGTGTTCCCGGTGTAATTGAAATCACGTTTCCAAGTTGAGCAACGCGCAAGAACCCATTCCCAATGAATAAACGACTGAATAATTCCAAATGAGTAATCGTCAGCAAATGCGAGCACTGCAAGTTTTGTGTCTGGATGAATTTGTGAACTAACAAACTCAAAAATTGGGCGGCGCGTGGTTCTTGAACAAGCAATATAACGCGGAAGTTTTTCGATTAGCGTCATTAGCCCCGGCTGATAATCACGAAATTGCCACCAACGATTTGCCATGCGTGTCCAACGAGTAGTTTCTTTGCCGGTCGCCTTCTTTTCAGTTTCAGCTTTGGCTAAAACATCTGGCATTACTTCCTTCTTCACTCGCTCGAAAGCTACCTTGTAGCGCATGGCTTCCGTCATGTCTCTTTGTCCGAAATCAATTATCCAGCGAGTTGGCCCACCTTCACCGACAAGATCATCACCAATCATGTAAGGAAATAAAACATCCCGACATTCTGGCTGCTCTTTTATTAAACGCATTGCTTCATTCGGTTCGAGAAAGAAGCCATCGTTCACAGGGTTCTGGCCTTGAAAACATCTTTTTGGTTTTTGATTTGCGACAATTGTTTGCGCTTGTGCCACATCAATTTTGGCAGATAGAGACGAACTGATAAAATCAAGCTCCTCACATTTCCATCCACTGTCCTTTGCATCGCCGAGCTGGGTGAAAAGTTTTTTTCGTCCCGCTTCTTTTCCTCTTATCCAATTCACGATGGATACATGAACAACGGCATCGCCAGGCCAAACCTGACTTGAAACGGCTTCAGTAATTGTTCCGCCATTGTTGACAATATGGGCAAGGCTGGCTTCGCGAGATTCATTGTGCCGAATGCTATTTCTACCGACTAAACCGGCACGACATCCCGATTTCAAATTATCGTGCGCCATCCGAAACCAGTGGACGCAAAAATCAGCCATTTGCGGCACGTCTGGAAAAGCCGCATAAACTTTCCGCGCATATTCGTAGCCATGTTCCTTCGCCAGATAACGCGAGCCAAGAAACGGTGGATTGCCAATGATGGCGTCCACTTTCGGCCACGGCGTGAACAGCGCGTCGGCGCAAACAATGTTGGCGTCGAGATTGTCCAGCGGCAGGTCTTTCTCAAATTGCAACGCGTGGGTGTCGCCGCCGGGCAGCACGTCGGCGTGTGCGTCCCAAAATTCATGCGCCGAGCGCGCGGCCAGACGGCGCGCAAGCATGAGCGTGACCTTGGCGGTCTCCACGGCATTTTCATTCACGTCGAGGCCGAAGAATTGTTTGGGCGAAATGCCGCTGGCCGTGCCGACTTTTTCAAACTGCTTCTTGTCCTGCGCGAACAGTTTCACCAAAAGATTCTGCTCTAGTTCGCGCAACGCGCGGTAGGCGACAAAAAGAAAGTTGCCGCTGCCGCACGCGGGATCAAGCACGCGGAACGCGCGCAACTGGCGAAGCAATTCGAGCAGTTCAGAAACGTTCTTGGCTGCGGCGATGCGTTCTTCCCACGGGCGCACAATGGTCGGGCGGACAATTTTCTGGATGTCGGCCTCGTAAGTAAAATGCGCGCCGAGCGCGTGGCGTTCTTCTTTGCCGAGACTGCCTTCAAAGAGCGTGCCGAAGATGACGGGCTGGACCTTCGACCAATTTTCCTTCGCAGCTTCAAACAGAAGTCCGATGGCGGCTGACTGAAGTTCGAGCGGTTCGACTTTGGCAAAAAGACCGCCGTTGAAATAATCCACGCCCGCATAGCGTCCGCCGCGCGCGGGTTTGGGGTCATTCATCTGCTTGAAAAGATTCCCGATCAAATCGTAGCTGGTCGCTGTGGGATTTTCTGATTTGCGACATTCATCCAGCAGGCCGGTGAACAAGTCTTCCGGCAGCAGGCCGCTTTTTTGGGAATACATCGCCACCACGCATTGCAAAACAAATCGCCGGGCGCTTTCGCGCGATTCGCCACGCGCGACGAGCGAATTGAAAACATTGGCAACATCTTTCGCGGCCTCGCGGGTGACTTCGACCCAGTTGTTGCCAAAAATGGGCAGAGATTTTCGCGGGTAAAGGAAATTGAGCGCGGAATGGCGCGCGGCGAGTTCGCTGACTTTGATTTTTTCCAGCGGCTCTTGCAACTGCGTGTTGAAATCGTAAATCCAAAATTCGTCGAAATCGCACAGCACGACGTAAGGCGGACGGTGCGGGACAAGATTGAGCCAGTAATCAAACGTCTGCTGGTAATGCTTGGAAAGTTTTTCGCCGCGCGATTTCATTTCAATCAGCACGCGTCCCGGCCAGACGAAATCGGCGAATTTGATCCGCGTGTTTGGAAAACGAACGCGGTATTCAAAAGTTGAACCCTCTGGAAGCGTGTTTGCGTCGTGATTGAAAGCTTCGAGCAAATGAAAAAGGAACGTCTGCGCCTCGCTTTTTTCATCGCCTTTAAGTTTGGCGGCGAAGCTGGCGAAATCCTGAAAGGCTCGTTCCTGCGAAGTCATGTATGCGAAGTGTAGTGAAAGGATTATTGGACTGCCACGCTTTTTGGCAGTGGGTCAATTTGACTGAAATCTTTCATTGCACTACCATCAAACACAATTTCGATCACAAACTGAAAAAAACAATGGAGCAGCGCGTCAGCATAATTACTCTGGGTGTGGCAGACCTCGACCGCAGCCGGAAGTTTTACGAAAGTCTCGGATGGCGGCCTTCCATACCGGACACGAAAGACATTGTATTTTTTCAAGCAGGCGGCATAGCCCTCGCCCTGTTCCCGCGAGCGAACCTTGTGAAAGATGCCCGGATTTCTGCCGATGGCCAAGGCTTCGGCGGAGTGTCACTCGCATATAACGCCCGGAGCCGTGAGGAAGTTGATTCCGTCCTCGCTGAAGCTAAAGCGGCTGGCGCAAATTTACCAAAGCCTGCTCAAAACGCATTTTGGGGCGGGTATTCAGGATATTTTTCCGATCCCGATGGTTTTCTGTGGGAGGTTGCATGGAACCCATCTTTTCCAATAGCCGAAGACGGAAGCATTCGTATATCTGACTAACCGCAAGAAAGAATTTTTGCCGAATGGTGGCATGGATATGGATGTAGAACAATTCCCGCGCTCCAATTCAATTATTGTCACAAAAAGTATGCAGTATTTGTGACAAAAATAAACTTCGTTTCATCCTAACATTTCAAGCAACTGTGTTAATCATCGGCACGCTTCGGTCGGCGGTTCGGCGAGCGGAAAAGTGAAATGCAGGCGGAGAGACGGCTGGAACGAAGCCGGAATGCAACGACCACCGCCGTGCCGCTGACGGAAGCAACCGCTCATGCGGCAAATAATAATGCCGCTCACGACGAACGCGCGCGGAGTGCGTGACCGCGCGGACGAAGGAGCACGGTCAAACGAAGCGCGCGTTGGTCGTGGCGGATACCATCGGTTTAGTTAATCGGACGATTTTCTGGATTCGTCGGACGATTATCGGTCGTTTAGTCATCGGTAGATTCCAGCAGCGCATCGGAAGATTATCGGAAGATTCATCCCGTTCGACGCAGCACATAGACACGTTTAATTCTATTGTTTGTCGGCGTTCTCGACTTCAGAACGGCCGAGCCAGTAACACGCCAGCGGCGCGGGAATCTTCACCACGGCTGCGCCGCCGCCGCCCTCACCCAATGGCAGCACGCCAAAGTCTGTGACTTCTTTTGTGATCACATAACCGCGCGCCACCTTCCGCTCCGCACAAAACTGTTGCATCCCTTTCAACTCGCCCAGCCCCGTGGCCTGCGAGCGATACTTCACCTCGAAT
>Ga0182018_10001103_pt1 | contig 32395 bp, 28 predicted proteins | sample 812P2MmetaG_FD_120490 | JGI IMG/M metagenome (GOLD analysis project Ga0182018, IMG submission 120490) | Permafrost microbial communities from Stordalen Mire, Sweden - 812P2M metaG | ecosystem: Environmental > Terrestrial > Soil > Wetlands > Permafrost | place: Sweden: Stordalen | collected...
AGAACGGAGGCGATCACATCGCCGCAGCGTCTGGCGCCGCGCAGACCAGAGCCCGTCACCCCGTCCTTCAGGCGCCTCATGGACCCAAGCCTCGCGCCCCTGGACGCCAGGCGTCTGGTCGAATTGCCCCTCGTCACGATTGGTCGTGCGTCCCATGGGCCTTCAGTCACACTCCGCTACGCCGTATTCACGCTGCGGGTCTTGGTGGGCTGTTACTTGGCCCTCTTGAGCCGTCCCACCGCGCAAGGCTCCAGGGGGAATCGAGCGAAGTCACTGTATGCGAACCATTGTTGCCATTGTCATCTGTCTCCAGGTCACCTTGGGGACGGTGTGGGGCATCAGGGAACCCCGAAGTTGGCATCAGACGGACATCGATGCGGGACGAGTGACAGCGAACATCTCTACAGCCTCAGATCAACTCGTGGTCAGCGCCCTGTACCCGAATCCGTTCGTCACCGCTAGCTCCTTGCGAGGTCTCACGAAGGAGGCCGAGTCCATCGCCTCAGCACCGTGCCTGATGGTGAGTACAGCATTCGCAGCGCAGCGCATACTTCAGCCGGCGATTCAGGCGAGAGCGTTGAGGTCCCGATAGCTGTTTCCAACTAGAGCCTCCTGAGATTTGGCATCTTAGGCATCGGGGACCGGCAGATGACCAGGCCTTTCGTGGTGGGCCGCGCCCCAATTGCGGCACCTCGTCACTACGATCGGATACGCAGGTGCCCAGCCGCGCCGCGTACCCGGCCTCGCCGAGTTGGCATGCCGGCCACCGGGCGAATTCGAACGGAACCGCCAGATCCACATGGGTGCGACGAAGAAACAAGATACCCGACGGGCTCAGAATAAACATCGGAGCCGGGCCCATAGGTTGCTGGGGCTGATCGTCCTCGTCGGGCTGCTGACCGTGGTGGCCATCGTGGGCAAGTACGGATACAACCTCCGACCCCTCTCGACCGCATCAGCCGCCTCGGGAGGCGAAGCCCTCGATCCCGCGGAGTTCGCCAGCGGATCGTGCATCGGCTATCCCCCCACCGCCGGCGACCGCGGGGAGACGGTCTTCCTCGATGCCGGGCACGGAGGAATCGACCCCGGTGGCGTCGGGGTCACCCAGTCCGGGAAGACCATCTACGAGGCGGACGAGACGCTCCCCGTGGAACTGGAGGTGATGGCGCTGCTTCGCGCCAAGGGGTTCCGTGTGGTGGTATCGAGGACCGGTGCATCCACCGTGCTTCGGCTCGGACCTGGAGATACTGACGGCCAGTTGCTCACCCTCCAGGGCGCCCACGATGACGTGGCCGCACGAGACGTGTGCGCCAACGACGCCCAGGCACGGGTAATGGTCGGTATCTACTACGACGCCGGGGGATCGAGTCAGAACGCGGGGAGTCTCACCGCTTACGACGCCGACCGGCCGTTCGCATCGGCGAACCTCACGCTGGCCAACCTGGTGCAGTCCGACGTGCTGGCGGGAATGAACGCCCAAGGGTGGGCGATCCCGAATGACGGCGTGCAACCCGATACCGCGCTCGGCTCCCTCGACGGCGACCCCGACCAGGGCGGCATCGCCGCGGAGGCGGCCGCCTACGACCATCTCCTGTTGATCGGACCAGCGATGCCCGGTTTCTTCTCCACACCGAGCCAGATGCCGGGGGTGGTGATCGAACCGCTCTACATCACCGACCCGTTCGAGGGGTCAATTGCCGACAGCGCCACCGGCCAGCGGGTCATCGCCCAGGGGATCGCCAACGCCGTCGAGCAGTACCTGGCCCCGCCGCCATCGAAGCCTGCCACTCCCTCGACCAGCTGATCCGAGGGACCACCGGACGAGTCCGAGTCCGAGGGTGACGGAGCCCTGACCACGACCCGGTGATCGCTTGACCCTGATGCGCGCCCCTTGTAGGTTTCGACGAGTCACGAGCTGACCAGACGGGAAGGGTCAGACGGCCCCGGCTTGCGACGAGAGGAAGCACAACCTTTCGACGCGACCAAGGAGCCACCCATGTCAGTATCCACGCCCGCCAACCTGCGGGATCTCCCCAAAGCCCACCTGCATGTGCATCTTGAAGGCGCCATGCGATCCACCACACTGGGGGAGTTCGCTTCCCGGTACCAGATGCCCCTCCCGCCTCCGCGCCACCGGTTCGGCACCTTCGCCGACTTCCTGGATCTCTACACCACGGCATCGGGGCTGCTTCGTTCGCTCGAGGACCTCAGCCGATTGGTGGCCGAGGTGGTCGCCGATGCCGCCGCCGACGGTGCCGTCTGGATCGAGCCGGCCGTTCACCTTCCGAACCACGCTCGGCTGGCGCCCCCGGCAGTGGTGCTCGAGACCTTGCTGGCGGCGGGCGATTCTGCCGCCGCGGAAACCGGGGTCGGGGTCGGGTGGCTGATCACCGCCGATCGCTCCCGGTCGCCACAACTGGCCATCGAACAGGCGGAGATCGCGGTGGCCAGCGCCGGGCGCGGTGTCGTGGCGTTCGGACTGGCCAATGACGAGGCGGCATGGCCGCCGGCCCCATTCGCCGAAGCATTCGGCATCGCCCGCGACGGCGGCCTGATCGCCGCGCCCCACGCCGGGGAGCACCGAGGTCCGGAGTCCGTCCGCGACGCCCTCGACGCACTCGGAGCGTCCAGGATCCAGCACGGCGTCCGGGCGATCGAAGACGACGGGTTGGTCACCCGGCTCGCTGACGAGGGCATCTGCCTGGACGTGTGCCCGACCTCCAATGTGGCCCTGTCGGTCGTCCCCGACCTCGGTTCCCACCCGTTGGGATTCCTGCTCGACCGGGGGGTGGCGTGCAGCATCAATGCCGACGACCCGTTGCTCTTCGGGGTCGGCCTTCTCGACGAGTACGCGCTGTGCCGCGCCACGCTCGGGCTCGATGACGCAGCGCTGGCCGGTTGTGCCCGCTCCTCGATGACCCACAGCGGGGCGCCTCCGGAGCTCAAGGTGCGTGCTGGGCGCGTCATCGACGACTGGACGGCACGAGTGGCAGCGGGGGCCTGAGCCTCGTCATCCTTGTGCTGCTAGCGAACTGCTAAGAATTGTATAAACTCGCGAACTTTTGGTGATTACCCTCCAGTAACCTCATGTCACCGCGGCCCCCGTTGAGCATGGTTTCCGCCAACCGTGCTCCGGGGCCGCCTTTTCTTTCACAACGGTGCTCCCGCCCCCTCCCAGCCCCCTAACGGGAAGCCGGCCGGGAGCAGGTCGGGTCAGCGGGTGGCCCACCTAGGGCGGGCCGGCCGCTCCCGGTTCACCGGCACTGCCGGCATACGTACGGCTGACCACGGTGGTCCGGGGTCGACCGAGCGGAGCCGGGCGGGGCGTGAGCTCATCGGCGGCCGGATGGGCGGCGATCAGCTTCTCTGCCTGCTCCGCCTCTCGCAGGGCCACCTCGAGCTCGTGCCGGAGCGCCTCGATATCCCGCTCATTGCGATCCACTAATTCCCGCACGACGGAACCGGCGATCACGTCGGCGGGTTCCTCGATCGACCTGTCACTCATGGTCGACGGCGGTCGGGACCTCTGAGCGCTCCCAGCGATCCCTTTCCGATGGCATGGTGAGCCGGAGCCGATCGATCAGGGAGCTGGAGGCGGTGTCGGTGTCGCCGGTGCCTGCATCGGGGGTGAGGGCGACCTCGGCGCGGGCGGGGACGAGGGTGTCTGGGCCGGTGGCGCAGCCCCGGATGCGCTCGAGCTGGCTCCGTGCCCGCTCGGTCCGCGCCCTAGCCTCGTCGATCTCCGATTCGATCCACTGGCGCTGATCGGCCGTCGCACGCAGGTACAGCTCCACCGAGGCTCGCGTGTAGGACGGCTCGACCGTGGGATCACTTGACGGGGTCATCGGTGTCGTTTCGCATCGTTGCCAGAATGGCTGCCGTGGCCAGCATACCTAGCTGGTTACTGGGTCGGCCGGGGCGCCTCGGGGCCGGCGCGATCGACGGCGAGAGGCGGCTCAGCCGAAGCGGCCGTGGACGTAGTCGAGGGTGCGTGGGTCCAGGGGGGAGTCGAACATGGCATCGGTCGGGCCATGCTCGATGATGTACCCGGGCGTTCCCTGCTCAGCGAGGAAGAAGGCCGTGTACTCCGACACCCGTTGGGCCTGTTGCATGTTGTGGGTCACGATCACGATGGTCACCTCGCTGCGCAACTCCTCGATGGTTGTCTCGATGCGCCGCGTGGAGGTCGGGTCGAGGGCGGAGCAGGGCTCGTCCATGAGCAACACCCGGGGACGGATGGCCAGGGCGCGGGCGATGCACAGACGCTGCTGTTGACCGCCCGAGAGCGCTCCTCCCGGCTGGCGCAGTCGTGTCTGCACTTCCTTCCACAGACCGGCCTTGATCAGACAGGTCTCCACGATCTCGTCCTTGGTGCCCTGGTCCTTGCGAGTGCCGGTGAGCTTGAGCCCGGCAAGCACATTGTCGTAGATCGACATGGTCGGGAAGGGATTGGGCTTCTGGAACACCATGCCGATATGGCGGCGTGCTTCGGTCAGCTTGCGATCCGGGTCATAGATGTCGACCCCGTCGAGTAGCACATCACCGGCCATCGACGCCGACGGGATGAGCTCGTGCATCCGGTTGAGGATCCGGAGGAAGGTCGATTTTCCGCATCCCGAGGGACCGATGAGGGCGGTCACCTGTCGCGACTCCATGGCCAGCGACACCCGGTCGAGAACGTGATGGTCGCCGAACCATGCGGAGACATCTCTGGCCTCGAGACGCGCCGCCTGGTACTGGTCGTCTATCGCCGGCTGGACGTCAATGCTTTGCTGGATCACCATGTGGTCAGTTCCTTCGTGGCTGGAGGATCGGTCGCATCACAGGAGATTGGGGAGCAGGCGGGCGATCTGGTCGCTGGCCAGCAACCAGACCAGGGCGATGGGGGCGGTGAAGACGATCCATGCCTGGGCATGGCCGCGGCGGCGCCAGGTCCACACGGCGGCGGCGAAGAGGGCCGCCATCGACACCAGCCACAACGACAGGGCCCACAGCGTGCTGGTGTCGATCCCGAGCGGTCGCTCGCTGGCGGGCACGGTGTGCACCTTCGACTTGTAGGAGGCAAGCGGCGCCCCGACCTTGGCCGCGTCCACCCACACGACGCCGGAGGGGACGAATGCCGCGCCCGACGCCGTCCCCAGGGTGAGGCGCGACTGGTCCACTGCCACCGGACGCTGCTTGGCGCCGGCGGGACGGATGTCGACGACCCGGAAGACCGAGGTGCCGACACCGGTGACCACCGTGATGCGCGCACCCTTGTGGAGGTCGGAGATGCGGGCGAAGGGTCCGCCGAAGGCCGCAGCCCGTCCGAGGATCACGCTGTCCCCGGCACCGCCGGGGAAGACGGTGGAGCGGTAGTGCCCGGGCCCTTTGGCCAGTTCGGATCCCGTGGTCCCCTCGACCACCACCTGGCTCACCCCGATCGACGGGATGCGCAGCAGCGCCATCGGGGAGCCCGGGGCGCTCACCCCGTGATCGGTGCCCTGCGGCCCGATCGGGGCGGTACCCAGGGCCAGCTCGGTTCGGAACTGGTTGTACAGGAACACCTGCGACGACCGGTGCTGGAGGCCGCTCACCAACCCGAGCTGCACCACCGTGCCGATGCACAGGAGGGCCACGATCATCAGCGCGAAGCGCACCACCAACGCCTTCGGTCGGGCCGGCGGCTGCTCAGCAAGATGGCCGGTGGCATCGAACTCCTGTTGCAGGTGCGTGGCCTTGTCGCTGACCTCGGTGTCGCCGGGCACGTCGAGCACCACGTCGGGCACCGGCACCAGCAGCATCTCTCGGTCGAGGGCGGTCCGGGTGACGGTCACCGTGCCACCATCGGCGCCGCCGAGGCGGGCCGTCCGCGCCTCGGCGCAGGCTTCACCGGTGCCGACCCCGACCGCAGACCGGCCCGCAGTCCGGCCATCACGATTCATCCACCGTTGTGGACACACCCTCGTCGACCGGGGCCCCGGCCGTAGCCGCCCGGCGCAAGGAGGTCAACCGGGTGGCCAGGGCGGCCAGTGCAGCCCCCAGCCCGATGAGCAACAGGATGGGGAGCGCCCACCGGAGCAGGCCGATCGGTACCCCCTCGATGCGGACCGCGCTGAGGGTGGCGGGGCCGACTGCCTTGGCTTTGGCCTTGGCTCGCGCTCGGGCGGCGGCGGATGCCGAATTCGATTCGGATGGCGACCCGACGGTTGAGAAGGCACCGGTGTCGGTCGAGTCCAACCCCGACGGGCCACCCGAGCCCGAACTGCCGGTTGCCGCCGGGGTCGCCGTGGTGGGCAGGGCGGGCGGATTCAGCACCGTGGCCGCAGCGGCGACCGTCTGGGCCGCCAGTGCCGCCGGCAGCGGCACGTACCCGGCGGGGAGATCGCCCGGATCCAACCCGGGGACCTGCCCGGCTCCGGCCGCGTAGAGCAGGAAGGCCGAGTAGTTCTGGCGCGACGCCGTGTCGAGGGTGTCGGGTGTGGTGGCGGCGTAGGTGAGCATGGTCAGCGGATAGGCGCCCGGCTGGGTCGTCGAGGGATTGGTCTGCAGCACTCCCGGCACCGGGCTCGGCGTCATCGCCTGCTCACCGGCCAGTATTCCGGCCGAGGTGGGGGCGGTGAAGGTGGGATTGGTGTCGTCACCGGCCGCGCTCAGGCTCGCCGTCTGCAGGCCGTAGCGGGCCGCCGAGGCGGAGTCGGTCACCGAAATGATCAGATCGTTGCCGGTGGTCTGGGGCCCGTTGGCCGTCCACGCCGTGTTGGGGGTGTTGGACGGGGTGAACGTCGTCTTGGCGCCGTCGTTGGCCGCGGCGGTGTCCTGGGCGGTGGCGGCCATGGACAGGGCGTAGGGGGTCCAGTCCTGCACGCAGATGGGCCGGGCCGGTTCGGGGGGCGAGCCGTACACCTTGTCCCCGGTGGCCCAGCAGTAGGGGTCACTCTTCGGGTAGGTCTCCGGCGTGGGCGGGGCGAATGCCTGCCCCGAGGGATTCTGGCTGGCATTGGTGTCGTAGTAGGGGTTGACCACCATCCCCCACGGATCGGGAGTGCCGGCCAGCCAGGCGCTGGCGGCGGGATCGGACAGCACCCACTGCCACAGGGTGGAGGCGGCATCGGAGCTCCGCTCCTCGACCAAAAGGGTGCCGGCGTCGATCTGCTCCTGGGTGGAGAGGAGCGAGAACTCGGGGTTGTACTGGAGGAAGTCGGGGTCGGTGAACAGGCTCACCGGGTTGGTCTTCGCCCAGGCGTAGCCGGACAGCGGGGTTTTCAAGACATCGCGCAGTTGTCCCTGGTAGGACTCGGTCAGGAGCTTGGCCACCAATCGTGGGGTGAGGTAGAGGTTCTCCACCCGCGAGCCGTCCTGGGCCAGCTCGCCCGGCTGCAGGGTGCCGTCCGACTGCAGGGCGGGGACCCGTTGGATGTTGAATGCGATCACCACACCCGAGAGCGTGAGCGGGGCATAGACGACCGGGGCGGTGGGACTGGTCTCACTGGTGGGGATCGGATCGGAGAACACCGACATCCCCACCGAGCCGTAGCCGGGATCGGTGAGGTTCTGGCGGGCCTGATCGTCGTTGTTCTGGATGTAGCTGAACGGGGGCGAGCCGGGCAGGTTGCACAGCGACGGCTCCCAGTTGGCGACGGCGGGAGAGGCCAGCTCGCTGCCGATGATCTGCTGCGAGTCGGCGTTGATCGAGCAGCTGGAGCCGACAGGGTTGAAGTACAACGGGATGGCGATCCGGTTCGCCCATGCCTCGGGGGTGAGCGGCGAGGTGACCACGCTGGTCGGGTCCACGCCGGTCGGGTTCTCGGCCGACCCGGTGCTCCGGGGGACGACGACCAGCCAGCACTGGGGCGTGGTGGTGCCGCCGCCGGGGAGCGCCTCGACGCTCTGCCCGCACCCGAGCCCGGGTGCCTCCAGGCCGGTGTCCACCTGGAAGAGCTGGTTGCCGGTGCCGTCCCCATAGGTCGGGGCGAAGTCGATCTCGTTGGTGGTGGAGAAGCTGAAGTAGGAATTGAGCCAGAACGGCAACGGGGCGGCCTGGTTGGCCAGGTAGTTGTAGTCGGCCTGCTGCTTGACCACCGTGCCGTCGACCGACTGGAAGGGCTGGACGACCAGGCCGTTGCCATCGAGGCAGGGCTCGGTGTCGGTGCTCGGATCGGTGGTGCACAGCGGGGTCGACGGGGAGTAGGTGCTCCACCCGGGCTGGGTCACCACCCGGGAGTACTCGTAGCCTGGTCCGGTCACCGGGTAGTTCGACGACGATGGGCTCTCTCCGCCCGCCTCACACTGCGAGGGCAGTGGGCCCGGATCGGAAGGGTCCGGAGGGTCGGACGACTGTTGGTCCCCCCAGCACTCGAAGATCTGGAGGTAGTCGCCGTCGAAGGTCCCCGGTTGATTGCTCACCGTCTGGGTCCCTCCCTTCCACGAGACGGAGACGGCCTGGTTGATGAGGTTCTTGGTCTGGTTGACGGTGACGGCCAGGTTGGCGTACTGGCCCTGCCCGTTGACGGTGACCGGCGAGGAGGGGCCCGGCAGCGCGGAGACGACCCCCTGGCAGCCGGCGGTCGGATCGGCTTGAGTGCACCCACTCGGCGACACGGAAGGGGACGCCGAGGCGCCGCTCTGGGTCAACGGGATCAACACGACCAGACAGAGCGCCACCAGCATGCCCAGCCCCACCCCCAGCCGCCGGCGGCCGCCGGCATGGGCCCGGGGCCGTGCGTGACGTCCGCGAGTGCCGAGGCGCCGGGCCACGTCGACCGCCCTCATCGCTTCCTCCTCGAGAACCGGCCCGACAACAGTCCCGGGAGCAGGACGGCGGCCAGCAGCACGGCGGCGATCAAGGCCATCAGCGTCTGGTCCACCGACCAGCCGGCGCTGACATCGAGCGTGGCCGGCAGGGGCCTCGGCGGGGCATCTCTCGGGCCCGTCGACGAGGTGCAGCCGGACTTGCCGGCGCACGTGGACGCCGCGGCCGCGGAACCGCCCGCGCCCGTCGCCGCCGAGCTGCCGGCGACCGCCGTGCTACCCGACGAACCGGATGCTCCCGCCGACCCCGTGCTCCCCGCCGCCCCACTGGTCGCCTCGGGGGCGCCGGCGCTGACCGGGGTGGCCGCCGCCGCCCCGCCGGTGCCGTTGGTGCACTGGATCGGCCCCTGCTTGTCACACGCCGGCGGGTACGGCGCCGTCTGGGCCAACAAGTTCGCCCCCGAGGGCGTGAAGGTCGGGTTGTTGCACCCCTGGATGTTGATGCTCTGCACGTCGGCCCCGGGGATTTTGGCGATCTGGTTGAAGCTGGCCTCGACCAGGTTGATGGGCATAGGCGAGTAGCCGAGAAGCGCCGACTGTTGCTGGCCCTGGCACATGGCGTAGTAGGAGAAGGCGGCCAGGGTCGCCCCCTTGGCGGCGCTGAAGCTCGAATCACTGGCGATGGTGGTGGGGAGGATCAGGTAGCTGTAGGACGACAGCGGATAAGTGCGGGGGTCGGGGTCGGTGTAGACACCCTGGAGGTTCTCGGTGAGGTACAGGGCGGGATTGTTGACGTCGGTGGTGTCCACCTGGGCCGCCAGCAGCGAGACGGCCACGTTCTGGGCCGTCGGCTCGGTGTAGTAGCCGGCCGCGTTGAGCATCTGGGCCACCGGGAATTTGTCGTTGAGGGCATAGGAGTATTCGACGTAGCCGATGGATCCGCTGGCGTAGCCGGCGGAGACGTACCCGGCCACGCCGAGGTCGCCGGACTGGGCGATCATCCCGGTGACCGTCGGGTAGAAGGAGGTGGCGCCGCAGGCCGGCGCCCGTCCGGAAGCCGAGCAGTACGAGTTCCACAGGGACGGGTACTGGTTGATCATCCACTCCGACAACTCGTAACTCGAGCCGGCACCGTCGGAGCGCACGACGGGGACGATCGACTCGTTGGGCAGGGTCAGCCCGGGATTGTCGGCGGCCAGGGCCGGGTCGTCCCAGTTGGTGATGGCGCCGGTGAAGATCTTGGCGATGTTCTCACCGGACAGGCGGAGGTTGGTCACCTGCTGGCCGTCGATCTTGAGGTTGTACATGAACACCGTGCCACCGGCGGTGATCGGCATGTAGGCGTAGCTGTTGGCCTGAGGGGTCTCCGCGGCGGTGCCGTCGCCGGGGTTGGTCTGGAAGGGGATGTCGGAGGCGGCGAAGTCGGTCTTCCCGAGGATGTAGTCCTGTCGGCCGGCCGTGGACCCGTTGGCCGTGTACTGGACCCGCATGCCGGACTGCTGCACGTCGGAGATCCATTGGTTGATCGCGTTGGCCGACCACGACGACCCTTCGCCGTACACCGGGACGTAACTGGTGGCGCCGACCGCCGACACCTCGAAGATCAACGTGGACAGCACGGCGAAGACCATGGTCGCCAGTGCGCCGGTCACCCGCCACGCTGCCCCGCGGCCACGGCCCGACCGGGGGGCGCTCATGAGCCGGCCTCGGCGATGGTCATGGACGGGACCGACCTGGGCGCGGCGACGACCTGACCCTTCCGTTCGAACCGGGCCACGTCGCGGGCCGAGGCCTCGATGACCCGACGCTGCCCCCGCCGGGACAGATGGCCGGGACCCCACCCACCGACCTTGCGGGCCACCAGAAAGAGGGCGATGACCACCAGCAGAAGGAACGAGGCGCACCCGAAGGCCCGGCTGGTGTAGGCGGGGACGCCGGCCTGGACCAGCTTGAGGGTCTCGAGGGGAAGGGAGACCATCGGACCGTTGAGCGGGTTGGCGTTCATATAGGTGGTGAAGCCGGCGGTGAGGAGGACGGGTGACGCCTCCCCGATGGCGCGGGCAATGCCCAGGATCACCGCGGTGGCCAGGCCCGACCGGGCGGTGGGGACGACCACCTGCATCTCGCCCCGCCAGCCCGGCGCCCCGAGGGCGGCGGCGGCCTCGCGGAGATTGCCGGGCACCAGCCGGAGGGCGAGGTCGGCGGCGCGGATGATGTAGGGCAGCATCATCACGCTGAGGGCCAGCGCCGCGGCCAGCCCCGATCGTCCGAATCCGAAGGCGAGGATCCACGCCGCGTAGATGAACAGGCCGGCCAGAATGCTCGGCAACGCGGTCATCGCCTCCACCGCGGTGCGGAACGTCGTCGCCGGCCGGCTGCGGCTGACGTCCAGGTAGATGGCGGCCACCAGGCCGATGGGCACGGTGAGGACGACGGCGATGCCGACCATCCACAGGGTCCCGACCAGCGCGTGCCCCATGCCGCCCACGGTGAGCGGTGACAGCGGTCCGGCCCTGGACATGTCCTGGGTGTAGAAGTTGAGATGGACCAGGGCGGCCCAGCCCCTGGCGATGGTGAACACCACGACCAGGCCGAGCGCGCCGAAGGCCAGCACGGCGCACGACGCCATCAGCAGGGTCATCACCGCGTCGCGCACCGCGGGTCCGTCGTCGGAGAGGAACACGAGCACGCCGTAGACGGCGATGAAGGCCAGGTAGGCCACGATGACCAGCCCCAGCGGTCCGGACAGCGCGGTCAGGAGCTCGAGCAGCATCGAGATGCAGAAGCCGGCGGTCAAGGCACCCACCAGGTTGAACATCGAGCCACGATGGGCGCCGCGCAGCTTGCGCCGGGTCTGGGGGGCGACGGAGGTGAGGTCGAGGGTCGGTGTCCGGGTGACCGGATCGTCGATCAGGGTCACGTCAGCCGTCACTCTCTGCGCCCGACCGGGACCGGGCGACCACCGCGGAGGCCGAGAAGTTGATGATCAGGGTCATGGCGAACAGGGCCAGCCCCGCCGCCATCAACGCGGAGATGCCGAACTTGGACGACTCGCTGACCAGGTTGGCGATCAGGAAGGACACCGAGTTCCCCCCGCTCTGGAGGATGTGGGTGTTGATGGTGAAGACCGGCGAGATGATCAAGAGGACCACGATGGTCTCGCCCAGGGCCCGGCCCAGTCCGAGCATGGTGCCGCCGATGATCCCGCCCTTGCCGAAGGGGAGGACGACCGACCGGACCATCCCCCATCGGGTGGCCCCGAGGGCGTAAGCCCCTTCCCGCTCTCCGAGGGGCGCCTGGGAGAACGACTCCCGCATCACCGAGGTGAGGATGGGAATGACCATCAGCGACACGGCGATGCCGGCGACGAAGGTCGACGCCGTGTAGAGGCTCGACGACTCGGACGGGTTGGTCGGGTTGGACCCGTTGACGTGGAAGATCGGGATCCATCCGAACCAGGTCGACAGCCAGCGGGCGATGCCCACCGTCCGGCCCTCGAGGAAGAAGAACGCCCACAGCCCGTAGACCACGCTGGGCACCGCCGCCATCAGGTCCACCAACGACACCAGCACCCGCTTGATGTGCTGGGGCGCCACCTCCGAGATGAACAAGGAGAGTCCGAGTGAGATGGGGATGGCGATGACCACCGCGACCAGGGCGATGAAGATGGTGTCGGGGAGGATCCCGGCGATGCCGAAGTGGTGGATGTCCGGCTCCCACGCCTGGGTGGTGAGGAAGGAGAACTTGGCCGTCCGGATGGCCGGCCAGGCCTGGATGGTGAGGAACACCCCGATGGCCGCGAAGATGCCCAGCACCACCAGGCCGCTGGTGCGGGTGAGGCCGAGGAACACCCGGTCTCCGGTACCGGGTACCGCGGTGATCCTTCGCTTGGCCGGCGGCTTCCGGGTGTCGTCGGTGGCGCGGGACGGGACGGTCGTGGTCATCGTCGGCTACCGGCCCGCCACGGCCGAGGTTCGTGGGGGCCGGTGAGCAGAGCCGTCCGAGCTGTCGGAGACGTCGGAGCTCTCGCACGGGGCGGACACCTGGGCGGCTGCCTCAGGATGGGACCCGGACGAGGGGTCGGTCGACCGCGGAGCCCGCTGGCGGCGGCGCAGGGCGACGGTCAGGACGGCGAAGCCGACCGCCAGGACCACCAGCACCACCCCGACCACCAGACTGGTGTTGTCGGAGGCCGGTGGGGGGGTCAACACCCTCCAGGTGAAGCCACCGGGGTCGGAAGCGGTCTTGGTGAAGGCGACTTCGGCGTTCCAATAGTCGGTGACCACCCCGTGGGTGTCGGCACAGGCGATCCCGCCCTCCCAGGTGGCGGTCCGTGCGCCGTGCGGGAACAGGTCGCTCATGAACGAGGAGAAACGCGACCAGGTGAACTGGTCGGGCAGGGTCGTGATCTGTCCGGTTCCCTCCTCGGTGTTGACGGCGCCGTAGTAGTCCCCGTAGGCGACGAATCCGTACCACCGGCTGGGGTCGCCGGTTCTGAAGCTGACCGCGGTGGGCGACACCCCGGCGGGCACCAGATAGCTGTAGACGTGGTACCCCTGATGCGCGGTGTCCCCGGGGCAGCTGGCCCCGGCGGGCAAGGCCACGCCGTAGGAAGTCGCCGAGCCCCCCGACTTCAAAGGGGTGGTCTGGCCGGGCACGATGATCTCGGCCGTGCCGGCAGTGGCCGCTCCAGCGGTCACCGGCGCCCCCACCAGCCAGATCGCCGCGGCGGCCGCTGCCAGTCCCATGGCCAGGCCGCGCCCGGCGATTCGGCGGCGGGCCAGGGCAGGTGCCTGGGGATCTGCGTGCACCGGGCTCGCCACTCCCACCTCAGCCCGCGCCGTAGAACGGTGCGTGGAAGGCAAACACCCCGCCGTCACGCCCGACCAGCCAGTACCCACCGGTCGAGGCGTCAGCGGCCATGCTGACCACGGGCGCATTGAGCGGTGTCCCGCCCATCGATCCCCGGAAGACGGCGTCGCCGTAGTTGAAGATCCCTCCGTCCCCTGCCACCAGCCAGTAGCCCCCGCCGTCGGTAGCCACCGCCATGCCGTTGATCGGCGAGTTGAGGGGCCCACCTGCGGTTGTGCCGTAGAAGGGAGCACGGAAGGAGAAGATCCCACCGTCGGCGGCAACAAGCCAGTACCCGCCGGTGGCACCGTCAGCGGCGATGCCGACCACCGGCTTGTTCAGCTGGACGCCGCCCATCGATCCTCGGAAGACGGCGTCACCGAAGGAGAACACCCCGCCGTCGGCGCCGACCAGCCAGTAGCCATGGCCGTCGGCGGTTGGCGCCAGACCCACGATGGGTGCGTTCAGCGTCAAGCCACCCGTCGACCCGTAGAAGCCGGCGTCACCGAATGAGAAGATCCCCCCGTCACCACCCACCAGCCAGTAGCCACCTCCATCGGGGGTGGACACGATGCGGGTGATGGGGGCGTTCAACCGCACGCCGGCCAGCGAGCCGTGGGTCAGGGCCGAGCCGAAGGGGGCGACGTCGCCGGCCGAGTCGACCAGCCAGTAGCCGCCCCCGTTGGGAGTCGAGGCCATGCCCACCACCGGCAGGGTGTCGGCGGTCGGCGCCACCACCGGAGAGGCAATGCCTATGGAGAGGGCCGAAGTGGCCGTGGTGCCGTTGCCATCGGTCACCTCGGCGGTGAAGTCGGCGGTCCCCGGGGCGGTCGGTGAGCCCGAGATGGTTCCGGTGCTGGCATTCAAAGTCAACCCGGCCGGCAGGGCGCCGGAGCTAAGAGACCAGGTGTAGGGACTCTGCCCGCCGGTGGCGGTGAGCGCCTGGGAGTAGGGGACCCCGACGGTGCCCGCAGGCAGCGAGGTGGTGGTCAACACCAGCGGTGGCAGCGTGACGGTCAGCGTGAAGCTCTGGCTGGCCGGGCTGCCGATGCCGTTGGTGGCGGTGAAGGTGATGGCGGCATGCACCGGTGCGGTGGGCGTGCCGGAGAGCACGCCGGTCGCCGCGTCGAAGGTGACTCCGACGGGAAGAGGGCCGGCCTCGCCGAGCACCGGGGCCGGGGTGCCGGTGGCGGTCACCGCGAAGGTGTTGGCCGTGCCAGTGAAGAAGGTGGTGCTGGCGGCCGAGGTGATCGCGGCGGGTGCGTTGACGGTGAGTGTGAAGTTCTGCGTGGCTTCGGGCGCGATCCCGTTGCTGGCGGTGAAGGTGATCGGGAAGACGCCCCCCTGGGTCGGGGTGCCGGTCAGCGACCCGGTGGTGAAGGTGACCCCGGTGGGTAGGGGGCCGGTCTCACCGAAGATGGGGACCGGGGTGCCGGTGGCGGTGGGGGTGAAGGTTCCGAGCGTTCCCTCGACGAAAGTAGTGGCGGCGGCCGAGGTGATCACCGGTGGTACACCCACGTTGAGCGTGAAGTCCTGCACCGCGTCCGGCCCGGCCCCGTTGCTGGCGGTGAAGGTGATCGGGAAGGAGCCGGTGACCGTCGGGGTGCCGGTGAGCGAGCCGGCGGTGAAGGTGACCCCGGTGGGCAGGGGGCCGGCCTCGACGATGGTCGGGACCGGAGTGCCGGTGGCGGTCGGGGTGAAGCTGTCGGCCTGTCCTTCGATGAAGGAGGTGGTATCGGGTGACGTGAATCCCGGTCCGTTTCCGACGGTCAGGGTGAAGCTCTGGGTGGCGTCGGGCGCGATCCCGTTGCTGGCGGTGAAGGTGATCGGGAAGGAGCCGGTGACCGTCGGGGTGCCGGTGAGCGAGCCGGCGGTGAAGGTGACCCCGGTGGGCAACGCCCCGGTCTCGCCGAAGGTGGGGGCCGGGGTGCCGGTGGCCGTCGGGGTGAAGGTGCCCGGCGATCCCTCGCTGAACGTGGTGGCATCGGCCGAGGTGATGGTCGGGGGGATCCCGACGGTGAGCGTGAAGCTCTGAGTGGCGTTGGGGAGGGTCCCGTTGCTGGCGGTGAAGGTGATCGGAAAGGAGCCGGTGACCGTCGGTGTGCCGGTGAGGGCGCCGCCGGTGAAGGTGACCCCGGTGGGCAGGGGGCCGGACTCGGTGATGGTCGGGGCCGGCGAGCCGGTGGCCGTGGGCGAGAAGGTGCTGAGGGTCCCCTCGGCGAAGGTGGCGCTGGCGGCGGAGGTGAACGACGGGGGGCCACCGACGGTGAGCGTGAAGGCCTGGGTGGCCGGGTCGCCGATGCCGTTGGTGGCGGTGAAGGTGATCGGGAATGAGCCGCCCTCCGTCGGGGTGCCGGTGAGCGCCCCGCCGGAGAAGGTGACCCCGGTGGGCAGGGGGCCGGTCTCGGTGATGGTCGGTGCCGGAGAGCCGGTGGCCGTCGGGGTGAAGGTGCTCGGCGACCCCTCGGTGAAGCTGGCGTTGTTGGCCGAGGTGATGGCGGCGAAGGTGCTGCCGCTGGGCCCGGGCACGGCCGACCAGGTGAACCCGTTGGGATCGGTACCGCTCTGGGTGAAGGTGACCTCGGTGTTCCAGTTGTCGGTGAGGACGCCCGTGCTGTTGGCGCAGGCCAGTCCCGCTTCCCAGATCCCGCTGCTACCCCCGGTGTAGAGCAGGTCGGCGGCGGTGAAGGACCCGCCGGCGACCCCCGCTCCCCACGAGAAGTCGTTGGGGATTTGGATGATCTCGCCGGTGTTCTGGGCGGTGTTGATCGGGCCGTAGTAATTGAGGTCCGACTCGTAGAGGCCGAAGCCCTGGGACGGGCCGGTGGCCGCGCTGAAGGTGGTGGCGGCGATGCTCTCGCTCTGCTTCACCAGGTAGCTCCACACGTGGTAGCCGTCGTGGGCGGTGTCGCCGGTGCACGCAGCACTGGGCGGCAGGGCCACCGTGAACAGGGTGTTCGATCCCCCCGAGGCCAGGTAGGTGTCATTGGACGGAAGGGCGGTGGTGGCGATCCCGTTGAGCGTGGAGGCCGAGGCCGAGTTCACCCCGGCCACCGCCAACGTTGCCACTGCGGTGAGAGCAGCCAGGGCAACGGCCACGATGGTTCTCGAGCTACGGGACATGGGGTGCGCGACCTCTCTATGACTGGGTGAATGACCGTCGGGATTGCTGCGGGCTTGGCCGGGCGGACGGGTGCGCTGACCGGTCCGGTCGACTGGTGCGATCCGTCGCCTGATCATGGTGCCCGCCCCCTCCGTGTTCGGCGCCAGGACGGTCGACCTACGCAAGCTGAAGGCCCCTAGCTACACCCGACAATTCCTAGTGAATTACTAAACCTAGTGGAGTTCTCAAGATAGGGTTGGTCGCCCTCCGCTGTCAAGGGCGCCGGCAGCGCCGTATTCGTCGTCACGGCTGGCTCCAGAGGGCTTTCGATACCTGTTCACGCAGGCCAGGTGCCATGAATTGGGCGGCGGGGCTGCGATCTCCCGTGCCTGCGGTTGCGCCCGGGCCGCACACGTGGTTTGCTATTAGCACTCGACAGTGCAGAGTGCTAACGACACGGAGGAACACCAGATGGCCAAGTTGATCACGTTCGACGAGGAGGCCCGCCGGTCCCTTGAGAGCGGAATGAACAAGCTCGCCGACGCCGTACGCGTCACCCTCGGACCCAAAGGCCGCAACGTCGTCCTGGACAAGAAGTGGGGCGCCCCCACCATCACCAACGACGGCGTCTCCATTGCCAAGGACATCGAGCTCGAGGACCCGTTCGAGAGGATCGGGGCCGAGCTCGTCAAGGAAGTCGCCAAGAAGACCGACGACGTGGCCGGCGACGGCACCACCACGGCCACGGTCCTGGCCTGGGCCATGGTCCACGAGGGGCTGCGCAATGTGGCCGCCGGGGCCAACCCGATGTCGTTGAAGAAGGGCATCGAGGCCGGCGTCGAGTCGGCGGTGGCCTCACTGCGTGGGATCGCCAAGGACACCGATTCGAAGAGCCAGATCGCCCAGGTGGCGTCCATCTCCGCCGCCGATCCGGAGATCGGCGAGATGATCTCGGAGGCCATCGACAAGGTGGGCAAGGACGGGGTCATCACCGTCGAGGAGTCGCAGACCTTCGGGATGGACATGGACCTGGTCGAGGGCATGCGCTTCGACAAGGGCTACATCTCCCCCTACTTCGTCACCGACCCCGAGCGGATGGAATCGGTCCTCGAGGATGCCTACATTCTGCTGGTGGGATCGAAGATCACCGCCGTACGCGACCTGCTCCCCCTCCTCGAGAAGGTGATGCAGGGCGGCAAGCCGCTGGTGATCATCGCCGAGGATCTCGAGGGCGAGGCCCTGGCCACCTTGGTGGTCAACAAGATCCGCGGCACCTTCAAGAGCGTGGCGGTCAAGGCCCCCGGGTTCGGTGAGCGCCGCAAGGCCATGCTCCAGGACATCGCCATCCTCACCGGTGGCCAGGTGGTCACCGAGGAAGTCGGCCTCAAGCTCGAGAACGTCGGACTCGACCTGCTGGGCACGGCTCGCAAGGTGGTGGTGACCAAGGACGAGACCACCATCGTCGAAGGTGGCGGCTCCGACGACGAGATCAAGGGACGGATCAACCAGATCAAGACCGAGATCGAGAACACCGACTCGGACTACGACCGCGAGAAGCTGCAGGAACGCCTGGCCAAGCTGTCCGGCGGTGTCGCAGTCATCAAGGTCGGGGCGGCCACCGAAGTGGAGCTCAAGGAGAAGAAGCACCGCATCGAGGACGCCGTCTCCACCACCAAGGCGGCCATCGAGGAGGGCGTCGTCCCCGGCGGTGGCGTGGCCCTGCTCCGTGCCCAGACGGCCGTGCTCGACACCGCCGACAAGCTGGAGGGCGACGAGGCCACCGGTGCCCGCATCGTCGCCCGTGCCGTCGAGGAGCCCCTCAAGCAGATCGCCGTCAATGCCGGCCTGGAGGGCGGGGTCATCGTCGACAAGGTGCGCAACCTGAAGAAGGCCACCGAGGGCCTCAACGCGGCCACCGGCGAGTACGAGGACCTGTTCAAGTCGGGCGTGATCGACGCGGTGAAGGTGACCCGCTCGGCCCTTCAGAACGCAGCGTCCATCGCCGCCCTGTTCTTGACCACCGAGGCGGTCATCGTGGACAAGCCCGAAGAGTCGGCCGGCGCCATGCCCGGCGGAGGGATGGACGACTTCTAGACGCGCCGCGGACGCCCCTCCGGGGGCACCGTGACCGGACGAAGGGCGCCCGCAAGGGCGCCCTTCGCTAATTCCCTAGACTGGCGCCGTGACTGATCCCCTCGTTCCGTCGGTCGGCCGGGGCGTGCTGCACCTCTTCTGCAAGGCGTCCGGGCCCGGCGCCGGGTCGGGCGGTCCGGTCTGCGACAGCCAGGCGGTGATCCGCGCCGTCAAGAGAGCGGAGGCGGACGGCGTCCAGGTGGTGACGGTGGCCATGCTCGGCCACAAGGCCGACCTGGGGTTCGTGGCCCTCGGGACCGACCTGTGGAGGCTGCGCCGGTTCCAGTCCGACCTGCAGCTCGCCGGCCTGGTGGTGGTCGACTCCTATGTGTCCCTCACCGAGGTCTCCGAGTACGCGGCCGGCATCCCCGAGGACATGAAGCAGGCCCGGCTCTACCCGACGCTGCCGCCGGAGGGGATGACCGCCTTCTGCTTCTATCCGATGTCCAAGCGCCGGGGGGATGCCGAGGGCACCAACTGGTTCTCCATGCCCTTCGAGGAGCGCAAGGCCCTCATGCTCGGGCACGGCGCCGTCGGGCGGACCTTCGCCGGGCGGATCGTCCAGCTGATCACCGGTTCGACCGGGATCGACGACTGGGAGTGGGGGGTGACCCTGTTCGGTGTGCACCCCGATGACTTGAAGGACTGCGTCTACACCATGCGCTTCGACGAGGGGTCGGCCCGCTTCGCCGAGTTCGGCCCGTTCCTGACCGGGATGGTGGCTCCCGTCGAGCAGGTTCTGGCCCAGATCGCCGCCGATGAGTGAGCCGCTCCCCGATGGTGACCTCGAGGTCCTGCGCCACGAGCTGACCCGCATCGGACCCCAGGTGGTGGCATTCAGCGGGGGGGCCGACTCGGCCTTTCTGGCCTGGGTGGCGACCGACACGCTGGGTCCGGATCAGGTTCGCTGCGTGACCGCAGTCTCCCCCTCGCTTGCTCCCGAAGAGCTGGCCGACTGTCGGTCCCTGGCCGCCGAGTGGGGCCTGCGCTACGAGGAGGTCCGCACCGACGAGCTGGCCGACCCGGCCTATACGGCCAATGACGGCTCACGCTGCTACCACTGCAAAGCCTCGTTGATGGAAGCGCTCGGGCCGGTGACGGCGCGGGCGCGGGCCGCTCACGGCGGTGGTGCCACCGTGGTGCTGGGAGTCAACCTCGACGATCTCGGGGACCACCGCCCCGGACAACTTGGGGCAGCGGAACGGGGAGCGCTCTTCCCACTGGTGACTGCCGGCTTCACCAAGGCAGGCGTGCGGGCCTGGTCGAAGCTCCTCGGCCTGCGGACCTGGGACAAGCCCGCCGCGGCCTGCCTGGCGTCACGGGTCCCCTACGGCACCCCGGTGACCGTGGGCACGTTGCGCTCGGTGGCCGACGCCGAATCGGGGCTGCGCCGGCTCGGGTTCGCGCAGCTCCGGGTACGTCACTACGGCGACACCGCTCGCATCGAGGTCCCCCCGGCCGATCTGGCCGCGGTGGTGACCCGCCGGGTGGACGTCACCGCGGTGGTACACGCAGCCGGCTACCGCTACGTGACCCTCGACCTCGACGGGTTCCGCTCGGGAAACCTCAACGATGCCCTCACCGGCGAGGACCTGGTCACCGCGGCCGGTGGTCGCCGGTGATCGGGGTCCGGGTCAAACTCACCTTTCCCGAGGAGCTGGTGCGGGAGCCGATCATCGCCCGCATGGTCAAAGAGCTGGACATCGTGCCGAACATCCGCCGTGCCAACGTCGGTGAGCACAACGGGTGGATCATCTGCGAGCTCGACGGCGACGGCGCCACCGTCGATCGGGCCGTGGAATGGCTCCGGGGGACGGGCGTCCAGGTGGACCTGTTGGGCGACGTCGTCGAGAGCTGACGGTGGAGGCTGACAGCACGGCCGGGGATCCCGATGATGACCGGCTGGGCGCCAATCGTCGCAATTGGGACGAGCGGGTTCCCATCCACATGGCATCACGCTTCTACGACGTGGAGCGTTGGCTCGAGGCCCGACCCGGTCCCCGGCAACGGGAGACGGAAGCGCTCGGCGATGCCTCCGGCCTGGACCTGGTCCACCTCCAGTGCCACTTCGGCCTCGACACCTTGGCCTGGGCCGACGCCGGTGCCCGGGTCACCGGCGTCGACTTCTCCCAGAAGGCGGTCGGGGCCGCTCGGGACCTGGCGGCCAGGAGCGGGCTGGAGGATCGCTCGACCTTCGTGTGCGCCAATGTCTATGACGCCGCCAAGACGCTCTCGCCGCACACCTTTGACATCGTCTACGTCAGCCTCGGTGCCCTGGTGTGGCTCCCCAGCGTGGGCCGGTGGGCCGACCAGGTCGCAGCCCTGGCCCGGCCGGGTGGTCGGCTCTTCCTCCACGACATCCACCCGGTGGCCTGGTCCCTGGCCTACGAGACCCCGACCTTCGCCCACACCTACTTCGAGGAGCACGAGCCCTACGTGGACGACTCGGGGGAGACCTACACCGATGCGAACCGAGCATTGGTCAACACCCGCACCTACGAGTGGAACCACAGTATCGGCCAGGTGGTCACCGCCCTCATCGACCGGGGCATGCGCATCGACCGCCTGGAGGAGCACGACTGGACCGTGGACCCCCAGTTCCCCTGGCTGGTGGAGACCGCACCGGGCCACTGGACGACGGCCGCCGGGTCTCCTCGGCTGCCTCTCAGCTACACGCTGGTGGCCACCCGCACGGCCTGAGCTCCGGTGAGGGTCCAGGTCCTTCAGGACTCGTCGGGCATCCGGATCGTCCAGCCCGCGCCCGACACCTTGCGGGGCTCGTAGAACAGGCAGCCCTCGGGACAGGCGAAGGGGAGCTGCTCATTGGCCCCCATCCGGCACCGCTCGAGCTTCTCCTCGTGGGCGGTGGTCTGCATGACGTAATGACGACAATCCTCGTTGACGGCCACCACACCATTCTGCCTGACGGATGCCGTCACGCGTTGGCAGTGGGGTAGCGTCGTGTGAGTGGATCCCAGTCCCTCCACCAAACAGCTCCTCCGATGGAGCGAAGCCCTCGCCGGCATCGCCCGGACCGGCCTGGGCTTCACCGAGTCCCTCTACGAGCAGGAACGGTTCGAGGAGATCCTCCGTGTGGCTGCCGACATCCGTGTGGCTGCCGACGAGGGCTCCGACGGCGTCGAGGATGCCGGCGGCCTGGTGGAGGAGTGGCTGGGCTCGGTCGGGAAGGGAGTCCCGGGCTATGTGACGCCCAAGGTGGCTGTCGGGGCGGCGGTGGGCAACGACGCCGGCGAGATGCTGCTGGTGCAGCGGGCCGACTCGGGCGTCTGGCTCTACCCCACCGGCTGGGCCGACGTCGGCTACTCGGCTGCCGAGGTGGTGGTCAAGGAGGTCGAGGAGGAGACCGGGATCGACGTCGAGGTGGTCCGATTGATCGCCGTGCTCGACGGCCTGCGCATCGGCATCAGCCGCATACCCCTCTATTCACTGGTGTTCCAATGCCGTGCCATCGGAGGCGAACTCAAGGCCCATCCCCTCGAGTGCGCCGACGTGGGCTGGTTCCCCCTCGACAAGCTTCCCTATCCCTTGGCCGGGGCGGAGCGGTGGGGACAGCACGTCTTCGCCGCGCTGCGCGGCGACCCGATCGAGGTCCTCTACGACTCGGTCCGCTCCCCCATCTGGCGAGGCGAACCCGACAAGCACTGAGGGTGACCGCGGACGTGGTTGAACATCCCGCGTCACCGCCCGAGCGGCTGATCGGCCGCGTCGATGCTGGCTACACTCCCACTCCGTGAGCGCTGAGGAGGCAGGCCCAGGGTCCCGCGGGCGCTCCGGCGCCGGAGGGACTTCCGCCGCGGCCGTGGTGGTCACCGAGGTCGCCGACACCGCCGAGGTCAGCGCCGAGCTGGTCGACACCTTCGCCCGCCTGATACCCCAGCTCTCCTCCTCTTCCCCGCCACCCGGACACCCGGAGCTGGTCGAGATGGTCGCCTCGCCGGCCACGGTGCTGTTGGTGGCCAGGGATCCCTCGGGCCGCGTGATCGGTTCGCTCACGCTGGTCCTCTTCCGTGTGCCCACCGGCCTGCGGGCCTGGATCGAGGATGTGGTGGTGGACGAGTCGGGCCGGGGCGCCGGGGTGGGCGAGGCCCTGGTGGTCGACGCCGTCCACCGGGCCCAGCTGGCTGGGGCCCGGTCGGTGGATCTCACCTCTCGGCCCAGCCGCGAGTCGGCCAATCGCCTCTACCGCCGGCTTGGATTCGAGGAGCGCGCCACCAACGTGTACCGCCGGACGCTGTAGTCAGCTGTGCGACGGGGGTTGATCCCGCTACGGCGCTGATTCGAGGTCTCCTGCGGGATCAGCCCGTTCCCGTCGGGATCGTCGAAGGTCACGAACCTGCCCCACGGGGCCTCTTGGATGCCTTGTTCGAAGGTGACGCCCCGGACCCTGAGCTGATCGACACCGGCCTCGAGATCGTCGGACTCGAGAACCGTTCCCGTGCACGTCACGGACGCATGGTCTCGAACCAGGTCACCAGGGTGACGGCCGCCTGCGCTCCCGACGGCCTCACCCGTACCCACCGCTGCGCCGGGCCCATCGGTGTCGGCGACCAGCTCCATGCCGAGGACGTCGACATAGAAATCACGGGATCGATCCTGGTCGGTGACCGGGGGCGGCCGCCGGCCACCACCCGGAGCGATGGGGTGCCGGCCGGGATGGGGAATAGTTGACCCCTATGCCCGGTCCGGACACCCCTGTGCAGGGAGGCGTCGGACCAGGAGGCGGATGGAGTCGGATCCTGGCCGGTGTCGGGGTTGCCTCCGCCCTGGTAGCGGTGATCCTCGACCAGCGCGAGGCACGATCCGCCGCCGACCAGGTGTGGCCGGCGTTCGTCCTGGTGGCAGGGTTGCTGCTGGTCGGCCTGGTAGCCGATCAGGATGGGCTCTTCGCCGCCGTCGGCCACCGGTTGGCCGAGCTCGCCCCCAACCCGCTGGCCCTCTTCGCCGGCGCCGCCGCCATGGTGGCCGTGGTCACCGCCGTGCTCAATCTCGACACGTCGGTGGTCTTCGTGACCCCGGTGCTGATCTACGCAGCCCGGACCCGAGGCCAGGCCGAAGTTCCCCTGCTCATCGGCTGCCTCCTCCTCTCCAACACCGGAAGCCTGCTACTGCCCGGTTCCAACCTCACCAACCTCATCGTCCTCGGCCACTTCCATCTGTCCGGTGGCCAGTACCTGGCCCGCATGGCACTGCCGTGGGCGGTCTCGGTGCTGGTGACCGCCGGCGTGGTGGCCATCCTCGAACGCAGATCGATGCGGCCCGGGGAGGCGTCCACGCTGCCTGTCGAATCGGCGCGGCCCGACCCGGTTCGCCTCGGGCTGGGAGCATCAGCGGTGATCGCGGTCGCCGTGCTCATGGTGGTGCTCCGGTCGCCGGCGTTACCGGTGGCGGCCATCGGCATCGTGGCCGTGTCCGTCCGGCTGTGGACCCGTCAGGTGACCATCGACAAGGTCGACAGCGTCGTGGGGCTGCCGGTCCTGGTCGGGTTGTTCGGTGTCGCCACCGCCCTCGGAACGCTCGGCCGGGCCTGGTCGGGCCCGGCGACACTGCTCGCCCACCTCGACAGCGTGGGGACGGCGGTGGTTGCCGCCGGCGCAAGCGTGCTGGTGAACAATCTCCCGGCGGCGTCGATTCTTGCCGCCCGGGTACCGGCCCACCCATTCGCCCTTCTTGTGGGGCTGGACATCGGGCCGAACCTGTTCGTGACCGGCTCGCTGGCCTGGATCCTCTGGTGGCGCACGGCCCGAGCTTCCGGATCGGATCCACCCGTCGGCCGCGCCATCGTCCTCGGGCTGGTGACCGTCCCGCTGGCCATGGCCGGCGCACTGGCCATGCTCGCCGTCACCGGCTCGCATTGAGCCGGGCGGTGGCCGAAACGGCTCAGCCGACCTTGAGCAGGTCGACGACGAAGACCAGGGTGTCGTTTGCCGCGATGCCGGACGCCCCCTGGGGTGCGGTGGCGCCATAGCCGAGGCTGGGTGGAATGATCAGCTCGCGGCGGCCGCCCACCTTCATGCCCACCACTCCCTCGTCCCACCCCTTGATGACCTGCCCCGCTCCCAGCGGGAAGGTGAACGGCTGGCTGGTCCACGACGCCTGGATCACCTTGCCGCTGGAGTAGGTGGCCAGCACGTACTGCACGGTCACCGAGTCGCCCGCCTTGGCCGTGGCGCCCGTGCCGACGATGAGATCCGCGGTTTCGAGCTGGGTGGGTGGAGCTCCCGGAGGCACCGTCACCGTGGGCTCGGTCCCGAAGGTGCCGGCCGGTGACCGGTCGGCCGCAGGCACCGGCGACGCCGCAGGCACCGAAGGCACCGCAGTGGTGGTGGTCGGCGGACTCGATGACGAACTGGAGCACCCGGCCAGGCCGAAGACAGAGGCAGACAGGACGACCAGCGACCACGAGCGCAGACGAGACATCGAGCGAGTTCCTTTCCAAGGCTGACGACGGGGGCACGGCAACCCGCCGCCCATTCCGCAGAGCAGACGGTAGTCGGCGGGCGTCGTCAGCGGTGACCACCCGCGGATCCCCGATCGACCAGCGCCTTCCAGCCCGTGAAGCACCCGGCTGGCACCATGGCCGCATGACGTTCCAGACACTGCGGCGGGTGGCGAGCGAGCTCCGCTCCGCACTGGCCGACTTCGAGCCCGAGCGGCTGAATGGGACCGATGCAGCCCGAATGCTCGAGGTCTTCTCCGAAATCGAGAAGCTTGCCTCTGGTGGGAAGATTCTCACGGCTCGGCGAGTGGAGTCGTCCAACGTATGGCGTCGCAAGGGCCACCGTTCGGCAGCCGCACACCTCGCCGAAGCCACGGGAACCGGAATGGGTCCGGCCATCACCGCCCTCGAGACCGCCCGCCGGCTCGGATCGCTTCCCGCCACCGACGAGGCCATGCGCAACGGGCGCCTCTCGGAGACCCAGGTCAACGAGATCGCCGGCGCCGCCATTCTCCAGCCGGAGTCGGAACAAGCGCTGGTTGACGCGGCAGAGTCCCAGCCGCTCAGCATGTTGAAGTTGCGGTGCCGACGGGTCCGGGCCACCGGACAGGACCAGGCCGCCACCTACGACGCCATACGTCGTGGGCGGTACTTGCGGAATTGGACCGACAACGACGGAGCCGTCCGATTCGATGCCCGGCTGACGCCCGACGCCGGGGCCAGACTCATCGCCGCGGTCAAGGTGGAATCGGAACGGCTGGCCTGCGAGGCCAGGCGGGCCGGCCACCACGAGCCCCCCAGAGCGATGGCCATCGATGCCTTGCTCCGTCTGGCCTGCAGGACTGACGCCGCCGGGGACGCCTCGACCAGGTCACCCGGGGCCACGGACCACGGGGGTGTCGACGGGTCGAAGGCCGGCTCGGGTGGAAGACGCCGCCCTGGCAGGCCCGATGTCCCCGACACCGCTACGGCGGGCGCAAGGGTCGGAACAAAGGGACGGGTCGGTGCCGGGCCACGGTTTGGAGCGACGGGAGGCAGCGACTCGTGGCCCCGCACCATGGTCCATGTCCGTGTCGACCACCAGGCCCTCGTACGGGGCCGGGTCGAGGCCGGCGAGGTCTGCGAGATTCCCGGTGTGGGGCCGATCCCGGTGGAGGTCGCCCGTCGCCTGGCCGTCGACTCGATCCTGAGCGTCCTGGTCACCGACGGGGTGGACGTGACCGCGGTGGCGCACGCCGGCCGCAGCATCCCCGCCTCGGTCCGGCGAGCACTCGAGGAACGCGATCCGGTGTGCGCGGTCCCCGGGTGTGGCCTGGGTGAAGGCCTGGAGATCGACCACATCGAGCCCTTCGCCCAGGGCGGCAAGACCACGCTCGCCAACCTGGTCAGGCTGTGCCACTGGCACCATTACCTCAAGACCCACCACCGCTACCGACTCGAGCGTGACGACGGCAGCTGGCAGTGGATCGAGCCCGGCGGAACCCTCCCACCGGGCTCCGCACGGGCCCGGTAGACGGGGTCCTCGAGAAACGATCCTCCGAGGAGGTCGGGACGGGTCGGACCTCGACGCGACCCCGACCACCGCCGTCACGACCTCGCCGCGTCACGACCTCAGGCAGGTTCACTTCCGTTGCCGTCTCCATCCGAGGGTGCCCCTGATCGGTCTGACCACCCTCGATCGACTCGGGGACCTTCGTTCGACCAACCATCGCCAGAGTCAGGAGTGACGGTGATCCGTGGCCCTTGTCGATTGGACCGCCACAGGGCCTCGGCCCGGAACGCCACCTCTCGGAGCGTCTGGCCGGTGCGACGGGCGGCCAAGGCGACATCGTCGTGCTCGGCCTTGACTCTGCCCGCGCTGACCTTGATCCGGATCAACTGCCCGTCGATCCACACCGACTCGATGCTGCGGGCTGCCGGCCACCGTTCCCCGGTGGTGACCCGGACGCCCAACGTCCCGGTCGACTCCCGCAGGATCCCCCGCAGTTCGGCGACCATGGCCGGGTCGCACAATACGTGGACGACCGTCCCCGGACGGCCCTTCTTCATGACCACGGGCGCGAGCCAGGCGTCGTGGGCACCGGCCTCGAGGAGGGCCCCCACGGCGTGGGCCAACTGCTCACCGGTGGCGTCGTCGACGTTCGCTTCGAGTACCGACACCGGTTGACCGGCGTCGGCGTCGGTATCCGGGTCGGATGGGGCATGCCCACCGACCGGCGCGGTGAGGTCCGCGCCGCTCACCCGGTCCACCCGGACGCCGGTCACCACTTGCGTGCAGTTGGGGAGCTCCTCGAGCTCGGCGGTCCCCGCCCCGAAGCCCTGACCGGTCACCCGCATGGGAGGCATCGGTCCGAATCCCGAGGACAGCGCCGCCAGCAGCGCGGCACCGGTCGGTGTGGTCAGCTCCACCGGGATGTTCCGGCCCCACGTGGGTATCCCGTCCAGCAGTGCCACCACCGCCGGCGCCGGATTGGGCAACAGGCCGTGGGCGCTCCTCACCATTCCGAGTCCGGTCGCCACCGGACTGGCCCGCACCTCGTCGATGCCAAGGACCTCCAATGCCGCCGCCGTGCCTACCACGTCGACGATGGTGTCGTGCCCCCCGACCTCGTGAAAATGGACCTGGTCCACCGGTCGACGATGGAGTGTGGCCTCGACGTCGGCCAGTGTGGCGAATGTAGCCAGCGCCCGGCGGGCCACCCGATCGGGTAGGCGGGCTTCCTCGACCAGCCCCACGATGTGGGCGTGGGTCCGGACCACCACGTTGTCGCGCACGGTGACGACGGCGCGGGAAGCGGCGATCCCACCCCGCAGCACCTGCTCCACCTCGAGCGCCCAACCGCCGAGCGGGAGCCGCTCGAGGAGGGAGAGCACCTCGCCCAGGTCGGCGCCGGCGTCCAGCAGGCTCCCGACGGCCATGTCGCCGGCGATGCCGGCAAAGCAGTGGAACCATGCCAGATGGCGGCCGCCGGTGAGGGGCGGGGAGGTCTGCGCCGCCGCGGGACCACTCATGGCAGCATCCGGGCGATGGCGCAGGCCGCTCCGAACCCGTTGTCGATGCCGACCACGACGATCCCGGCGGCACAGGACGCGTGCATGGCCAACAGCGCGGTCACACCCTCGAGGGCGGCGCCGTAGCCCGTACTGGTCGGGACGGCCACCACCGGTGCGGGCGTGATCCCCCCAATGAGGCTGGCGAGCGCCCCCTCCATCCCGGCCACCACCACAATGGCGTCAGCTTCGGCGAGCTCGTCAGCCGACGCCAGCAGGCGGTGGACCCCGGCAACGCCACAGTCGGCGAGCAGGGTGGGGCGGAGGCCCAGTGCAACCAGGGTGGCCTCGCACTCACGGGCCACGGGCAGATCAGAGGTCCCGGCGGTGACCACCAGCGTCCGTGCGGGGCGGAGGGGCGCCGGACGCCACACCACCGTGGACAGCTCCCCGCGGACCCGGTCCCCGCCGGTGGCCATACCGGTGACGGTGCGGATGCCCCCGGGGTGGCGAGCTATGACCTCCTCCACTTGGGAGGCGTCGGCACGGGTCAGGATCACCGGGCTTCCCAACGCCCCGTCGGTGCACGCGGACTCGCCTGCACCCCGGCTCGCAGAGTCATCGTCGATCCTCTTCGATCCGACTGTGCCGGCAGTGCCGGCGAGCAGCTCTTCCACGATCGATGCGCACTGGGTGGGGGTCTTGCCCTGCCCGTAGACGGCCTCGGGGAGACCCTGGCGCAAGCCGCGGTGATGGTCGACCTTGGCAAAACCCAGGTCGGCGAAGGGCAGACGACGAAGCCGGTGCACGGCCTCGTCAGGAGAGCACGCTCCCGAGCGCACGTCAGCGAGCAGGCGTTGCAGTCCGGGTTCGTCCATGATGTTCACTATCCTGCCTGGGTATGGCCGCCAAAGCATCAAACCACGCTTCAGCGGGCCCATCGCCTCGAATTGGGTTCCTCGGGCCCGAAGGTACCTTCACCGAAGAGGCCCTCCTCGGTGAGACCGACTACGCGGCGGCCCAGATCCTGCCGCTCGGCTCGCTCATCGAGGTCCTCGAATCGGTTCAGCAGGGTCGCGTCGACCTCGGATTCGTGCCGCTCGAGAATGCCATCGAAGGCACTGTTCGCGACATCATCGACAGCCTGGTCTTCGACTTCGACCTGCGGATCCAACGGGAGGTGGTCCTCGATGTCCACCTCCACCTGATGGCCCCGGCGGGGACCTCTCTGGACGAGATCGAGCGGGTGGCTTCCATTCCCGTGGCCACCGCGCAGTGCCGGGGATTCCTCACGAAACGGCTCCCGTCGGTCGAGTGCCTGGCCACCAATTCGACGGCTGAGGCAGCCAGACTGCTGGGTGAGGGCGATCAGACCATGGCAGCCCGACCCACTGCCGCCATCGCTCCGCGACTGGCGGCCAGCCTCTATGGGCTCGAGATCCTGGTCGAGGAGGTGGAGGACCACCCCGACAACCAGACCCGCTTCGTCTCGCTGGCCAGGTCGGGCATACCGGCGCCCACCGGTCACGACCGGACCAGCATTGCCTGCTTCCAGAGCGCCGACCATCCGGGCAGCCTGCATGCCATCCTCGGTCAGTTCTCCGCCCGCAACATCAACCTGAGCAAGCTCGAGTCACGCCCGACGAAGAAGGCGTTGGGCGACTACTGCTTCATCATCGACTTCGAGGGCCATGTCGCCGACGCCGTGGTCGCCGACTGCCTGCGTGACCTTCACGCCGAGCTGGCCGGCGTGAAGTTCCTCGGCTCGTATCCGGCCGCCGGTCCTGCGGGACCGGAGATTCGACGCGAGGCGGAGACGTCGTGGCGGGAAGCTGGAGAATGGATCGACGGATTGCGTGCCGAGATCCAACCGGCAGTTGGCAGAAAGGCCTCAGCAGCCGTCCGGTAGCTGGGGCGCCGACTACCCTGGCGAGCGCTCGGAGGGATGGCAGAGCGGACAAATGCGCGGCTCTTGAAAAGCCGTGAGGTGCAAGCCTCCGTGGGTTCGAATCCCACTCCCTCCGCTGGTCAGAGGCAGTTTTTGATTCTGATCGATTGAGCCACAATCGCCGTTGGCCATAATCTTGGCCATAAGTGCCGAAGCCGAGTGAGGCTGATCTCGTGTCCGGGAGCATCCGCCCGAAGGGACCCAATCGGTGGCAGATCAGGGTGTCGGCCGGCAGCGACCCGGGGACTGGTCGCTACCGGTACGTCCACAAGACAGTCGAGGGGAGCAAGCGGGTCGCCCAGCGGGCCGCTGACCAGCTCGCCGCTGAGGTCCAATACGGGATGCACGGGGCTGCCCGGGGGACGGTTGCCAACCTCCTCGAGAATTGGATGCTCCATCTGGAGACTCAGGACCGGGCTCCTTCCGCGGCGGCAATGGGACAGTTGGCCGTCAGCTTCAGTATTCCTGAAAGCCGAACGGGTTTGATCCAAAGCTCACCTAGTTAAGTGCTGCCTATCTTGGATTCTTCAACGGCAAGTTCCGAGACGAGCTGCTGACGTCGAAGCGTTCGAGACCCTGCTTGCAAAAGTGATCCCTCGTTTTGCCAGCTGTGGCCGCGTGTCGATCACGGTCGCCCAATTCCAGTTCAGACATGGCCACCACGCCGGTCCCTGAGATCGCCGGCAACTGGCGTCGACACCTTGCGACGGATTTGTAGGGACAGAAGTAGCGACAAGGTCGGGTCCGGAAGGTACTGTCCCGATAACGCGACTACACGGGTGAAAGCGACCTCTACCGGCACTTACACGGGGATACCGACCGGCTACTGAGTCATCTCTGAGCCGAGTCCGAGCGCCTCAGGCAGCCACCTCGGCGACCACGACGGATACGTTGTCGCGACCTCCATGAGTAATGGCACTCTCGATCAAGTTGTCGACGATTGCGGCCACATTTCCACCTCCCGCCATGGCGCTCGCGATCTCGTCGCCGGACAACTCGTTGAAAAGTCCGTCACTACAAACAACGATTCGGTCACCTCGTTCGACAGCAAGAGTTGTTCGGTCGATCTCGACATCGGTCCCGACGCCGAGTGCCCTGGTGAGAATCCCGTAATAGGGGTGCTGAGCTGCCTCCTCCGCCCGTAGCTCCCCGCGCTCGATGAGTTCGGCCGTCAAGCTGTGATCCTGGGTCAGCTGGTTCAGCGCACCCTCGTGCCATAGATAGGCCCGACTGTCGCCAACATTGACGAGTGCAACTTGCCCGGTTGTGAGGAGTCCAGCCGCACAGATCGTGGTGCCCATGCCCTCGAGGCCAGACTGAGCGACTGCCCGCTCCCGGATTGCCCAGTTCGCGGCACGTACCGCCGCTTCGAGCTCGTCCACTGATTGGCCTGTGAAGGCGGCCGGTACCATACCCGCCACGACATTCGCTGCGATCTCACCGCCTGGGTGTCCCCCCATCCCGTCGGCGACGAGTGCAAGACAATCACTGTCGACGATGACATCTTCGTTGTTCTCGCGCAGCTGTCCGATGTCTGTACGACCCGCCGTTCGTAGTCTGGTCATGTGTCCCTCCTTGGGATCCGGGTTGGCAGTTGGGAACAATGGGTCCTCGCTCGCTGCGAGGAGATGGCGGGCAAGGACGAGGGCTCCCTGGCGGTTGTTCGCATCGGTTTCGAGCTGTCTCGTCCAGACATCGAGCTGTTCCCAGGAGGGCTGACGCCTGAATTCGCGGATGTCGGCCAGTGGCATGCCCGCTAGACGGAGCGCGTCGATCAACTGGGCGTCAGCCAACTGGCCTGGTGAGTAGTAGCGATACCCCGAGCCCGGGTCGACCGCTGCGGGGGCGAGGAGGCCCTCGGCCGCATACGTTCTGAGCCGTTTGGCCGAGAGGCCAGAGCGGGCTGAGAACTCACCGATTGCCATGAGATCGTCCACAAGATGAAGCTTGAACCCTGTCCTATGGTGAAAGTCAAGTTCGACCCCCGCCGGTTATGACCACCGATCCATGTGTACTGAGGTGCGGGTCCCACCCGGCAATGGGGTCTCCGCAACTCCCTCTTAGCCTGGATCCACCGAATTCTGACCTGATCCGATAGCCCGCGCATCCGCGGAAAGTGCCTCCCCTGCTGGGAAAATGACGGTGTTCTAGGTCGTCATCTCACCCATCCCAAGGAGGCACT
>Ga0182018_10001104_pt1 | contig 32374 bp, 35 predicted proteins | sample 812P2MmetaG_FD_120490 | JGI IMG/M metagenome (GOLD analysis project Ga0182018, IMG submission 120490) | Permafrost microbial communities from Stordalen Mire, Sweden - 812P2M metaG | ecosystem: Environmental > Terrestrial > Soil > Wetlands > Permafrost | place: Sweden: Stordalen | collected...
CCGGCCAATGCCGCCGTCACCGCCATACGTTACCGAATATCTCCCGAATACCTGCCGGCGGCGGAGACGACCTTGCTGACGGGCAGGAATTTTTCGCCGCATGACGATAAAGGTGCTCCGCGCGTATCCGTGGTCAACCGGGAATTCGCGCGCAAAGTCTTCGGGTCGGTCACCGGTGCGGCCGGCCGATACTTCAAGATGGGCGATGGCACGGCCGTACAAGTAGTCGGCATTACGGAAGATGGGAAATACACCACCAACATCGCCGAAGCGCCACAGTCGGCCCTGTTTCTCCCCATCCTGCAATGGCCCACCATTGAGACGTGGCTGGTGGTCCGCTCCGGCGGCGATCCACAGGCGCTCGCGCCCGCCATCCGCAGCCGACTGCACGACGTGGATGCGGGGCTGCCGGTCTTCCTGGAGACGTGGAAAAAGGGGATGGACGGAGCTCTGTTCACGTCGCGCGTGGCGACGGTATCGCTGGGCGTGCTGGGTGCGATCGGCGCCATGCTCTCCATCACCGGCATCTTTGGAATGGCTGCTTACTCGGTGAGCAAGCGGATGCGCGAGTTGGGCATTCGCATGGCGCTCGGCGCGCAGCGCAAGGAGGTATTGCGCGCGGCATTGGGACGCGCCATTCAACTGTTGGCTCTGGGTTCGGCGGCGGGACTGGCGCTCGGCATGCTCGCAGGCCGGGTGCTGGCCGGCATTGTCTACCAGGCGACTCCGCGCGATCCGCTGACGTTGGCCGGCGCAGTCCTCGCCATGCTGTTGCTGGGGCTGCTGGCCACCTGGATTCCAGCCCAGCGCGCTCTTTCGCTCGATCCGGTGATGCTGCTGCGCGAAGAGTAAATCGGCCCGAACGGCGGCGGCACGGGCGATGGCATACTGATTGGAATGGCCGCCGGCCGCATCGTCCGCCGAGATTTTCTGAATCGCACCTTGTTGGGCGCGGGTGCCGCTCTGCTGCGCATGCCGGCGCCGGCTTTCGCCGCCGACACCTACACTGGATACGCCGGCGTGGGCGATTACGCCAGGTCGAACGGAGATCCGTGGCCGGTGGTCGAAGCCGGCCACCGGATGCGAGACGGCGGCTACGCGTCGCGCACGCGGCAACCTATCGACACCGGCGAACAGTTCGATCCGATCGTGTTGGGAGCCGGCCTGAGCGGGTTGGGCACCCCCTATTACTACCGGAAGGCGCAAGGTGGATCGCGCCGCTGCCTGGTAAGGTCAACTCTCCCGGCATCGATGCGGGAATCAGCGCCTTCACCAAATCGCGCGAAGGTGGTGTTACCGCCGGGGAATGAGATGCCCGCCGGCGAATTGAGCGGGCGCACCAGGTTATGGCCGGCTCAGGCGCAAACCGCGTCCGGACTGGCTCCGCAGATCAGTCCAATCACCGTAGCTGCCTCGGCGGGATGGGTGAACGGCCATCAGAACGCCACGGCGCCCCGGCGCAGGTCGCATCGATTGGCTGAGCGGAGGACAATTCGAGGTGCTGGCGGCAGCACGTTCGACTGACGTCTATCCGCCAATGGCGGATAATCGAGGCAGTGGAGCTGATCGAGACGTCGACCTTTACAAGGCAGATCGCAGCTCTGCTGAGCGATGAAGATTACGGGGCCTTTCAGTCCCGGCTGGCAGCCAATCCAGGTCTTGGCGCTCTCATCAAGGGTGGCAGCGGAATTCGCAAGATTCGCGTGGCAGTTGGTTCAAGGGGCAAGCGTGGGGGCGCCCTCGTCATCTACCACTGGGCGGCCCGGAGGGATCTGATCCTGTTGCTCTTTGCGTACCCGAAGAACGTGTCCGCGGATCTGACCCCGAGGTAGGTGGCGCAACTCGCCAAGGTGGCCAAGGAGGAGTTGAGCGATGAAACCGAAAATGTTTGAAGAGATGCTGGAGAGCGTGCGTGAAGGCGGCGCCATTCTGCGCGGCCAGAAAACCGCTTCACGCCGCTTCGAAGTCGGATCTTCCGGGATCCGCGCGATTCGCGAACGCACCAGCCTTTCGCAGTCGGAGTTCGCCAGCTTGATTGGCGTCAGCGTGAAGACGCTGCAGAACTGGGAGCAGGACCGGCGCCGCCCAACCGGGCCAGCCGCCGCCCTCTTGCGGATCATCGCCTTCGAGCCGCGGCTGGCAGTGAAAGCGATCCATGGTACAGTGACGGCGAGTTACCCCAGCAAATCCAAGAACGCCCGTCCGGCGTGACTCAAAGCCCTGCGAGTGGGGTACACCAGACGAATCTTGCGCTCCACGTGGATCTCCTTCACGCGCACTTCGCATAGCGACCCCTGCTCGATCTCCTGCTCCACGCACATACGCGGCAGAAACGCCACCCCCGCGTTGCTCTGCACCAGCTTCCGAATGGTCTCCACCGTCGGCATCTCCACATCCATGCGCAGCGGCACCTTGTGCGTATGGAATTCGCGAATCACCACCTCGCGGTAAGGCGACAGGACGTTATGCGCGATGAAATTCTCTGACCCCAGCTCGGTGATCGCAACCGTCTTGCGATGCGCCAGCCGGTGCTGCGGCGACACCACCAGCGAGAGCGCGTCGGTATAGATCACCTTCGACTTCAGCCGCTCGTCCCCGGGGTCGTAGCTGATCACTCCGAGTTCCAGGTTGCCGTCCAGCAGCTCATTCGGGATCTTGCTCGAGAAACTTCGCCGCACCTGCACCTTGACCTTGGGATACAGTTCGCGATACTGCTCGATGTGGCGCAACAAATACAGAATCGTCGATTCGTTGGCGCCGATAATCAACCGTCCGGCGGACTTATCGCGCAGTTCAGCCAGCGAGTTGTCCAGCTCCAGCTGCAAGCTCTCGAAACGCCGGGCATATTCCAGCACCGTGCGGCCGGCGTCGGTCAAGATGAGGTCCTTGCCCGACCGGTCGATCAGCTTCTCGCCCAATTCCTGCTCCAGGCGTTGCAGCGCCAGCGACACTGCCGGCTGGGTCCGCAGCAGTTTCTCGGCGGCGCGCGAAAAGCTCCGCTCCGTGGCGACCGTGAGAAATACATGAAGAGAATACAGTTCCATGCCCAGCCTTCGCGCCGAACGGAAGCCACTAAGGACGCTGCGACCCAGGGACCGTGCGCCTCTGCGTCCTCTGCCTCCTCAGCGCTCTCCGGTGTTGCATTTATCTCTTGCTTTTCTCTGCGTCTCCGCGTCTCCGCGGTGAATTATTCTTTCTCAAGCCATCATAACATCCCCTAATACCAACCGCTAAAATTATAAATTTGCTAAATCCAGCCCCACTCGCAATAATGGCTGTTACCGGTACAACAGACATGAGTGATCGGGTATACATTTTCGATACCACGCTGCGGGACGGCGAGCAGTCGCCGGGCTGCAGCATGAATGTTTCCGAGAAGTTGCAGATGGCCCGCAAGCTGGTGGAGCTTGGGGTCGACATCCTGGAAGCCGGCTTTCCCATCGCCTCGGAGGGCGATTTCGAAGCCGTTGACGCCGTCAGCCGCGAGTTTCCGTGGGCGCAGGTGGCCGCGCTGGCGCGCTGCTGCACGCTCGACGTAGAGCGCGCCGCCAAGTCCCTGGCGCACGCCCGCCGTCCGCGCATTCATACCTTCATCGCCACCAGCCCGATCCACCTCAAGTACAAATTGAAGAAATCGCAGGATCAGGTTCTCGACGAAGCAGTTGCCGCCGTAGAACTGGCCCGCCGCCACGTTGACGACGTGGAGTTTTCGGCGGAAGACGGGGCCCGCACAGAGCCGAAATTCCTGGAGAAGATTTCTAAAGCGGTGGTCGCCGCCGGCGCCCGCACAGTCAACATTCCCGATACCGTCGGCTACTCCACTCCCAAGGAATACGGCGCGCTGATCGGACAAATTACGCGCGCGTTGGGCGATTGCGCCACTGTCAGCGTGCACTGCCATGACGACCTCGGGCTCGCGGTGGCGAATTCTTTGGCAGCCATCGAAGCCGGAGCGCGCCAGGTGGAATGCACCGTTAACGGAATCGGTGAGCGCGCCGGCAATTGCTCGCTCGAAGAGATCGTCATGATCCTCAAGACGCGCTCCGATTCTTACCCGTACCACACCGGCATCCACACCGAGCACCTCTATTCGGCGAGCGAAACCCTCAGTTCGCTGATCACTTTCGGCCCACAACCCAACAAGGCGATTGTGGGCCGAAACGCCTTCGCGCACGAGGCCGGCATCCACCAGGACGGCTATCTCAAAGAGAAGACCACGTACGAAATTATCGATCCGAAGACGGTCGGCGTTCCCGAAGGCAAGCTCGTACTGGGCAAGCACAGCGGGCGCCACGCCATCGGCCAACGCTGCAAGGAAATGGGCTACGACCTTACCAGGGAAGAGCTCGACGACTTGTACCATCGCTTCACCGCGGTAGCCGATCATCGCAAGAAAGGCCTCATGGACGAGGAGATCGTGGCCCTGATACCCGACTCAAGAGCCATGCGGGTGGCAGCGGACTGACCTGCGGCATGGATCTGCACATACTGGTTTTGCCCGGGGATGGAATCGGCACGGAAGTCACCCGCGAAGCGGTGCGCGTACTGCGTCACGTGGCCGCGAAGTGGAATCACAAGCTTTCTCTGACCGAGGGACTGCTGGGAGGCGTGGCCATTCATCGGACCGGCACGCCGTTCCCGGACGAGACCGCGAAGCTCGCGGCCGAAGCCGATGCCACGCTCATGGGAGCCGTGGGGCTGCCGGAGTTCGACAACGCCCCTCCCGAGCAGCGTCCCGAAAAAGGTTTACTGAAGATTCGCCAGGCACTGGGAGTTTACGCCAACCTGCGTCCCGTGCGGGCGTACAAGTCGCAGCTTGATTCTTCGCCCCTGAAGAATCATCTGGTGGAAGGCACCGATATGATCATCGTCCGCGAACTGACGGGCGGGATCTACTACGGCACTCCGCGCGGCATTACCGGAAGCGGCGCGGACATGCGGGCAGTCAATACCATGACCTACACGCGCGCGGAAATCGAGCGCGTCACCCGCATGGCCTTCCACTTGGCGAAAGCCCGGCGCAAGAAAGTCACATCGGTCGATAAGTCCAATGTTCTTGAGAATTCACAGCTCTGGCGTAAAGTAGTGGTTGAGGTTGCCGCCGACTACCCGGACATCGCGCTGGATCATCTGCTCGTCGACAATTGCGCCATGCAGCTGGTGCTCAATCCGCGCCGCTTCGACATCGTCCTGACGGAGAATATGTTCGGCGATATCCTGAGCGACGAAGGCGCGGTGCTGGCGGGTTCCATCGGCATGCTGCCTTCGGCCTCTATCGGCGACCGCCGTCCGTCCGGCGCCTGGGTTGGGCTGTACGAGCCGGTGCACGGGTCGGCCCCCGATATCGCCGGACAGAACAAAGCCAATCCGCTGGGCGCCATCGGTTCGGTGGCGGCCATGCTGGAGTACAGTTTCGGTTTGAAAGAAGAAGCATCCGCGGTGGAATCGGCCATCGAGCAGGTTCTCGCCTCTGGCCACGTCACCGCGGATCTACGGCCTTCGGGCGCACCCGCCACTACTGAACAGGTAGGGGAATCGGTGTGCGTTGCGATCGGCTGAGCGCGGGACCTACCGGTTCCGCGCTCAGCCAAAGCGTTGCCAGCCGCATTTGCGTTACCGAGCCGCGACTTGCGTTACCGAGCCGCGACTTGCGTTACCGAGCCGCGACCGTGAGGGAGCGGTCCGCATTGCGCGGTGTCACAATAAGAGCATTACCCCCATGCGCACCATCATCGAAAAACTTTGGGACTCCCACGTCGTCCACGAGCAGCCCGGTGCACCCACGCTGCTTTTCATCGACCTTCATCTCGTCCATGAGGTCACTTCGCCGCAAGCCTTCCAGGGACTGCGCGAGCGCGGCATCAAGGTTCGCCGCCCCGATCTGACTATCGCCACGGTCGACCACAGCATCCCCACCACCGATCGCTCTCTGCCCATCGTCGACGAGATCGCCGCCAAGCAGCTGGCGCAGCTCGATACCAACTGCCGCGAGTTCGGCATCCGGCTCCTCGGCATCCACAGTGATCGTCAGGGCATCGTGCACGTCATCGGTCCCGAGCTCGGCCTCACCCAGCCCGGCATGACGGTGGTTTGCGGCGACAGCCACACCGCGACTCACGGAGCCTTCGGCGCCTTGGCCTTCGGCATCGGCACCAGCGAAGTGGAGCATGTGCTGGCCAGCCAGTGCCTTTTGCAGCGCAAGTCGAAGACCTTCGAGGTGCGCGTTGACGGCACGCTCAAGCCTGGCGTTTCGGCCAAGGACATCATTTTGGCTTTGATTTCTAAAATCGGCATCGGAGGCGGCACGGCAAGCGTTCTTGAATATCGCGGCAGCGCCATCCGCCAGCTCGGCATGGAAGAGCGCATGACGGTCTGCAATATGTCGATCGAAGGCGGCGCGCGCGCCGGCCTGATCGCACCCGACGACACGACCTTCCAATATCTCTCGACCCGACCGCACGCCCCCAAAGGCGCCGATTGGGATTCCGCCCTGGCGCGCTGGACGCAACTCCCCACCGACGAGGGCGCAACCTACGACCGCGGCGTCACCATCGACGCCGATACGCTTGAGCCCATGATCACTTACGGAACCAACCCAGGCATGGGCATGCCCATCGGCGGAGCTCTTCCGGAACCGTCCAAGATGGCTGATCCAATGGTTCGGGATTCTATCGCCAAGGCGCTGAAATATATGGGATTGGAAGGTGGCAAGCAGCTCCTCGGACACCCCATCGACGTAGTCTTCATCGGAAGCTGCACGAACTCGCGGATCTCCGACCTGCGCACGGCCGCCAGCCTGCTCAAGGGCCGCAAAGTGAGCCCGAAAGTTCGCGTGATGGTGGTCCCAGGCTCGCAGGAAGTAAAACGCCAAGCCATCGCCGAGGGACTCCCCGAGATCTTCCGTGCGGCCGGCTGCGATTGGCGCGAACCGGGCTGCTCCATGTGCATCGCCATGAATGGCGATCAGCTCGCTCCCGGACAATACAGCGTCTCCACCAGCAATCGCAATTTCGAAGGCCGGCAAGGCCCCGGCGGCCGGACCTTCCTGGCCAGCCCGCTGACCGCCGCAGCCAGCGCCATCACCGGCGTAATCACCGACGTAAGGACAATGCTATGAAGCCATTCACCAATTTTGAAAGCCGTGTTGTGCCGCTACCCATTAACAACATCGACACCGACCAGATCATTCCCGCGCGCTTCCTGAAGACCACCTCCAAGCAGGGGCTCGACCGCCAGCTATTCAATGACTGGCGCTACGACGCGCAGGGGAATCCCAAGCCCGATTTCATCCTAAACACCCCGCGCGGACAGAATGCCCAGGTGCTCCTGGCCGGCGACAATTTCGGCTGCGGCAGCTCCCGTGAGCACGCCCCGTGGGCGCTGACGCAGTTCGGCTTCCGCGCCGTCATCAGCACCTCATTCGCCGACATCTTTAAGCAAAACTCGCTGAAGAATTCCCTGCTCCCGATCATTGTGCCGCCCGACGTGCATGCGGAATTATTCGCCGCGATCGAGGCAAACCCGGACGCCACCGTGAAAGTCGATCTCCCGGCGCAGACTCTCACTACTCCCAGCGGCCGCAAAGTGGAATTCCCGGTCGACAGTTTCTCCAAGCATTGCCTGGTTGAAGGAGTGGACGAACTCGGCTATATCCTTGCTCACGAGGCGGACATCGCCGCTTTCGAAGCCAAACGGGTTGGCTCCGTCAATACCGCGGCGTAATTATCGATTCTACAATTCGGCGGCGTATTGCCGATCTTGCCCCATAATATGGTTGGCCCGCCAGTTCTTCAGGAACTGCATCACCTCCATAGTCAGAGCTAAAGCGCTCTTCCGGTACTTCTCCCGCAACTCCACAACCTGCCCGGTCCGCCTCTTATGCTCCAGCTGGTGCCCGATCAATCTTGAGTAGTTCCTTTCCCGCAGCATACTCTCTTCGTAGCTGAAGTGTTCCTCGGTGTAGTACACCAGTCCATCCAGGATCTTGCCCACCTTCCGACTTCCAGGACCGGCACTCATCGCGGCGTGCAGGTCGTTAATCAATCGGACCAATCCCTGATGTTGAAGTATCGATTTGCGGAATTTCCACGCTATACTTCTCGAGCCAGGGGAAAATGACGTGCGTAGTGGTCGAAGTGGCCATGCCACGGTTATCGGCGGCATGGCGCCGGCCGGTTAGGGCTACTGCGCGACGAATCGGACTTCGACGTAGATCTCGCGCGTGTTGCCGTTGGGCGGAAAGCCCTTCGCTTTCACCAGATCGAGCGCAGTCTGCACCAGCGCAGGGTCGGACGCGATCGACAGTTCCTCGGCCACCACAGTCCCCTGCCCGTCCACCGACGCATGCACGATCACTGGCTTGGTGGCAGCGTCCGAAACGCTCGCCGAGGGGGATTCCAAGAACCACCGGCTCGGTCCCACTCCCCCTCCGACCGGCCCATAGGACTTCATTTCCTCGGTCGGAACGAACAGGCTTTCGTCCGGCGTGCCAGCATCGGTAATCGTCACCTGCGCATCGAGCACCTTCTTATTGCCCGCGAAAATGGTAATTCCGCTGGCTGGCGACCTGCCATGAAAGAGCGTCGAGGTGTATGTGTATTGGACGTAGGTGCCCGGCACGAAAGAATGCACCTGCAGCAGCCCCGAAGTATCGTCGATGCAGAATTCCTGTTCATCCCAAGTGCGCGCGCCCTGCGGGTCTTCGCCGCGCGGGCCGAACAGCAGACATGTCGTAGGCTTGCCGTTCCAGATCGCCGAGGAACTGCGAATCGACCCCTCGGCGTCCGGTACGCCGGACGTCGCCGCCCAGAAAATGGCGTTGCGCAGCACGTGGACGGCCGGTGGAATGGCGCCGCCCTGCGGCTGCCCATAGGTCAATCCATCGCCAGCGATCCGCAGGGCCGAATCGTTAGCGACGGTTCCCGACCAGCGCCATTTCTGGCCGTTCATCCAGGTCTCCGCCATATTTCCCGCGCCGGAACTCGAAGTAAAAGTCGCCGAGATCACGAAAGACGGCGTCCGCGGTGAGTGCAACTGCAGCTTCAGTCGCGCGCGGGTCATCAATGCCAGGGCGTTGCTGCGATCGGATTGGGCGGTGAGCGTTTGCACGACGCCGGTAACGGGCTCATTCGGGTCCGGCGGCACGACTACGGAGGGGAGCGAACGGAATGGCGCCCGCATGAGGACACCCTGGGTCTGTGCCAATGCGGCACACACCGTAAGTAAGGCGGCAGACGACAGGCGGAGCAGGGACACGATGCCTCTGGGATTTACGCTATCCGGAACTGTTGAAAAAGTCAACGCTCGCGCCCGAGCTCACGATCAAGCAGGGCCTGCTTCCGCTCCAGTCCCCAGCGATACCCGCCCGCCTCACCGGTACCGCGAATCACGCGATGGCACGGAATGAGCAGCGCCACGCGATTCGCCGAGCACGCCCGCGCGACCGCCCGCACCGCCGTTGGTTGGCCGATGCCGGCCGCCACTTCTCCGTAGGATTGGACCTTCCCGGAGGGAATCGAGCGGAGGTAGTCCCAGACGCGCATTTGGAAAGCGGTGGCCTGGATGTCCAATGGAAGGTCCAAGGCAGGCCGCCCACCGGCCAGATGCGCCGAAAGCGCCTCCATCCACTGGCGGAACTCGGGAGCGGATGGGTCGGCGGAAGCTTCCACTGTGGCGGAGGGATATTCGCGGCGCAGCGCTTCCAGAAGTTGTTCCTTCGTCTCGCCGAATTGTACGAAGCAAATGCCGCGATCGGTGGCCCCCATCATCGTCAGCCCCACCGGCGAGTCGAGAAGCGCGTACGCGATGGTTACCCCACCGCCGCCCTTCCGGTATTGTTTCGGCGTCATTCCCAAACGCGAATCGGCGCGCTCGTAAACCCGGCTGGAGGAGCCAAACCCCGCCTCATAGACCGCAGAAGTGACGTCTTTTGCCTGGCGCAGCTCCTTTTTCAGCTTGCCGACGCGATGCGCCTCCAGATACTGCTTGGGAGTGACGCCGACCGCTGCTTTAAACGTTCGCTGCAGATGAAAACGGCTGAGCCCGGCGCGCGCCGCAAGGTTCGCCAGGTCGAGCCGCTCTTCGCAATGCTGTTCGATATAGCGGCAAAGGTCGGCTATCGCCGCCGCTGGATCGGTCAGCGGCCGGCAGCGCTTGCAAGGACGGAGACCGGCCTGCTCGGCCTCGGCGGGAGCCTGGAAGAATCGCACATTCGTGCGCAAAGGATGGCGCGATGGACACGATGGACGGCAAAAGACTCCCGTGGTGATTACACCGAAGAAGAATCGGCCGTCAAAACTGCGGTCGCGGGCGATCACGGCATTCCAGCATTGCTTTTCGGAGAGCATATGTACAGTTTGCGCCTTCTCCTATTTTCGTACCATCCGGCTGTTGCGGCGGAATTCCTTGGGCGTCAGGCTACCCGCGAGGGCGGGTACTCCGCGCCTGCCCGCATAGTTTTCATTGAGACAGCCCGAAATATCGGTTATTTTGAGTACGATATGACACATAAGCGGCTCTGCCTCCGCCGCTATGTGAACTGGACCGAACCCGAAAACGCTCAGAAAAAAAGAGGGAGCCAAATGATCAAGCTATATCGTGACGCTCAACGCCCGAACAACTGGGTCGCCTACATTCCGAACAGTGGCTGGGTTGCTTTCCCGGCCAGCGAAAACGGCTGGGAACATCGTGCACCGGCCCGCGGTCTGGACCCGCTGTTCCTGCGCGAAGTACCGTTGCAGAGTGGTTTCGCCGCCGGTGTCCCACAGCCCGAATTCCGAAAAGTTGCGTAGTCCATTTCTTCTTATGCAAAGCCGGTAGACGCGCCTTTCCGTGAGGTAGCTTCCTACAGCAGCCGCTCGCCCGCTGTCCGGGTATCGTAACCGCCCAGGCTGTCCAGTTCCCGCCGGAATTGCGCCCGACTGAGAACATCCAGCAGCGCCCGAATCCCCGGGAGATCCAGATGCTGCCGGCGGATCACCAGGTCGTACCGCTCGCTCACCAGCGAGACGAACCCCAGCCCGAATAGCCGCGCCGCGGCGCGCGTCGCCATACAGCAATCCGCTTCCCCGGCGTGCACACGCCACGCCGCCGGTAAGTGTCCGGCAGCCTCCACACGATATCCGCGCACGCTGGAAGCCGCGATTCCGAGCCGCTCGATGTGCGTGTCCAGAAGCTTCCGGCTGCCCGCCCCAGCTTCGCGATTCACAATCTTGACGTCGCGCCGCGCGAAGTCTTCCACACCGCGGATGGCCTTGGGATTCCCGTGCGCCGTGACAATGCCTTCCTCCCATACCGCGAACGACACCACCGCGACGGAGTTCCGCGCAAACCGGCGTGCCACGCCGGGCAGGTTCGATTCGCCGCTAGGTTCGTCCCGCAGGTGCGTCCCCGCTACGTGAATGTAACGCTCTTTGAGCAGTTCCAGCGCCTGCGAGCTGTTGCGGTGCGCCATCACGAGCTCGCTGCCGGAAGCTTGCACATGCCGCGCGAGCACCGAAATCGCCGGATCGCAGCCGGCCAACAGAACGCGATTCCGGAACTGCCGCTCGGCATCGAACACCCGCAGGCGGGCCTTGCCGTGCGCCCCGGCCTCGCCCGCGATAATCGCATCGCTGGCCGGAAAATACCAGGGCATCGGCGACGGCGCGGAAGCCATCATGCGATCCTCCACCCGGCACAGCTCCACTGGCTGGCCTTCCAGCGGCGTCTCCGCGCCGGGCAGCACGGTCGCATGTTCCATACGAAATTCCGGGACCGGAAATTCCCCCGGCAACGAGAACAGTTCCTCCACCCGCACTTCCAGCGCGCGCGCCAGTTTGAGCGCCACCGCCGTGTTGGGAACGTAAGTGCCGGCTTCCATCGCATAGACGGTCTGCCGGCTGACCCCCGCCATTTTGGCCAGATGCGCCGCGGCCAGCCCGCGCTTTTGCCGCAACAGCGCCAGATTGTTTTCGATCTCGGCGTTCCCGCTCATAGCACAGTACCGTACGGTCCGATTCCACACTACCACGAGCCACGCCGGCGCTTTGCAAGCGTTTCGCAATCTGCCACACTAAGGCTGATGCCATGGAAGCAATGGGTGCGCAAGAAGCAGATATGGTTGCCGGCGGCCGTACTGGCATGCGTCGCCGCGATTGCCGGGGTCTGGTACTTTTCCAAAAGCAGAATCATCAAGGTGTGGGTGTACACCGATTATGCCTTCCGCTACAGCCATTCCGAATGGCCCGGTACGATCGAAGCGCGGTTCCAGGAGGTCAATCGCATCTACCGGAGCAATGGTACCGGCGTTCTCTGGAAGGTGGTGGACTCGAGCCAGGTGGACCCCACCGCCACTCTTCCCGGCATCGATAACCGCCGCGCCAACATGGCCTTGCATCTCGACCGTCCCACGGATGTATTTGTCATCCTCACCGGCGTCGAGCAAGGCAGCCGCACGGGTAGTGTCAGCCCATTCACCCGCGTCGCCGTCGTAGTGGACCACCCCGACAAATCGGAATCCATCAACGCCCGCTTGCTGGCACGCGAATTGGCCCATTTTTTCGGCGTGTCGCACGACCCCGAAGCGCCCGAGAGCGACAAATTCTCGCAACCGACCGTAGCGCTGATCCGGCGTATGCGGAACTATCCCTTCAATCGCGGGATTGACGCGCTGGCGGATAGTGCCTGGGATAAAGCGGCGCTTACCGCCGTTTCCCAGGACGACCCCGCACCGCACTCCAACCCCATGGCGCACGCACACGCGGTTCTGGGCGCAGCTTTCCTCAACGAACGGAAGATCGAGGCCGGGCTGGTCCACTTTCGCGCCGCCGTCCAGGTCGATCCGCATAATAAGGTGATGCGCCTGAATCTCGCCGAAGCGTTGACGCGCGACCGGCAGTACGACAAGGCGCTGGAACAAGCCCGCGAGGCCGTCCGGATCGCTTCCGACGATCCGCTGGCGCATCGCGCGCTAGCCGCCCTGTTGGGCCGCAATCGTCAGCCCGAAGCCGCCCTACAGGAAGTCCAGGCCGCCATTCGCCTGGAGCCGAACAATCCACAAAATCAGGTGCTGTTGGGATATGAGTACGCCGCTATGTTCGGGCACCTCGACGATGCCGTGGCAGCTCTCCAGGAGGCGACCCGCGAAGCTCCCGATTCGCCCATGGCCCGCAACGGCCTGGAACAGGCGCAGACTCTCAAGATGCGCGTGGAAGCCGAGATCGACAAACAACGCGCCGTGCTGCACGACAAACCCAATGACCCCGACGCGCACTATCGGCTGGCCAAAGCCGAGGCCCGCGCCGGCGACCTGAAAAACGCTATCGCCGACATGCGGAGAGCCTGCGAACTTCGGCCGGACAGCGCCGCCACACACACCGAATTGGCGGAGTTATACCTGGTCTCCGGCGATACCGCTACCGCCTGGGAGGAGATCCGCAAAGTGCGCGCGCTGGGCACCGAGCCCCCGTCGTCATTGCTCGCCAGACTGCCCGCGCAGAAGTGAGGTGGCGGGCTTCATGCTGGGCTCGAACCGGACGCGTCCGATCCATTGCAGGAGGCCGCGTGTGTTCCAGAGCTCCACTTTGAATCGCACGCTCTTTCTGCCAGCGGAAACTCCGCCATGCACAGCGCCGGTATTCCCTGGGCTCAGTAATGGATCCCAATCAGGGGCCAGTACAGCGGTGCGAACACCATAAGCAAGATAGACTCCACGACGGTAAGGAAGACGCCCATGCGGAACATATCTCTGGCTGTAAAGCTACCGTACGAGTATCCTACTACCAACACGGCGGATTGATAGACGAAGATCCTGCCGCCGGCCGACAACGTCCAGACCATTCCCGCGAACAGCGGATTCATGCCGTGGGTATGAGCGAACTTCATCAGGATGGGCATCGAGGTGCTTAGCATCCCTACTTCGTCGCCCAGGAACACGTGGTAAACACAGCCGGACCAGTAGAGAACCAGCGACGCAGTGAAAGGGTTCACTACCAGAGGGTGCAACCACGCTACGATCTCGCCAGTGAGGAAATCCAAGGTCTTGGTCGCCATGAGCACGTTCCCCATGCAGATGGCGGCCGCCGTGAAAAAAATAGGCAGGTAGTTGAGTTTTTTGACATCTTCGGTCTCCAGCACTCCGATTCCCGGAAACGCGGCAAGCAGTCCGACACCCAGACCGATCATCGCGGGGGAAATATGATGCCAGAAGTCGGTCATCCATAGGACCACTGCCAGAGCGATCAAAAGCGCCGCTTTCTTCTCGGCGGGACTCCATGGACCCATCTTGCGCAGTTCCTGTCTGAGAAGCGCCGAGCCTCCAGGCAGGGCAGGCTTTTCGGGACGAAAGAAACGGAGCGTGTAGCGCCATGAAATCAAAATCGTGAGCACACTGAAAGGCAGAAAGGCCAGCAGCCAGCGGCTCCACAGTACTTCGACGTGTCCGACGGTTTCAATCAGGCCACGCGCGGTGATCGCCGCTGCCCCGGCGATCACCACCTTATCGAAGATGCCTGTCGTGTAGGTGAGGGTAATAAACATGCCCCGTGCAACGTTACTCTTAAGGTCGAGACCGAAGGCTTCGATCAGGCCAAGGGCGATGGTCGCCATGAGAATCACGCGCGCAATTCCGGATGGCGCCACAAACGTCAGGAGGAAATTGGACACGATCAAACCCAGCAGAAGGCGCGAATAGGTGCTGCCGATCCGCAACATTACCAGGTAAGCAATACGGCGCGCCAGACCCGTTTTACTGGCCATGATGCCAAATAACATCGCCCCGAACAGAAACCATGGAGTCGGCTCCGCGAAGCCGCCGAAAGCGGTTCCGAACGGCGCCAGCTTAAGCGCCCAGAACAGGAAGCAGCCGGCCAATCCCGCGAGGGCATGGTCCATGGAGTGGCTAATCCACGCCACGATCATAAACAGGGTAACGGCGATTACGTGCTGAATTTTCGGATTCAGTCCGAGGGGCGCGAACCAAAACCCGATAGGGATCGCCATAGCGAGGATGCGCAACATGGCGGCCTTCGATACGGTGGCGGCCCGCGGCGTAGCCGCGGCCGCCTGCAGCACTTCCGGGACTGCGCTCATGTCATTTCGCCAGGATCTTTCCCCATTTGAGTTGCGCGGCCCGCCGCAACGCATCCGACGACTCCGCCACCGGCGGAAAGTCATGGATCCACTCGTAAGGCCGGCAAGCGTCGATAATGGCGCGCGAGCTGTGTCCTTTTTGGTCTTTGGGAATGATGGGGTCGAGCGCGCCGCTCCAGCTTCGGCGGATGATTTCAATGTCCTGGTCCGGATTGGAACGCGTGGCGATGGCCCACAATACGTCGTTGGTATTGGTTACGTCGATATCGTCGTCCACCACCACCACGTAGCGGCCCAAATAGGCAGCGGAATGGCAATAACCGGCGATCATTCCGGCCTGCCGGGCATGGCCGGGATAGCGCTGCTTGATGGAAACGAAAACCATCAGGCGGCTGCCGCCCGACTCGTGGCACCACACGCCACGCACGTCGGGAACGCCGGCCGCTTCCAGTTCCTGCCATATCATGGCGGAACGCAAATAACAGCGCATATAGTTGAACTCGCACGGAGGCCGGGTGGGAGGCGCACCCAGAATGATGGGGTTATTGCGATGATAGATGCGCTTCACGCGGATGGTGGGCTCCGCCCGCATCGAACTGGCATAATAGCCCGTCCACTCGCCGAAGGGCCCTTCGTTGCGCTCTTCTCCCGGCACGGACTCGCCTTCGATTACAATCTCGGCCGCGGCCGGAATCGGGAGGCCCGTATATCCACCGATAATCACCGGCACCGGCGCCTTCTGTAATCCACCCACCCAGTCGTATTCGCACACGCCGTTCGGCACTTCCATGCCTCCCGCCAGAAAGATCAGCGGATCGTGCCCAAAGGAGATAGCCACTTTGCATGGCTCGCCCTTGGCGTAGTACTTCTCACGCATGATGCGGCCGTGTTTACCCGGCGAGATGTAGAACGCCAAGGTGTTTTCGTCGTGGATCATCACCCGATACGTGCCCAGATTCACCCACCCGCTGTCCGGGTCTCGCGTGATATCTACCGATCCTGTGCCGATATAGCGCCCGCCGTCTAACTCATGCCACTTAGGTGTCGGGAACCGGAACAAGTCGATGTCCTTGCCCTCGTAGACGTTTTCCATTACCGGACCGTCCTTGACGATCTCGGGTGAAACATGCTTCACGCTGCCGATGTGACGTTTGACGTCCTTCACGAACTCGGACCTGGTGTAGTTCGTGTCCATGTGCAGCGTCAGAGCCAGCCGTTTCAGACTATTGAGCGTGTTGGACAGGACCCGGTACCCGGAGGGGTAGCCTTTGATATTGTCGAACAGCAACGCGCTGCTCTGTTCGCCCATGTGGTGGCCCAGTTCGGTGACAGCGCCGATTTCGGTGTCCCAATCCGCGCCGTCGATGGCCGTCAGTTCGCCCAACTTGTCGACCTGCTCGATCCACTGCCGCAGGTCTCTGGCCGGCGCCGCCGTGCCGTCTTTCAGTTCGTTCGCTTCCAGGATGGATTGTGTCATGACTCCCTCTTTGCCTTCCGGTAATCTGTGTCCTTTAATCGATTTGCTTTCTGCGAGAGCGTCCGGCGCCGCCTAAGTCTCCCGGGCCGGTCCGCCGGGTTGCTGGACTGCTTGAATGACGAGGCTGCAAAATCGATCTATCGCCCGATCGATGAATTCCAACTCGACTGCGGAAATCGCATCCACGTGGATTCCGCAACACACGGCCACGTTGCAGTTCAGCGCCGCCGCCAGACGCTCGGCGGCGCGATGCGCCACTATATCTTCCTTGTGACCCAACAGAGTCAGCACGGAAGTCGAAGCGCTCACTTTGGAAGGATCTCGAAGGCTGGGCCGGGCTTGGGCGAGAGCCACCGCGCCCAAGTGAGGCCGGTCGCCGCCGGTGATCACCAGGCAATGGTCGTCACCCATCGGCACGTCGACAGCCTCGAGCGTAATTCGCGAGCTGTTCTCGCTCCACCTACGCAACGCGCACCCCCTCGGATAGTTCCGGCAAGCGCTCGCCCCAACGATGGAACCCCTCGGCTTCCAGGCCGAAAGCATCCAGGATTTTTCCCACCATGTGGCGAGTCATGTCGGCGATGGACGACGGCAGGTTGTAATACGTGAGAACCGGTGGAAGGATGGTGACGCCCATGTTTGCCAATAGCAGTAGATTGCTCAAATGGATCGGGCTGAGCGGCGACTCCCTGGCAACCAGGATGAGCCTGCGGCGCTCCTTGATAGTGACATCGGCCGCGCGCAACAGCAGGTTCTCGGAAAATCCGTGCGCGATCCCGGAAACCGTTTTCATACTGCATGGCGCCACTACCATACCGGCGCATTTGAATGTGCCGCTGGCGATTGAGGCGCCGACGTCCTCAATGGCATAGCACTGGGTGGCCATCGTCTCCACTTCTTTGAGAGAATAGGCCGTTTCCATTTCAATGGTGCGGCGCGCGCCGCGAGAAATCACCAGGTGAGTCTCCCAACCGGCGCGCGGCTGCATCTGCTTCAAGAGTTCAATCGCGATCGCCGCACCACTGGCGCCGCTGATCCCAACTACCAAACGATTCACTCGCTGCATGCCTCTCCTCCCCTTCTCCGGCCGCACTGCCGGCCGGCGTCTTACCCTGTTATCGGCCGCAGTACCCGGAAGCTTGAGGCGCCCAACCGGCCTGCCGGGGCCCCGAAACAGCCGGAACCGTCCTGCGCTGACTGGCCGCCGCCTGCTGGGCACAAGCACTTCACCCCAGTTATCGGCTGGAGCGCCCGGAAACTTGAGCGGCCGACGAGACCGCGAACGCCGTCGGAATCGTCTATCCGACCGTGGCCTTCAGACGTGCGGATATTTCCCGCAGAGTCCCAGCCTGTGCGGTCATCTCGCTGCTCGCCGCCGCGCTCTCCTCGGCACTTGCCGCCGCGGTTTGGGTGCCCTGGCTCATTTGAGAAACCGCGCGCGCGATCTGTGCCATACCGGCAGATTGCTGTTCGCTGCCGGCCCTCACTTCTCCAATCAACGAGTCAAGCTTTTCGGACTTGGTGCTGATCTGGCGGAAAACCGTGGCGACCTGCTCCACGCAATCCCGGCCGCTTTTCGATTTCGACAGAGATTCTTCGATGAGGGTGGTGGTGTCGTTGGCCGCCTGCGCGGAGCGCTGAGCCAGCGTTCGAACCTCGTCGGCCACTACGGCGAAGCCCAGGCCGGCCTCGCCCGCGCGGGCTGCTTCCACGGCCGCGTTGAGAGCCAGAATGTTAGTTTGAAATGCGATCCCGTCGATGACGTGAATGATTTTGGAGACCTTGTTGTTAGAGGCGCCAATCTCGTCCATGGACGCCACCATGGCAACGACCGATCGGTTGCCGTCGCGTAGGGACGCGCCTACCTCTGAGACCAGGGAGGATGCCTCGGACGCGTGCTTCGAATTGCGGCCCGAAACAGCCGCAATTTCCTCCGTGGAAGCTGACGTCTCCTCGATTGCCGCCGCCTGTTGCGAGGCGCCGCCCGCCAGCGACTGGCTTGCGGATGCGATCTGGGACGCCGCCGCGTGCACGCGCCCGGCTCCGGCGGCGATGCTCGCGACGGCCTGATGCAGTTGCCCGCCGACCCTCCGGATGAGAACGATGGCGGCAGTGCCGGCCGCCAGTGTCAAAGCCACACTCAGGACGGCGAGCCACTGGGACCAGGCATGCAGAGTGGCGCTCCGGGCGGCGCTGGCCTCCAAATCGCGCCGTTCGACTTCGAGCAGGTCCGTCTGTGCCTTATCGAAGACGGCCGCAAATTCCCGCAGGCTCTTCTGTGAATTATTAGCGGCCTCTTCGGGCTTGCCGGCGCGGCAGAGATCCATCGTCTGATTGGTAATCGTAAGCCACTGATCCAGGATCTCCTGTACCTGCTCGAACGCGGTTCGCTCCTCCGGAGTCTTCAGCAGACCTTGCACCTGGGCCAGCGCGGCGCGGGTTTCGCTCTCGCCGGCCATGATTTTATCGATTTGCTGTTGCACGATGTCTTGCTTCTGCAAGAACGCGTAAACCACCGCTCCCCGGCTCAAAGTTCGGAGAGAATCGAGAGGCCGCACGAACTTGCTCAGAGCGTCCATCGTTTTGGCGGTGCCGTTCACTGCATGATCGACACTCGTGTTGAGGGTGTTGATCATCCAGGCCGAAGCAATGGCTCCAACGAGCGCCACTACGGCCAGAATGCCCGACGAGGCCATCATCTTCTGCTGACAGTTCAGTGTTCTCATTGGCGCCGGTTTCCTAGAAGTTCTTGGTCCACATCACGTAGGGGACGGAGTACGAACTGCCCTTGGCGGTCTCCATCAGGTACAAGCCGGGAAAGATGTGGCTGAAGCCGGCCTGGAACTTCATGTTGCGAGTGGCCTGGAAATTCATGGTGAAGTCGACTTCCTCGCCCACATGGGCGCTAGTGGCCTTGCGGTTCGTGAACTTGGCGACCCCGCCAATGTTGTAGAGGGAATCCTGCACGGTGTCGAGAAAATCGTTGAGCACGTCGATCCGGAATTGCAGTTTTCTGCTGGCCGAGAAATCGAATCCCGCGCGTGCACTGCGCACATTCTTCCAACCCACCTGATCGGCAAATCCGTAATAGCCATGGCCGCAGTACATATTGTCGAAGCTCTGGTGGACGCCGTCTTTGTTGTTGCGGTCGCCGGAAGCATGGTCGTACTCGACGCTGAAGCGCGGTTTCGAGGGCAAGTCGGTGGGCCGCCAACCTAATATGTAAGCGCCCGCCAAGGCCGAGATCGGGTCGGTGGCATAATGACCGATCTGCTTGGCTACCTCGACCTCGTAATCGACCCGCCCGGGAGTCGCTCCTTTGATTCGGCCGCCCAATGTCGAGACATACGTGTCTCCGTGCCCGCCAAGTTCACCAATAGTGTTCCAGGTGGTCTTCAGCATGTAGTACGGCTCGACGGAAGCATTCGGAATCCACTTCTTGGCGGTGCCGTAAACCGCATACCAATGCTCGCGGGGAATATCTCGGTTAAACCGGGTGGGATCGACCAGGACCAGATTAGCCTTGATCACTTCGACCTTGAGGCCGTGCTCCACGTTGTTGTAGGCAGCGCGGACGCCGTCATGCTCCCTGCCCGAGTTCAGCCATTCGCCGGACCCGATCAAGCGCATACTACCGAGGAAGATCTCTTGCCGCCCTACCTTGACGCTGAAACCCGTGGTCTCGGGCACTCCGATCTCCATATAAGCCTGGTGCAAATCGAAGGGATCGGACGAATACGCCGGGAAAGCGCGGTTGTCGCCGTAGAACATATTGCGGCTGTCCTGAACGTCGGCGACGAACCGGAGCCAGCGGGTCGGCTTAATAGCGAAGATGATCCGGACACGCTGCAGATAGTAGCTGTCGTTACCTCCGGGTACGAAGCTGATGCCCCGGTCACTCTCAAAGCGCCCTTTGTACTGGCCCCCGACCTGGAACCACTTAGGGAGATTAAGCTGGTCGCTGATGGGCGCATCCAGATCCCGCGCCGGAGATGCCCCGGTCTGGGGATCGGCGGGGCCAGGGGTCTGCGCATCGGCGACCATAGCCAACATTGCGAACGCAAAGGTTGCGCCCGAGATAAGTCGAAATCGTCTCATGTTGTCGTCATCCTTTTCAGGTTCACTTGCCGGAAAAAACCGGGGCGGCACTTGGCGTTTTGCCATTCCTGCCAGCAGTTTTCGCGAGGCTAAAAGTCTCATCGGCTACGGCCGGCAAAACCTTATCGGGTCCACGGGTCTTTTTCCGTGTGAGGATGCGTTACAGACATGACGGAAGGCGTCTTGGCCACGCCTTGGAGGCAATAGGGGAACCATAGCCGCACCGGGGAATTCCTCGCCAGCCCGCCGGGCGGACCGCAAGTACAGCTGTTCAGCAGTGCGCGCCACCGCGCCGGACATAGGCGCCGGCATCGCCCGTCGAGTGGTACGGATATACTACAGCTATACCGGCGCGCCAGGAGGCCATCGGAGGATCGATGCGCGCAGTCTGGCCATGCACCGCGCCATCGCCGAGAAGCTGCGCGCCGAACCGTCGCTGATTGCCATTGCCCACGATAATCTCGACCGTTGGTCGAAAGAGCGCGGGCGTTCGCAGCCCTATTGGGACGCCTGGCGGGAGATCCTGAAGCGCCCGCTCGAAGTGGTGTTGGCGCTCATGGTGGAAGACAGCGAAAAGATGACTGCGATGCGCCAGGCGAATCCTTTTCCCGGCATCCTGACGCCACGCGAGCGTTGGGCGATCTACGACCAGTTCGCCATCGCGAACTCATGAGCGCGCACAACTGGAGCACATCATCCGCGCCGCAGGCGTAATCGCCGACACCCAGGATCTGGTCGTGATCCGAAGCCAGGCGGTCCTCGGCCAGTTTCCCGGTGCGCCGCCGGAGCTGCTCGTCTCTAATGAAGCGGACGTCTTTCCCCGAGGGAATCCAGCCGGCGGTGACTTGATCGATGGAAGTATCGGCGAAGATTCTCCTTTTCATAGGGCCTTCGGCTACTACGCCCACGGCGTGGACGAGACCACCGCGATCCTTCCGGAAAGATGGCGCGATAGGCTGATCCTGATAGAGAACGCAAACACCCAGTACGTGCGCGGCTGGTGCCTGGAAGTTCACGATCTCGCCATCGCCAAGTACGCCGCCGGCCGGGAAAAAGACCTGGAATTTACCGCTGCCCTCGCGCGCCACTCCATGGTCGACCGCGACGTCCTCGAACAACGTCTCGCCGCCACCCCACTCGATGCTGAAGCGAAGGGGCGCATACTGGCGCGCATCCAAAAAGACCATCCCCGCTAACTCCGCGGCCGCACCGGCAGCCACAGAAGCCAGAACAGCGCCAGCCACGCCGCCGCGCCGGCAAATAAATAGACCGGCCACGGCCCGAACACATCCAGCAACGAAGCGTTCCCCGGCTTGCGCCACAGGTACATATAATCTGCCCGCGTAATCGCGTTGAATGTCCCTACCAGCACGGCATACCCGATCAATATCCCGAACGCCCGCCACACTGCGCCATTCCGGTGCGGCGCGATCCGCCCCACCACCAGCACCGCGATCCCGATCGCGATTCCCGCATGCGCCACGGAAAAATAGATCGCCGGATGCTGCGGCCACGGCCGCATCAGGTCGGGCGTGACCAGGGCCATCGCCGCCCCGGCGAAGCCCGCGAAATAGGCGAACTCCACCAGCGGCCGCGCCAGCGTCAGGCACGTGAAAGCCGTCATCCACAAAGTAACATCGCATAACTGCAGCGGTAAGTTCCACAGATGCACGCCTTCGAGCGAGTAGCGGAACCACAACCACACCGCTTCACTCACTACCAGCCCGATCCCCAGCGCCAACCGCACGGGACGGCGCGCCTGCTCGAACCGCCGGCACATCCACACCAGCACGAAACCAGCCAGCGCAATCGCGGCCAGTAACGAGAGGTGCAGCGGTCCGAACAGCTTCACGGGTCGATTGTATCCCCCTTTGCGCGGCGGGTTGGCACGTGCTATTCAGGATATAGAACTCTGAAACCGAGGTCTGCCATGACGACACTGAAGCAGATTCACAACTTTCTGGGCCGGAAACGCCTCGCCGTGGTCGGCGTCTCCCGCAACCCCCAGGACTTCACCCGCACCCTCTTTCACGAACTGCAAAGCCGCCAATACGATGTGGTAGCGGTCAACCCCAATCTGGAGCAGATTGCCGGCATGCCATGCTGCGCTCGGGTGGCCGACATTGACCCACCCGCCGAGGGCGCCCTACTGATGACCAAGCCGGCAACCACCGAACGCGTCGTCCGCGAGTGCCACGCCGCCGGCATCCGCGATATCTGGATGTATCGCGGCGCCGGAGCAGGCGCGGTAAGCCCCGAGGCCGTGCAGTTCTGCGAAGCGAACGGTATGTCCGTGGTCGCCGGCGAGTGCCCTTTCCTGTACCTGCCGGAAACTCCCTGGTTCCACCGTTTTCACGGCTTCTGCCGCAAAATCGCAGGCGCCTACCCGAAGTGATCCGTGGGGCATGCTTCAGCTTGCCCGGCGAGCGAAGCTCGCCCTAGGCCTCACGCAGGCGGCGTCTCCGGACTACTGCCGGCTCGAACCTTCACGCGCCGCGACGATTCTCCCGAACCGAAGCTCCCAGGACGCTGAGACTCCAGATCCCTGCCCCTCCGCGACCTCTGCCACCTCAGCGCCCTCCGGGTTTTGACTTTGACTTTGGTTTTTCTCAGCGTCTCTGCGTCTCGGCGGTGAACATCTTCGCCTCTCACCGCATCGCTAATAAGTTACAGCCACCGGCTTGCCTCTGTTAAAATTGAAAAGCTTATCTATGCCCGGCGAATCGATTGAAGGGTCATTAAAGGAGCGTGGCGTCCGCCTCACGCGCCAGCGCCAGATCCTGCTCGAACTGATCGACAAGACCGGCGAACATCTGGACGCCGAACGGCTGTTCCAGATGGCCAAGGAAAAAGACCCCAAGCTCAACCGCGTTACCGTCTACCGCACGCTGAAGATGCTCAAGGCGGGCGGCCTGGTGGACGAACTCGACCTCATGCATTACGGCGGCGACCAGCACTACTACGAGACCCGCCTTAAACAGGAGCACGCCCACGTCATCTGCCTGCGCTGCGGCAAAGTGGAAGAGTTTTTCGGCGAACCGTTGCAGCGCCTGCGCAAACAAATCGAAAGTCACTTTGGATTTCAGGTCCTGCTGGCGCGCACCGAGGTGGGCGGCTACTGCGCCCATTGCCAGACTCTGCGTGCGCGCGAGGTAGAGGTGCTCCGCAACCAGCTGCCGGAACCGTCGAAGCCGGCCGCCAAGCGGGCGCGGCGCGCCTAGGTGGACCCGGTGTCCGCAGCCACCCCTGCCGCCCCGCCGGCGTCGCTGATGGTGATCGATCCCAACGGCCGGCGCGCGCGCGTGCGCATCGAGCCCATTCCTTTCCGCATCGGACGCCAGCCCGAGAGCGATCTCATCATTCGCGACAGCCGCGCCTCGCGCACCCACGCCCGCATCCTGTTCGAGCAGGGCGAGTACGTCATCGAGGATTGCGGCAGCCGCCACGGCACATCGGTCAACGGCCATCGCATCACCCGTCAGCCGCTGCACAATTCCGACCGCATCGAATTCGGCGCGCAGGATTCCTACCAGCTCATCTTCGCGCTCGACGGCGCCGAACTGAAGCGCCTCGTCGACCAGATGGGTGAACAGGCCGCCCTCCACGACTCGCCCACCGCCGCGCACCCCGTGGGCGGCAACCTCGGAAAGCTGCGCGCCATCCTCGATCTCGCGCGCACGGTACAGAGCTCCTTCTCGGTGGATGATGTACTCGCGTCGGTGGTCGATACCGCCCTCACCATCACCGGCGCGGAGCGCGGCTTCCTGATGCTGCGCAACGGCACGGCGCTCGACACCCGCGTGGCTCGCCACAAGCGTGGTTACCACCTTCGCGATACCGATCTGCGCGTACCCCGCGAAGTGCTGCACCGCGCCCTACAGCACCGCCGCGAGCTGCTTTCCATGAATTTCGACCCTACCGCGATCGATGAGACGCGGCCGCAAAACAGCATCGCCGATCTCGAACTGCGCAGCGTGGTTTGCGTGCCGCTGGTTCGCATCCGCACCGGGCAGGGCGATTCCACCTCCATGCTGAGCACCGGTAGCGAGACCGTCGGCGTGCTCTATATGGATTCGCGCGTCACGGCCGCCGATCTCACTGGCGGCAATCGCGAACTGCTGCAAACTCTCGCCATCGAAGCCTCCACGGTACTCGAGAATGCGCGCCTGCTGGTGGAAGAACGCGCCAAACACCAGATGGAAGAGGAACTGCAACTCGCGCGGACTATCCAACAGAGCCTGCTGCCGGGAAAACTTCCGACCGAGGGCTGGATGGCAGCGTCGGCCGGCAGCGTGGCCTCGCGCGAGGTCGGCGGCGATTACTATGACATCACCGCCGTCGACCCGCGCTGTTATTGCGTCGTAGTGGCGGATGTTTCCGGCAAAGGTGTCGCGTCCGCCCTGCTGGCCTCGCTGCTGCAAGGCGCGCTCATCACGGCGACCGGAGTTCCGGAAGGCCTGGTACGCCGCATCGTCCGGCTCAATCAGTTCCTGCTCGACCGCACCGGCGGCGAGAAATACGCGACGCTTTTCTATAGTCTGCTGCACGACGATGGACGGCTCAGCTACGTGAACGCCGCGCAATGCCCGCCCATCGTGGTCCGCGTCAACGGAGAGTGCATCGAACTGGAAGCCACTGGCATGCCTGTGGGATTGATGGAGGGCGCGGAATTCGCGCTGGAGACGCTCCGGCTCGGGCCCGGCGACCGGGTGGTGATTTACAGCGACGGCGTTACCGAGGCGCAGAATCAGACGCGCGAATTCTTCGGCAAAAAGCGCCTGAATGAAATCATCGAGGCCCACGCCGGCGAATCCTGTAGCGCGATTCATGAGGCGATTCAGGAAGGCGTCACAGCATTCACCGAAGGCGCACCGCAGTCCGACGACATTACCGTAGTGGTGCTGGAATATCGGGGTCCAAGTGGGGCGGCGGCTTGAACAGACTTGCGGCCGGAGCCACCGGGTTTTCGCTGGTCGCAGAGCTGCGATATAGCGCCGACAATCCTAGCGCCACGCCAGCGGCCTAATGTGGTTGAAGTTCAGGGAATCGATATTCCGCTCCTGCAACATCAGATGGAGCTGGAGATCTGTTGTGAGCACGAGAACCCCACGGGAACAGACTGCGGCCACGGCGGCATCGGTCAATCCGAAGCGATCGAAGCAAGAGTCGGCGACCAGCACGCGGCTTCCGTCGTAAGTTTCTTCGATTTGTTCTATGACCAGCTTCTTGAATAACTCGCGGCTCGCGACGAGTTCCTTACCGGCCAGGTCAGTGAGGTCACTTACCTGACTGAGCACATGCGGGGTCGCGATCAGCTTGCCGAACCAGCCGATAAGGCGGGCCAGAAGTTCGTAATCCTCAATCGAGAAATCCCCGGTCCGTTTGAAATTGGCAATCCGTTGTCGGTTGACCGTTCCGACCAGGAAGAGAACCAGCAGGTTTGTATCGACCAGAACGCCCTTGGCACGATGCTTCTCGATCAGGGCCTTTGCATCCAGCATCAGGCCTTCGATACTTCACGAATCCTCATCGAGAGTACTTCGCCGGTTGATTTCACCACCGTGAACGTCTTGTAATCGCGCCGGCCGCTGAGCGCGGCGTAAGGATCGAGGTTGGCCTGCATGCTCAGAGTCACCCGCCAAGCATCCACGCCGTCCTCTGCGCCCGATTCGATCTCCTCAAGCTGCAGACCCCGTGTCCGCTCCGCGCCCAGAGATTCGCGGGCAAACTCCATCGCATTTTGAGTGGCTTCCTTGATAGTCACCATCACCCGAACGATATCACACCTTCATCCGCTCCAGCTTGCGATACAACGTCTTCCGCTCGATCCCCAAAATCTGCGCCGCCTTACTCTTATTCCCGCCCGTCGCCGACAGCACGCGGCGAATCTGATCCTCTTCCGCGTCGGCCAGCGTCTCCACGGGCTTTTCCCGCGACTCCATCGTGGTCAGCGCTTCGTGCACCGTTTCGCCGTCGATACGGTCCGACAAGATCGTCAGCCGCTCGATCACGTGCTGCAGCTGCCGCACGTTGCCCGGCCAGGTGAAATCCTGCAGCGCTTTCACGCCGGAATCCATCAGCTTCACTTCGCGCCCGTACCGCTCGTTGTACTTCCGCGTGTAAAACTGCGCCAGCAGCGGAATGTCGCCGCGGCGCTCGCGCAGAGGCGGCAGCACGATGCGCACCACGTTCAGTCGATGCCATAAGTCTTCGCGGAACTTACTGTCCTGCACCATGCGCTGCAAGTCGCGATTGGTCGCGGCCAGCACCCGCACATCCACCGTCTTCGCTCGTGGCGCTCCCACCGGCCGGATCTCGTGGCTCTCCAGAAATCGCAGCAGCGCCAGCTGGAAATTCTGCTCGATGTCGCCGATTTCGTCCAGAAACACCGTCCCGCGATTGGCCGCTTCGAACACTCCGACGCGATCGCGGTCCGCGCCCGTGAACGCGCCGCGCATCGCCCCGAACAGCTCGCTTTCCAGCAGCGAGGGCGCAATCGATCCGCAATCCACCGGCACGAAAGGCTGATCCTTGCGCTGACTGAAGCGGTGAATCATGCGCGCCACCAAGTCCTTGCCCGTCCCGGTCTCGCCTTCGATAATCACCGTGGCATCGGTTGGCGCCGTCTTGGAAATGGTCTTATACACCTCCACCATTCCCGGCGAGATCCCGATCATTTCCGACTCGGGCATCTCTTCTTCTTCGGCCTCATCGTCGCCATTGTCGCGCGCCAGTTCGGCGCGCGTGATGGCGTCCAGCAGCACGTCGAGATCGAACGGCTTGGCGATATAGTCAAACGCCCCGCCGCGCGTCGCCGCCATCACCGTCTCGATGGTCCCGCGCCCGGTCATCAGGATCACCGAGCATAGCGGGTCCTTGCGCTTAGCCGCATCCAGCACGTCGAGCCCGGTCCGCTCGTCGATATAAATATCGCTCACCACGATCGGGAAAGCTTCGGCCGTCAGACGCTCGATGGCGTCGCCCGTGGTGGAAACCGATTCCACCCGGTATCCGTTGGCTTCGAGCGCAGTCTGAATGGTAAACTGCAGCGCCGGATCGTCTTCTACTAATAGGAGTCTCTGCATTAGTGTCGTTTCGCGGCCTCAGGCGCCGGCGCGAGAACCGCCGCCGGCAATACCAGCGTGAAGCACGACCCTTCACCCGGCTTGCTGGTCACCTCGATCCGCCCTCCGTGCTGTTCCACGATCTGTTGGACGATCGACAACCCGATTCCGGTGCCCGCTTCCCCCGATTCTTCCGCTTTTTTCGTGCGGTAGAACTTATGAAAGATCTGTTTGACTTCTTTCGAGTCCATGCCGATGCCCTGATCCTGGATGGCGATTCTTACCTGGCCCTGGTTACTTGTGGCGTTCACTGTAACTTCCGTCTTTTGCGGAGAGTATTTCACCGCATTAGTCAATAGATTGTAACAGGCGTACTCCATCAGTTCCCGGTCGCCGCTCAATTGTAACTCGCTTGGCAGCGGTCTTATCATAATAGTAATGCGCTTGCGCTCCGCCACCGGGCGCACCCGCGCCACGCAGACATCCACTAGTTCGCCCACCGGGATCGACTCGTGCTTCAGCTCCATTTGGCCGGCGGTGAGCCGCTCCACGTGCAGAAACACTTCCACCATGCGCGCCAGCCGCTTCGATTCGGAGTTGATCAGTTCGGCCACCTGCTTGCGCTTTTCTTCCGTGAGCGCGTACTTCGAAATCAGCTCGCTCGACCCCTGGATGGCCGAAAGCGGCGTACGCATCTCATGCGTCACGAAGTGCATCGCCTGCTGGTACCGATCGCTCTTGGATTGCTCCAGCCGCAGGGCGCGCCGCACCACCAGGTGATAGTACATGGCCGCGGTCAGATTTCCCAGCACCGCAGCCGCCAGCGGAGTGGCCAGCGAAAACACCTCGCGGTGCGTGAAGCATATATAAGGTGTGACAATCGCCGCCAGCAGCACCGCCGCGCCGCCCGCATAGGCCCACCATCCGGGCAGATACCGGAACGAAACGCCCGCCGCCACCACCAGCACGAGACTGAACAACAGCACCCACTGCTCGCCCACATCTGTGATGAAGAGCTGCTGCGCGATGGTCTCGAAGGCGCTGGCGTTGATCTCGATTCCGGTAGTAGTGCGCCCGTATGCGTAAGGCGTGAACAGGCGGTCGCGCGCTATCGTTTCGGCGGTGACGCCGACGAATACCGCTTTGCCCGCGAAATGCGCGGCCAGCGAAGGGTCGTGCAATAGCCGCTCCAACGACACCGGGATGATGACGCCCGGCGGCGGGTAGCATACCCGCATGATGCGCCCATCGTCCGTGCGCCTGGCGGGAATCGTCACGCCGCCGATTTCCACGTCGCTGCGGTCGTAGCCGCTCTGCCGTTCGAGCGGAACGCCCCCGCCGTGGCTCAACCGGAACGTTTCCGCCGCCAGCGCCCATCGGCGGTCGCGCCCCACGTATTTCTCGAGCGAGATCGACCGCGTGATGGAATCGTTTTCATCGGGCTCCGCGTGGACATGTCCGATGGCCGCGGCGCAGCGCGCAAACTCCGGCTTGGGATCTTCCCACCGCACCCCGCGCACGGGATCGTCGATTAATAAGGAGGAAAGCACCAGGTTCGGCGTGGCGCAAAAAGCCTGCTGCAGCGCCAGATCCTCGGCTGGCTTATCGTCCCGGTCGGTGAGGGTTACGTCGATCGCCACCGCAGCCGGATGGACCGCGGCAATCAATCGCAGCGCCCGGGCCAGCGGCTCGCGAATATGCATGCCACCTGCCTCGGAGAGGGTAGCTTCGTCGATGGCGAGAATGGCCGATTGCGGCTGCCAGGCCTTCGGCCGATACAGCCGGAACACGGCGTCGTAAGCGGCGTTATCGAGTTGTGAGCGAAAAAAACGCCAGCTGCCCAGCCAGGCAAGCACAAACGCGGTGGCCAGCAAGGCGACATACGCGGCGGTGCTCTGCCACCAATTTCGCTTCACCCTATTAGTATATGAGCCGCGGCCGCGAGGAAGCGGCGCCTTTAATCTGCTTTCCGGTGTCCTTCTTCGGCGTATCCATCTTAGGAATATGGAAATGTCCGCCCAGTTCCGCCAGCGAATCCAGGTCGATAGGCCCCACGATATTCACCACCGTCAGCTCTTTCGGCTCGGCCGCGATGACCGCGACGCCCGTCAGCTTGCCATTCTCCTTGCGCAGGTAAATCTCGTCCGTCTCGCCCTCGTTGCTCTTCACGCCCACAATTTTGGACCAATCGGGCGTCTTCAGCTGATTGCGGATACCCTCCAGGTCGACCGCCGTCCACTCTCCCGTCTTCTGAAATTCGAACGAGCGGACATAAATTCCGGTCAGTCCGGCGATCAGCTTCTTGACCTTGTCCTGGTCAGGATCCTTGGAATCCAGGAATTTCGCCGCGAATTGCAGCGTCGATCCGTCGAGGGAGACTTCCACCGTATCGGACGCCTTGGCCGCCAGACGATCGAGATTGAACTGGAACTGCTGGGCGGAGGCGACGGCGGCGAAACACAGCACGAGGCAGGCGAGCTTCGCCCACTTGGACAAGCTGAAGCATGTCCCACAAAGCCTCGTCACTTCCCTACCCCCTCCACCGCCGACTGAATGCGATTCACCTTCACCGAAGTGATCTTAAACGCCTGCATTACCTGCTCTTTGGCCATCTCGCCGCGATATTGCCGGTACCCCAACCCCGCGCCGGCCAGCACGATGACCGCCGCCGCCGCCAACCATCGCGGCCACCGATACACCGGCCGCACCGGCATCTCCGCCCGCCGCAACACCCGCGCAGCGAAATCCACCGGCGGTTCCTCACGCGATAACGCGCCCTTCAACTCCCGCTCTAACCAGTCCATTTATCTTCCCTCACGCCCCGCCGCGCCAGTTTCTCGCGCAGCAGGGCTAAAGACCGCTGCAGGTGGCTCTTCACGGTCGCCACCGGCATATCCATAACCTGGCCGATCTCCGTCGGATCCAGGTCTTCCTGATACCGCAAAATCATCGCCATCCGCGGCGTCTCCGGTAGCGTCGCGATCAGCCGCCGCAGCGTCTCGCTCAGCATCGGATCGCGCACCGGCGTGTGCGCCACCGGTTCCGTCACATCCTCCAGCGCAACCTGCGGACGCCGCGCCCGCCGCCTTCCGGCATCGATGGCCCGCTGTACTGCGACTTTCCGCAGCCAGTGTCCGGCATGCGACCCCGATTGAATGCTCGCCATATTGCGGTGCAGCCCCAGGAAAACTTCCTGCGCTACGTCTTCCGCCTGGTCGCGATCGTGCAAATAATGCCAACAGACACTAAACACCATCGACTGGTGTTCGCGCACCAAATCGGCAAAGTCCAGCGCGGTCTCCGGTAAGTTCTGCAACTCGATCAATGTGCGTCCGTCGCGTAAACCAACGTGCTCTTGACGTCGGTCTTCCGAAAATCGCTGTTGGTCATCGCAACGGAGATGTTTCTCCTATAAAAGAATAACCCCCGCACTGCGAACTCGCCCCCGTAACTCACGGGGAACCAAACGCCATCGGCAAATTTTTGATAACTCAGCGAAAATCCCAGCCCCTTTACGTCCGTCCCGAACACCACCTTCACCCACCCCGGGATCTTCTGCGCCATCGAAGTGGACACCGTCACGGGCTGATATTCCTCGGCATCGATCAGGGCTTCGCCCTTCCACGTCTCGTCGCCCTCCAGGCCAGAGGCGTGCTTGGGCTGAAACGCCACCCGGTACACCGCCCGCCCGCGATACTCTTCCTTGCCCACCAGCCGAAAATCGTACTTCTGCTGATCCTCGGCAGTCAGCGGAAAGAGGTCGTGGCCGATACCGTCCTGCGACTTCTTATCGTTCATCATGTCGTCGGCCATGTCGCGGATCAGGTCGCCGTCGATGTCCAGGTCGCGGTAGACATAGCCGGGCTGATCGTAGGTCACGTACTGGCCTTTGGACTGGTACTTCCCCTCGAACTTCTCGAGCTTCTTTTCCGCTCCCTGCTTCCCCGGCGTCACCACATACTCCGCATGTTGTTCGCGCGCCACTTTGCCGCCCGGACGGCGCATGCGGATGGTCTGCTCCTGCCGGTAGACATAGTTCGCCCGCACTTCGCGCGCGCTCTCCTGGTTCACCGCCACCCGTACCATGATCCCCGCCACTTCCGACCGTGGCACCGCCGTCGATATGAAAACTGCCAGTATCGCCCATCCAACCACTGTCATCTCGCCTCCTCCGACGTGGCGCAGACTTCAGTCTGCTGGGTCGAGACTCTTCTCGACCCGTCGCGCCGAGAAGAGTCTCGGCGCTGCAGGCATGAGTGCCTGCGCCACGAAAACGCCTTCTCGACTTGTCGCTCATTGCCTCACCAAACTTCGCCCTCGCGCTTCAAACCCGCGCTATATTAACCAATACGGCGCCGGGGCGTCTGCGAACGCACTTTTTGAGGGAAACCGTGATTTTTGAACAGTTTTACATGGGCTGTCCCCACGCATCGTACCTGATCGTGTCCGGCGACGTCGCCGCCGTGGTCGACCCCCAGCGCGACGTCCAGGTCTACCACGCCGACTTCGTCTCCGGCCACCTCGAGCTCGCCGGGCGCACCCCAAGGCGTCTTGCAGGACGGAATCGCCGGGTGGACCGCCGCCAGCCTACCGCTCGCCAGGAATCGAGCGGCTTCACGCACATCCTGAACATGGCCGGCGGGCTCGATGCCTGGACCGCCGCCGG